>JACCDN010436152.1_pt1 | contig 13121 bp, 14 predicted proteins | sample 7441691 | NCBI WGS metagenome assembly JACCDN01 (sample SAMN15323439, study PRJNA562643) | freshwater metagenome | isolation source: river surface water | place: USA:Blue River Watershed | collected 2017-08-16 | reverse complement strand
TATAACCTGCTGCTGGCCATCAAGTGTCCTGAGCGGCTTACGTACAGCATCACCCCCACGGGTAACCCAAGAACAAAACCAAAAAAACCAGATACAAAAGTCATTATGAGGGTTTCACCTATTCCTTTTATTATTAAAGAAATCATCATTTCAGACATAACCCATAACCTCTACTTTTACATGATGTTCTTGTAAAAATTGAATGGCCGCCTGTTCATCCTCGGCTTTGCCACACAGTTCAGCCAGAATGACACCAAATTTCACACCACCGGCGTAATCCATTTGCGCACTCAGGATACTGATATCAATATTAAAATTACGTGAAACCTGAGAAATAATAGGTGTATCAGCAGATCGACCCGTGAATTCCAGTTTCAGGAGTGGAAAACGATCTGCAGTACGGATGGGGCTCATACGCGATGCATAATCTTCAGGAATATCCATATGTAAGGTAGATTGAATAAATTGTTGTGCCAGAGGTGTGTTTGGATGAGAGAAAAGTTCACTCACACTATTTTGTTCAATCAACTGACCCTGACACAATACGGCAACCTGATCACATATACGTTTTACCACCGCCATTTCGTGGGTGATCAGTAAAATAGTAAGGGCTAAATCACGGTTAATATTTTTGAGTAATTCAAGAATCGAATAAGTAGTAGCCGGATCCAACGCACTGGTAGCTTCATCGCACAGCAGCACCTCAGGGTTACTGGCTAAAGCTCTGGCGATAGCAACCCGTTGTTTTTGCCCCCCCGAAAGGGTAGAGGGATAAACGTTCTTTTTATCGCACAGGCCAACTAATTCAAGTAATTCCATGACTCTTTTTTTAATTTCTGAACGGTCAGTACCTTTCAGCTCAAGGGGTAAAGCAACATTGCCGAACACGGTTTTTGAAGAAAGTAAGTTAAAATGCTGGAAGATCATGCCAATCTGGCGGCGTGCCTGTATCAACTTTTTTTCCGACAGCGTTGTCAGATCTTGGCCATCAACTAAAATCTGACCGGAGGTTGGACGTTCCAGCATATTCACGCATCGAATCAGGGTACTTTTACCTGCGCCAGATGTGCCTATGACGCCATAAATTTGCCCCCTGGCAACATGAAGGCTCACCTGCTGGAGAGCCGTGATAATCTGTGGACCTTGATGGAAAACTTTGCTGACGTTAAGCAGTTTAATCATATATTTTTTATTATTTATATCCTGTCTCTGTTATTGGGTGAATACGTATTGAAAAAAGGCTAATCCGGATGCTAAGGCGTCTGGATGGCCAAGTCAACAAGCACCCGTCTTATCTCTCTGTTCTCAATACAAACTAACCATGCAATACTTGCCAAGAAATTACAGTCTCATTTTTAATACAGGAGTTAATGAATGAATCAGCGTATTCCAGCCGTTTTTTTAGATCGCGATGGTACCATTAATCTCGATCACGGATATATCCATGAAATAGACGATTTTCAGTTTATCGACGGTGTGATCGATGCGTGCCGGGAATTAAAAAATATGGGATTTACTTTGATACTGGTGACCAACCAATCGGGTATTGCACGGGGGAAGTTTACTGAAGAAAAATTTATGCATCTGACTGAATGGATGGACTGGTCACTGGAAGATCGCGGTGCCAGTTTCGATGCTGTCTATTTTTGTCCTCATCATCCTGATGCTACAATTAGCCAGTATCGAAAAATTTGCGACTGCCGCAAGCCAAAGCCCGGTATGTTACTGCAGGCTCAGTATGAATTTAACATTGATATGGCTGCTTCCTATATGGTGGGAGATACCAAAGAAGACATGCAGGCTGCCATGGCTGTGAATGTCGGTACCCGAGTGCTGGTAAGGACGGGAAAACCCATCACCGAAAAAGATCAGGCTGTTGCTGACTGGGTACTCAATAGTCTCTCAGATTTACCCGATGCAATAAGAGCAAGATCTACTACGACACGCTGAATTTTTCGCAAGATTACAGAATCCCTACAAAATATGGCTAATCAATCTATCCATACGGATCCTGCGTAACTTTATAATTAATTTACGTATTTTTACTGGATATTGTTTAATGGTTTCTAATTCAAGGTAATGGGAGATAACTTGGGTATTAGCTCGAATACACTCAAGCTCTGTTTGCCTTTGTACGTACAGTTGTTGGTGAGGATCGTGGATAAGAATGGCATTTTCGAGATCAAGCCGCCAGGCGCGCAGGTTAAGATTATTACCGGTAATTAACTGCCAGCGGTCATCGATCCATATCCCTTTAACATGATAGCTATTTTCCCCATCTTTCCATAACCGGATAATTAACTGCCCGGTATTCACATAAGGCTGCAGACGGCGCAGAAAACTGTAAAGATTAACTTCATAGAGATAGGGCAACGCCCCGATCATTTTAAAGGGTTGATCTTGAGGAATGTAAAAATCGTTCGCGGTTTTATCACCGAGAATCATTTCGACTTGTTTCCCCTGATATAAAAGATGGACAATGTTCTTTAATAATCGGGTGGGAAGATTGAAATAAGGAGTACAAATAACCAGATGTTGCTCTACAGAGAGCATTAAATGATGAATGGTTTTATTAAGTAGATTCCGTGTTCCAAGGCCAACCAACGGAGTAACGGTTAACTCTTCATTACCTGCCTGGTTAATAAAATGATAATTGCAATTACGCAATGCATAGCGCAAGTGGCGAATCTTGTTTTTAATCTCCTGTTTTTTTAGACGATCATCAATATCCAATCTTTGGACAGCATCAGATTGCAGCAAGTGCTGCCTGATATATTCGATCATAACGGTCGCTAATTGAGCGTTTTGAATGAGCTGATAACGGTCGTATCTGTATTTATCATGTTGCTGCAAATAGACATTATTGATACTGGCGCCACTGTAAAGCACCGTGTTATCAATGATAAAGCCTTTGAGGTGCAGTACGCCGAGTGCTTCACGGGTATTAACGGGTATCCCGTAAACAGGGACACAAATGCCGGGATATTTTTTCGCTGTTTCACAGTACCAGTCAGCATTAGTGCTGATAACCGCTTCTCCAATACGCCCACGTTGAGCACGATACCAATCCACCAGGACGTATACTTCCAGATCCGGACGTCGTTGTTTAGCCTGATAGAGCTGCGCCAAAACATCCTGTCCTGCATCATCATTCTCTAAATAGAGTGCAATCAGCCAGATACGTTGAGTTGCTCTGCTAATGAGCTCCAAAAGCTGGGTACGGAATATCTTTGGGCTATAAATCGTCTGAAGATGATCAGCTGTTTGAGAAAGTTTGGGTAATTGTGCAAGGTATTGTTGGTGTTTATTAAGTTTAGGCTTTGACAACATCACGGCGCGCTGACTCTCCGGATGAAAACAGTATGGATGACAATCGTCATAGTAAAATGCCTGCTGACAGAAATTGGCGATAATAACACTACTTTTGATGAAGACTTGCAAATTTTTCTATATCCTGGCGCTGCAGTGAAATCTTCAATTGAAATGTTGACATCTTACAAATCAGGTCTGGCTCTGCATTTGTGTTTTTGGATGAAGGTTTTATGGCAAGGTTGATGTAGAATGCCCCAAAAGCTTGGTCAGGGGAAGAATCATGAACGATTTGCTAGATGCTAAAAACAATAAAATTAAGGTAATGTATGTCCGCAGTAGTACGCAAAAAAATCACAAAAAAAAACAGCTTTCACGTAGTGTGAATGATAACGTGCGCAATCGGCGTACTGATGAGTTGTACCATCATAATGATGGCTATCAAGGCAAGTCGTACCCTGAAAAATCAGGGCATTATGACTCACCATGGAAAAAAAGGCCTCCTGCGTCAACACAAGCGCAACACGTTGATCATGGTGGTATTTGTGGTAATAGTCAGATTGATGCAGAACAGTTACGCCACCAGCGGGCCGAAGAGACTAAAGTGTATGGCGAAAACGCCTGTCAAGCATTATTCCACAACCGCCCCCAGGCACTGATCCGCGCCTGGTTTGTCCAATCTATAACATCACGTTTTCGTGAAACATTACGCTGGATGGCGATCAATCATAAAGCGTACCATGTCGTTGAGGCCGAAGAACTGGCCAGAGTATCAGGTACTGAGCATCACGGTGGTGTGTGTTTTTTGATTAAAAAACGTCTGGGCCTGGATGTAAAAACCTATCTGGAACAGGCGCCACAGCAAGATTGTGTACTAGCACTGGATACACCGGGTAATCCGTATAATTTAGGCGGAATCATACGCAGTGGTGCCCATTTTGGGGCTAATGCCGTATTGTTACAAGATCCGAATCTACTGGAATCTGGCGCGGCAGTGCGTACTGCAGAAGGGGGGGCCGAATACATACAGGCGATCCATGCCAAGGATCTGCCATCGACCCTGGATTTATTCCGTGATCAGGGTTACCGCATAGTCACTGCTTCAAGTAAGCAGGGTATGCCATTACCCGGTGCTGAATTACCTGCCAGAATGGTACTGATGTTGGGCCAGGAACCCCATACGCCTGGCAGTAGCACCAGGCAGCAGGGAGATTTGCAGATATCCATGGGGGGGACAGGCCGGATAGCCGGCCTGAACATTTCAGTGGCAGCCGGGATCCTGCTGGCACAGTGGTGGCATCAGCATCAGGTGAAGCCAGCGGGGTTATCGCGTTCTAAATAACCGATTTGACCCGAATAATCGGGCCAAGCCGGGGATTGATAAAGAAGAAACGATATGCTCCCCTTCCGATCCCGGATATAAAATCGTGTTTTACTGATATCCTTCAGGATTCTTTTGCTGCCAGCGCCATGTATCCTGACACATGCGGTCAATATCATACTTGGCCTGCCAGCCTAATAGTTTTTTGGCGCAACCTGGCTCCGTATAATATTCAGCAAGATCACCCGCACGGCGTGCGACGATTTGGTAGGGGACAGGCCTGCCAGAAGCCTTTTCAAAGGCTCGGATCATTTCAAATACACTGTATGGTTGACCCGTGCCGAGATTGACGGTGATGAGGTCTGACTGTTGTTGCAAAACTGCCAATGCCGCCAGATGCCCGGCGGCCAGATCATCAACGTGCAGGTAATCACGCAAACCGCTACCATCAGGGGTGCCATAATCGTTACCAAAGACAAAAACTTTCTCCCGTTTTCCCGCCGCAACTTGGGCAATAAACGGCATCAGGTTGTTGGGAATGCCGGAAGGATCTTCGCCAATCAGCCCTGATGCATGGGCGCCAACAGGATTGAAATATCTGAGCAAGGCAATGCGCCATTGGGGCTGTGCTTTTTTTAAGTCACGCAGCATTTCTTCGACCATAAACTTGGTACGACCGTATACATTGACGGGCGCCAGAGGTGTGTCTTCCTGATAGCGGGCATAACCGGGATCACCATAAACCGTTGCTGAAGATGAAAAAATAAGTTTGTGTATGCCGGCACTGGCCATTTCTTCGAAGAGGATAAGGCTACCTGTCACATTGTTATCATAGTATTTGAGTGGCTCTGCTTCAGATTCGCCGACAGCCTTAAGCCCGGCAAAATGAATAACGGCATGAATGGTATGATGGCGAAATACATTCTGAAGCGCTTTTCTATCCCGAATATCACCCTCAATAAAATCAGGGCGCCTACCGGTAAGACTATTAATGCGATCAATGACCAAACGCTTACTGTTACAAAGGCAATCAAAGACAATAACCTCGAAACCTGCATCAAGCAGCTGTACGACAGTGTGGGATCCAATGTAACCTGCGCCCCCTGTGACCAATACTGTTTTCATATTTACCCTATATAGCTAAAACCTAACAAAAATCAATTCCTGAACGGAACAGAGATGTTTTTATGCCAGAGTTGGGGACGTCTCAGGCTGTGACGACCAGAATTGCAGTTGTTCAAGTGTGACTGCCGCACCACCGCAGACAATGATCAATACGTTATCGAACGATTGCAGAGCCGTGTGACATCCATAAGCCAGCGCCAGAGACGCTCCACAAGCCGGTTCCGTCAATATTCGATGATCATGCAGAAAGTTTACGCTAGCCTGAACAGCCTGTGCGTCTGACACAACCACACTGGTGACCGGATGTTGTATTGCCCAATGAAAAGCCTGTGCGCATATCTGACGCGCACCAAGGGAAGTTGCAATGCTGGTGATATTGGCCAGTTCCACGCGCCGACCTGCTTTCAGAGACTGCGCCAGGGAATCGGTTCCACGGGTTTCGACAGCAATCACTGGCACATCCCGCCAACCATTACGATGCAATCCTTCTACCACACCACACAGCAATCCACCACCGCCCACTGATAGCACCACGGTGTCCGGTCGCCAGTGGGTGCGCGCCACTTCATCGATCATGCTGGCATGCCCCTGCCACAACAGCGCATCGTCAAAAGGGTGCAGGAAAGCATCCTGTTCTCCTATCATGGACTGAGCAAAGGCATTAGCTTCCTGCCACGATAGACCATGAACAATGACCTCAGCATTTTCCTGACGTATCAATGCCATGGCATGTTCTGACGTTGTTTCAGGCACAATCACGGTGACTTTTACACCGAGTTGGCGCCCTGCGAAGGCCACAGAAAGGCCAGCATTGCCCCCTGAAGAGGAAATAAAACGCGATGTTCCACGTTGTGCATACTCTTGACAGGCAAGACCAATACCACGCAGCTTAAATGATCCAGATGGCTGTAACGCCTCCATTTTCAGCTTTATACTGCGACCCGTTCGAGCGGACAGGCAACGGGATTCAAACAGGGGTGTTTCGATATGGAGTGGTTTCATGAATTACCTGATTATTATTGTCAAGTGTAGTGCAAAGGCTAATCCACGCACAAAGGTCCATTCAGCCAGGATGAGGACTGGTATTATCAGTATGCTGCTTTGGTTCCTGAATATCCTGAGATTCGATAAGACGACGATATATCACCAGATCATCTATGGTCAACACAGGCATGTTATGTTGTTTAGCAAATGCCACGACTTGTGGTGCACGAGCCATGCTGCCATCGTCATTGGTCAGTTCACAGAGAACACCAGCAGGTTTAAATCCCGACAAGATGGCTAAATCAATGCTAGCTTCTGTATGTCCACGACGCGTCAACACGCCACCGGGTTGTGCACGTAACGGGAAGACATGGCCCGGACGGTTCAGATCACTGGGTTTTGCATGATCAGCAATTGCTGCTCTGATTGTCGCCAGACGATCCGCGGCAGAAACACCCGTAGTCACTCCTTTAGCAGCTTCAATGGTTACCGTAAATGGGGTCTGAAACTGACTGGAGTTATGTGCTACCATCATGGGTAGTTCAAGTTGTACCCTGAGTTCTTCTGTAAGACACAGGCAAACAATACCGCTACCGTGACGGATGGTAAGGGCCATTTGTGCTACGGTCATGGTTTCTGCAACGAAGATCATATCACCTTCATTTTCGCGATTTTCATCATCAAGCACCATCACACCATCACCATTACGTAAAGCATTAAGTGCGAGTCTGACCCGCTCTACAGGATCACCAAAATCGGAAAGGAGTGTCTGATGCATGACAAAGGATCTCATCGAGATGATATTGTTATCTTTGTTATTAGAATACATGAACGACTATAGCGTTAATGATAATTCCAGACAATGGCTAAAATGCCTCATGACCAAGCTGGCATTAGATTAACAGATGATCGATAATTCTGCACCGGAGTCAGGAGAACCCCCATGATCGATACGAAAAAAATTGAACAGATCGCACGCCAAATACATGAGTCTATCCCTAAGGGTATGCAGGAATTCGGTGATAATTTTGAAAAAAAAATACGTCAAATGCTGCAAGCACAACTCATCAAACTGAATTTGATCGATCGTGAAGAATTCGATATTCAGACACAGGTCCTGTTGCGCACAAGGGAAAAACTGGCTCTACTGGAGCAACGGGTAGATGCGCTGGAGGCCAAAATGAGCGCCACACCGCAAGCGACTCAGGATAAACACTAAACAATATGGGTATCAAGCCGAGACTATTAGCACAGGCCTGATGCTATTTTCGATATCAGGCTTGAGTGATTTAAAAGCCTCCCATATTCGCGATAATGTATTTTACGTCATGCCTCCCTGTCCTGCACAGTTCACGAAAAACCTTCATATCCGTCTGCTGACCGGCAGACAGGCTCCTGTGAGAACGTTGCCTGAAAGAACGGCACGAATAATTGTGCTTAATCTTTTCGCCTCGCCCAGTCGATTGAGGTCTTCGCAAAAATAACTTTGCTAACAGTGCAATAATATAATGAATATTAATTTATTATATTATGACTATTTTAATATTTTCTCATATTGAATAACGATTTATTACATGAAATAAAACCAATAATTTAAAGAGTGCATGAATATACTGAGCGCTATTTGATAGCGCTATTCCTTTATTTAAATAAACCAGGCATGCTTTCTTATAAAAATTCAATCAATCAGGGTTTGATGACTGTGATTGATTTATTCGTTGATATAACTGGATTTAATTCATGCAATTGAACCGTTATTTTTCTATCCTCTATCAATTACCTTCCAATTTTATCACACTGAAATTCATCATCTTTTCTAATATTTTTAATATTTATAAACAACAAATAACTATTATTTTACCAAATTAACTTATTTAATTATACGGATTTCATTTTCGCCTGAAAACAGCAGCGTCATCGCCTGACAACGTAACTGCACTCAGTAATGTTCCCTTATTCTACCAGAGTACTCTGGTAGAATAAGAATTTGAACAGGCAAGGATCAACCTCCATGCCAGAGAGGGGAATACTGGAGCTCGTGTTGAAATCATTGAGACGGTGGCCGGTAAGGAAAATGTCAGGCGTGAAATTCAGCTGCCAACTTTATTTGATCTCGTACTGAGCTATCACGGAAAACAGGGCATGATAACCGGGTCTGAGCGTTCTGATCGCCTGACAGGAGGGAAAAATCTCACCATGAAAGGCAATGGGGGCGCAGACACCTATTTCGTAGAAAATTCGGCATATGGCGATATTGTTGAAATAGACAATGATGATACTGCAGACATACCTGCACAAGATACGCTCATCCTGCCATGGAAACTGTCGGAAACGCTGATGTCCATTGCGGAACCATGGGAAGTATCGAATACGTTTCAGTCCATCGTGCAAAGTAATCCATTGCTGACGGATGCGCTGGCCAGGTGGAATGTGTTGACCACAGCCTCAGCGGCATGATTTTGATTACGCATTAATATCGATGAACCAAACAAATCTGGACCGCCTGTTTTGCAGACAGTAAGTTGATAAAATAGCCCTAAAGGGGACAAAACGTCCCCTTTAGGGTATTGTAAAAAAATCGATTTCATAAACAATTTTGTTTTATATCAAATTCCGTTAATTTTTCGGTATAAGCCCTCAAATCCTCAATAGGACGCGTTGCTACCCCGGAATCCATCGCCGCTTTAGCCACTGCAGGAGCAATTTTGACGATTAAACGCGGATCGAACAGTTTCGGAATAATATATTCAGGGCCAAAAGAAAGCGCCTGGCCACCGTAAGCAGAAACCACTACGTCATGTTGCTCTGCTAATGCCAAATCTGCAATGGCGTGCATACAAGCCAGTTTCATGGCTTCGTTAATACAGGTAGCACCGACATCCATTGCGCCACGAAAAATAAACGGGAAGCACAAAATATTGTTTACCTGATTGGGAAAGTCCGAACGCCCGGTACAAATAATGGCATCGGGTCGTACTCCTTTGGCCAGTGCAGGCAAAATTTCCGGCTCAGGGTTCGCCAACGCCAGAATCAGCGGGTCGGGTGCCATGGTTTTCACCATATCGGATGTTAATAAACCGGGCCCAGAACAACCAAGAAAAATATCTGCACCTGGCATCACATCGGCCAGCGTACGTTGCCCATTATCAATAATGGCATAAGCCTGTTTCGTTTCTGTCATATTCGGCTCACGTCCCTGATAGATGACACCTTTAGAGTCGCATACCTTGATATTGCTGCGTTTTATCCCCAACACCACCAATAAATTAAGACAGGCAATAGACGCAGCACCTGCCCCTGATGCCGCCAGGCGAACTTCAGCAATATTTTTTTTCACCATACGCAGCGCATTCAGGACTGCCGCCGTGCAAATAATCGCGGTTCCGTGCTGATCGTCGTGAAACACCGGGATGCTCATACGTTCACATAATTTACGCTCTATATAAAAACACTCGGGCGCCTTGATATCCTCAAGATTAATGCCACCAAAAGTCGGTTCCAGTGAGGCAATGATGTCGATCAATTTATCCGGATCCCGCTCATTGATTTCCAGATCAAACACATCAATACCCGAAAATTTTTTAAACAGTACCGCTTTACCTTCCATCACCGGTTTGGCTGCCAAAGCCCCCAAGTTACCCAGACCCAAGATCGCCGTACCATTAGAAATAATGGCAACCAGATTACCACGTGTCGTATATTTGTAAGCCGCCAGGGGATCAGCCGCAATTTTCAGGCAAGGGGCAGCGACCCCTGGTGAACAGGCCATAGCCAGATCATGCTGAGTTACCAGCGGCTTGGTTGACGCTATCTTAATCTTACCGGGTACTGGATATTGATGAAAATCCAAGGCACTTTGTTTTAATTGTTCATCCATCACCTAATCCCTGATTGTCTTTATTACAATAATAGAACAAGATAATAAGTCACGTATCCCACCACAAACCAATATGTCAGAACATTCACCCGTCATCCCTCTGATGCTCTATGACATCAAAAACGGCCACCGGATCAAAAAAAACCGTAACACGTTGTTACTATCATCAAATGTCCTTCACCGGCAACATCAAATGACTCATTTTTGCTCGAATTCAATAGCGAGAGTTACCAACAACGATGGATAAAAGAGATAAGACCATGAACTGTCCGGTCATTGAACTGGCTCAACAGTTAATGAAACGTCCTTCCTTGAGCCCCCAGGATGCAGGTTGCCAAGCCATCCTCATTCAACGCCTGAAAGCAATAGGGTTTACTGTCGAACAAATAAATTTTGACGATACCCTTAATTTTTGGGCCTGGCGTGGTACAGGAAAAACCCTGGCCTTTGCCGGTCATACCGATGTCGTAGCACCTGGTGATGAGCGTCTCTGGATAACCCCTCCCTTTGAGCCTTCAATCCGTGATGGCATGCTGTACGCTCGTGGTGCGGCAGATATGAAAGGTTCATTGGCTGCCATGGTGGTCGCCGCGGAACGTTTTACTGACATATATCCTCACCACCGGGGCCGTCTGGCATTTCTCATCACCTCTGATGAAGAGGCAGCAGCTACTAATGGCACTGTTAAGGTGGTTGAAACATTGATGGCGCGCGGCGAACAACTGGATTATTGCCTGGTAGGTGAACCCTCCAGTACTGAACATCTGGGTGACGTGGTCAAAAATGGCCGCCGTGGATCTTTAAGCGCCTGCCTGCGTATTGATGGCATACAAGGCCACGTCGCTTATCCACATTTAGCAGATAATCCGATAGCACGCGCCCTACCTGTATTACAGGAATTGACGACCCTACCATGGGATACAGGTAACGCCTTTTTCCCTGCCACCAGCCTGCAGATAACCCATATACAGGCTGGTATTGCGGGCAGTAATAACCTGATCCCCGGCACATGCCATGTACGGTTCAATGTTCGTTTCAGTACTGAACTCAGCATTGACACCATCAAACAACGTGTTGAAGCACTGCTGCAACAACAGCAACTGAACTATCATATTGAATGGCAACTTTCTGGCCTGCCCTTTCTGACTCCTGCAGGTGAATTGGTTACCGCGGTCATCGATGCAGTACAACATTACAGTAAACTGACACCACAACTGCTCACCACCGGAGGCACTTCTGACGGTCGTTTTGTTGCCCTAATGGGGGCTCAAGTGGTTGAACTCGGCCCGGTGAATGCCACTATTCATCAGATTAACGAATGTGTGAAGATGACCGATCTTTCGTTATTAAGCCTCATGTACCAACGGATCATGGAGCAACTCATTGCATGATAACCCCTCACAGAGGCTCGCCGGCCGTTCAACCGATTATCGGGTCACACTCCGTGGTGCCCATTATTTACACTCATCAGCCGCTAACGCTTTTTTATCCATGCAACAGGATGCTATTCACGTTTCGTATATCCAACTTCAACATATCAGGGACATTACTATGCACTGGCTGAAAGATTACTGGTGGCTCCTGCTCGTTCTGTTGGCAGGCATAATACTCAACGGTGTTAAGGCACTTCAGCGTCTTGATCATAAGCCTTATCTCAAGAACAGACCGAAAGCACCTGCAGAGCACAGCAACAAGGCAAAAGAAGATCAGGACGACCCCTGACTACACATCATGACACCTCAATTACTCTATCATCAGAGAATAGTTTTAACTGCTATTCCTCGACCCGTTATGCGTTAATGAATCTGTTTTAGCTGCAGCAGCCCACTGCTGCCAGCGCAGGCACCGGGTTTTGTCCAGTGCCATCATGGCTTGGCCTGCTTCATTACGCCATTGCCGTATTAACGCTTTACGGCCTGTCAACCACGTTGCAGGCAGAGTCGCCTGTGATAACCCTTTTTGTAAACCTGGATATGACAAATGCTGACGCAATACCGTTAAGGGTAAAATACTGTGAACGAGTAACCGCTGTAGCGCAGCAAAACTGGCCTCCGGCGGGCGCAATGCAAAAGCAAAACCCGCCAGCTCGCGCCAGTCATCCTCAGTCAGTGTGACATCATTATTTTCCCTGATGGGCAGGGAAACAGGAATGTGTTGCTTTAACCAGTGCCAGTCACGCGCCAGTTTCCGTTGCGCTACCTGACACAACGCCCGCGACCGAATACTGAGTGGCAGTACTGCCATGGCCGCATAGCAGCCACTACTGGCCTCGCGTTGCGTTCCCAGATGCAGCAGTTCAAAACCACAGGCCTGCCAGAAACACCATAACGCCTCGGTATAACCAAAGCTTACCGATAAAAAATCAATCCCCTGTTGCTGTGCCTGCTGGCGCTGTACAAAAATCATCTGCCTGGCCCATCCCTGGCGGCGTAAAGAGGCCATGATCGCAACCCGACTAATACGCCAGGACAGGAATGTTGGTGCCAGCCAGAGCCCGGCATGAGC
>JACCDN010488912.1_pt1 | contig 13123 bp, 13 predicted proteins | sample 7441691 | NCBI WGS metagenome assembly JACCDN01 (sample SAMN15323439, study PRJNA562643) | freshwater metagenome | isolation source: river surface water | place: USA:Blue River Watershed | collected 2017-08-16 | reverse complement strand
TCCAGACGTAGAACAAAAGTGCACCAAGACCCGGGGATTTAGCTCAGTTGGTAGAGCACCTGCTTTGCAAGCAGGGGGTCAGGGGTTCGACCCCCCTAATCTCCACAATTGTGATGTCTCGGGACATGCTTCATGCATGTCTCGGGACATTATTCATTTAATGGCCTTGTTGTTTTGGCCAGTAGCTGTGGTTGTCGTCGATGATGTGGGTGGTTAGTACTTCGCCTGTTGCTGCGTGTGTGACCGTTGCGACGAATTCGTCGATTAGGACCATGACGGGTATTTTTGCGTGGACTATTCCTAGTCCTAGGTGGTGCATTTTTCCGGCTCTGCGGATGCTAATTTTTCCAAATTTATCGACGTTGTCGAATCGGACCCTGAAGTGTTCGGTGATTGTGTTGCCTTCTGGTTTTGCTTTGATGGTTGCGTTGTAGGCGTGTTGTGGTGTTTTCAGTCCGATGGCTTTGTGTGGTCGTTGGGTGTTGTAGATGTTGGTGAATTCGTTTAGTTGTTGTTGTAGTTCTTCGATGGTGTTGCAGCGTATTTGTTGATTGAGCCAGCGTTTTTGGGTTTGGTGGAATCTTTCGATTTTCCCTTGTGTTTGTGGGTGTCCGGGTGATCCGTTCTTTTGTTTGATGCCGAGTGTGCGCAGTAGGTATTCGAATTGGTTTCTTCCTTTGACGAATCTTGCTGTGTAAACAGATCCGTTGTCGGTAAGGGTTGATTGTGGGAAACCGTATTCGTTGGTGCATTCTTTGAAGGTTTCAACAACATCAACACCGGTGACTGGTTTGAAAGCTTTGCAGGACAGTAGGAAGCGGCTGTGGTCGTCTAACCAGTTAAGTATTTCGATGTCTGTGCCGTCAGCTAGTCGCCAGTGAGTGAAGTCTGATTGCCAGGTTTCGTTTGGTTGTAGGGCTTCAAACCGTTGGATGTAGGCGCGTGGTTTCTTTTTAGGTTGTGGTTGGACAAGGCCCGCATTTTTGAGGATCCGCCAGATCGTTGATATTGCTGGTGGTTGGATGCCTTGTTGGTTTAGGTGCCAGGCGATTGTTGTAGCTCCTGCATCTAGGCCTTGGGCGAGTAGGGAAATGCGCAGGTCTTTGATCAGTTCTGCGGTTTCTGGCCCGGTTTGGTGTGGGTTGGTTTTGGGCCTTTTTGACTCAGGTTCTAAGCCTTCTAGGCCGTTTTGCCGGTATTAGCGCAGCAGGGTGTAAACCCAGCGTTCTGAGACCCCGTATTTGCGGGCTACTTCTCTAATTGTCTGGTTTTGGTGGGTGATTGAGAGCACAATTACGCGGTTTTTAGACATATTTCATACTGAACGATGTCTCGAGACATCACTGCACTATGTCGTGAAACAGAACACCCTAATCTCCACAAAAATAAGCATCCGCACAGCGAAGTCCATTCACTTCGATTGAGGTTGCAATTAAGAAGGTAGATCGGTAAATCTCTACCAAAAATTTCCCAAGTGAGGTGGCTCTGGGTAATTGAGCAAGATACAAACCCAAAACAGTATTAACAAGTCCAAGTTCGTTTCCGAACTGGGTGTAGTTTAACTGGACATGAGACTTTTTAATTCTAAACAGAAGAACAGCCAGTCCAGAGGGATAGCGGAAGTAACCACAGAGTTGCGCCAATTAATTAATTCCGCTCCGGCAAGCTTTTGAGACACGTATGTTCCCTGGGCACCAACAGTTCCTCAAGAAGCCTGCAACGATGCCAGGCTTTTTGGAAATCGTCGTGAAATGCTGGCGAACTTGGTTCCAATCGGCTCGGTGGTAATTGAAGTTGGAACGCAAACTGGCAAATGGGCTCGAACAATACTGGATGACATTAAGCCTTCTAAGCTCCACGTTGTAGACATTGACTGGACACAATTTCAGAACGAACTATTTAAGGAAAAAGAGCCAGTAATCATTCATGACGGCTCGTCATGGGAAGTTTTGGAAGAATTTCCTGACAACCACTTTGACTGCATTTACATCGACGCCTCGCACGAGGAAAATCACGTGAGAATGGATGCAAACGTAAGCGTTAGAAAAGTTAAGAAAGACGGAATTATTATTTTCAATGACTACACAACTTGGTCTCCATACGAAGTTGCACCATACGGCGTCCTGAAAGTAGTTAATGAACTATTGGCTTCCGGCGAATGGAAAGTTGCAGGTTTCACCTTTCACCCATGGGGTTATCACGACATCGCGATTATCAGAAAATAAGACGAACCGGAAAAATATTATGTCCGGACAACGCCTAGCAACTAGCTTCTGTGACAGAGGTTCTTTTTGATCCGCTTTTTAGAGGCAGGACCAACCCGAGGTAAACTAAATAAAATAAAACCCGGGGGGAAAGTTTTGTCTGCTTTAGATCTATCAAGAACTTCGTTCTACTCAAATTTCAACGCAACTTCATTTTCGTTCGCGCCGCAAAAAAATTTCATTGAACACCAAGTTTGTCTTTCATGTCAAACCACGGCGCTCAAAAATGCACAAGAGGTTTGGCACTTCGGTACACAGCATTTTTCAGACTTGACGATGGCAGGAACGCGTCAAATTCTTTTTCAATCGGTCACGCCCCGATCACAAGCAAAGTCTTCCATGAGTCTTGAGATCGCAAAAATTCCAATTCAAAATTGGTCAACAACACCTGAAAAACTGGCAGCAATGGCTGGAGGAAAACACCTCGCGGTCTTCTTGACACAAAACTTCTTGGAGAAACTTGCAGACCCGCGACCAATGCTCCTTGCCCTAAAAAGAATTCTCATGCAGGGGAAAGCTTCCGTTCATCTTCAAACCGGAACCTTCGGAAACGCAACTAGATCTTGGACCCCAATTGAATTTAGAGAATTTCTACTCTCATCAGGTTTTGAAATTTTCAACTCAGATAGCAAAATTGAGACCAATTGTTTTTGGCTGAGACTTACTCACGAAAGCTACAAGGATTATTTAGAGAAGCTAAATCTAGAACCAGACACAATAAATGCAACGCGCCTCCTTGTGGCTACGGAAAACTCTCAGGTTTTTCCTTCAGGAGGCATTGGGACTTTTATTGGAAATTTCTCAGAACTTGACCGCCAATCAGTGACACTGCTAATGGATGAACAGAAGCGCAAATTTGCATCGTCAAAACGGTTAATTAATTACGAGGAAGTAATCCCAGACTTCAGCCCGGAAATGGTTTTGACTGGAACAACGTCGACCGTCGTTGAAGCCGTTAAGACGCTTTTATTTTGTTTTCCGAATTTGAATGCTTGCGATTTTCCTGATTACCAATCAATTGGCTACCGATTGGTCCAGGCAAAGAAAACAGGTCAACTACCAACAGCCCTGACCCTGAGAGTTATGCTTTTAGGCGCTGTCGATTACATACGCCATGGTCTTCAAGACTCGGGGAATCCTTTCTACAGTTGGCAAGAGGCGAAACATTCAATCATGGATGCCTATGTAACTGAAAACGCAGACGCCTGTATTGCTCCTTCTAAGTATTACGCGGAGCTGCTTTCATCAGAGTACGGTTACAAGCTAAATAACTTAGAAATTACGAGATTGCCGCTGACGCTAGATTTCTTAAAAATGCACACTGGCGAAGTCTTTGAAAAAATCTCGAAAGTAGTCTTCCTAGGAAAGTTCAATAAACTCAAGGGTTGGCCTCAATTCATGCAGGCTATAACAAGTTTGGCAAACGAAAACCTGCTTCCAAAAAATCTCAAAATCATGGCACTTGGTCCAGGGGCCCCATCACGTGAAGAGATGGTCATAATGGACAGAGTCTCAGATTTTTCACACACATACCTTTCTCATGAAGAATATTTAAGATTCATTGCCAATAATGCAGTTGACTCGCTGTTTGTGTTACCAAGTAAGGGAGAATCGTATTCTTACATTGCACAGGAATTGGTATTACTCGGTGCACGATTCGTCACCCATTCTCAGGGAGCCATGCCAGAAACACTCGGCTATTCAAACGTGCAAAGTTCAAGCTTGTGCGAACCAGATTCAACTGCACTTGCACGTTCTATCCTTTTTGCACTTGAGCATGACCCTATAGAAAGCTACAAAAATGCGTCACTTCTGGCTCTAGAGGCACAGAAAATTCAAGAGTGCACAAATAGCTGGTGGGTTAAATCCGGAGAACAACAGCTAGTTGAAAACAGTTCTTCGGCATCAAGCAACGAAGTAGCCTCTGTAGAAGTTGTGACACCCTATTTCAATACAAATCTAAATTTCATGCGAGAACTCCACCAATCCATTGATAGTTCATCACTTATTCCAAGAAAGTGGCTAATTATAGATGACGGATCATCTCCTGAAATGGCAGAAGCTCTGCAAGCTTGGGTTGCAACATTGACGTCATCATTTCAAATCGAAATCCTTCGGAAGCCTAATGGCGGCCTATCAAGTGCTCGAAACGCGGGGCTAAAACACAGCCAAGCAGACTTTGTGTTTGTCATTGACTCGGACGACATTTTGACAGTGAATGGATTGGAAGATTGTGCAGTTGCGCTTACTTGCGATAAGGATTTATTGTGCGCTACGGGGATGATTCACTACTTTGCGAATCAGAAGGACCTTGAGCGTCTTCCGTCACCCGCAAGTTCAGGTGAGTACTGGTCACCGATTGGCATCCCTGAGGCGAAGGTTCTGAGTCTTCACGAGAATCAATTTATACACGCTGGCGTTATGGTGCGAAGAAACAGGATTCTTGAACTTGGCGGTTGGGATGAAAAAGACAAATCCACATGGGAAGATTGGGCTTTTTATGAGAAGTTAGCCTGGGCGGGACACAAGTTCAGCCTAATCCCTAGCCCAGTCTACTTATATAGAGATACTCCAAACAGCATGTCAAAAACCTACAACAACTTCTTGGGAGTGCGGAGATTAGCCAGAAACTTAATTACGTTCTCTCCTAGGGATGCCTCCTTACTACTAAGCCTCAGTCGAATGAATCCAAGCTCAATTGGAAGCTATACTGCAGATAGCACCATTGAATATGTTGCGAGCCTAAAGTTCTACCAGTCGCTCATTCACTCAAAATTGTTCATGAAGTGGCTAAAAACTCATGAACAAGTAGCACGTATTACACCTAAAAAAGTGAAACTAATTATCGGAAAGTTTCTAGGGCTTTAAATTCTATAAATTGGAAAAACTGGTTGATGGGTAAGTGGTTCTTTGGGCCCGCGCCATCTGAGCTTTCATAGATTTCTTCCCTTTTTCACGAATAAAGTGAACAGTCTGCTTTGCAATGACGTGCTCACATCCGCCCTCAATCACCCTTGCGTTAAATTGCCAATCTTCAAATCCAACACCAAGTGAGAGATCATTCTTTTGGTAAGGGAAACTTAGGTAGGTCTCCCTCGCTCCAGCGCTTAGGGCAGTCCACAAGTTTTGAAAAACTAATTCGGCTTTGACATCTGTATTCTCTAAAGTTGATACGTGCCTGAAAACATGATTTGTCCTGGAAAACAAGCCATTGCCAAAAAATACGTTTAGTTCCGGATGCACTACTAATTTTTTTGATTCGGAAGCCGACAGGACGCCTAGGGCGCCAGCAACCCAGTTTGAGCCCCAAATATCATCAGCATCCAAAAATGCTACCCAGGTTGCCGTTGTTGAGTTGATCGAGAAATTCCTGCTCTCGCTCAAATCGCCGAATGAAACTTCAACGACTTTAATTGGGAACTCGCAGCGAAGATTTTTTGCAATTTCCGATGTCACTCTATCTGCTTTGTCCAGTACACAAGTAAGGGTAAATTTAGTATTGGGGAAAAGAAGCTTTGCTTTTGAAAAATTTGCAGTAACGGACGCAAAACTATCGAGTAGCATTTCACCCTCATCATGGGCCGTAATGATCGCAGTAAATTCTGACACAGAGCACTTTCAAGTAGGGGAATCAAAATACTAAAGAAACTTCTTAACGCTACTTTATTCGCCTCCAGGCGCGTTGGGGGCCCGCTTAACCTCGTTATTAATATCTTCGAAAACATAAACAGGGTAGGCATCAGAGAGACCTACCTACTTATTCAAAGAATTTTGAATTCTGAAGGCGGACAAGATGACGCTAATAAGTCTGAAGACCAGGAAATTTTAGAAGAATCAACACATCTGTGGCTCAAAAATGAAATTGAGGCTACAGCCTCCATTTCGAAGGGGTTTCGGAACCAAACCTGGGGCAAACGAAGCGGAACTTATGTATTTCGCCCCATTCCTTCTAAGGAGCACAAACTGGCATACGAGTTGATTAAGCAATGCAATGAGATGCGAATAACAGATTTATTTTTTTTAGAGAGCATCGACTTTGGTGGCGTGAATAGGGTTGCTCGAAATTTGGCAGAATCTATTAGGAGGTTAGACAGCCAAAAGAGGATTGCTTTCATTGTCACTGGGGGTCCTGCGCAATCACAAAATCATTTCACAAGTCCGCTGGATGCCCCAATATTTTTCTTGAACAGCCTTGACTCTGTTCTAACCACGTCCGACATAGAGAGAGTCATTTACATCCTTTGCACATCTTTAAGATCACTAGAACGGCAATATTGTTTTAACTCCGAGGGGCACGCGTCGGTATTGTCAAAGCATGCAGAGCTGCTCGCCATAAAGTCAAAGGTATTTTTTGCACTTTTTTGCGAGGACAAAAATTCTTGGAAGCGAGACATTTCCTTTGGAGCTAGGTACTATTCCAAGCTTTATCAAAGGGTTCATGGATTTATTTCAGATAACTCCTACTACTCGTCGCGCTTAGGAAAATCTGTTGGGCATCTTGACGCACGTGCCGACTGGATCACCCTGCATCAACCCACTCGGGGCAAAAAAGCAGAACCAATTCCAGATAACAGAGAAGGCCCTCTAATTTGGGCAGGAAGGTTTTCAAGTCAGAAGAACTGGAAGCTACTAATTAGAATCGCACGAGCAATGCCGGATCAGAAGTTTCTAGCCTTTGGAAGCGGCAGCGAAAAAGCAATAAATAAAATGATGACCTCTACTAAGAATTTAGAAGTCATGAATGTTTACAAAAATGCAGCTGAAGTCTTGGCTTATAAGCCACAATGCTTGGTGTACACAAGCAAGTGGGACGGAATTCCTAATGTGCTAATTGAATTTGGCTGGCTTGGTATCCCTATCGTTACTTCGACAGCCGGCTCGATCTTAGAGTTAGTGGGTCAGGCTGGAGACAGGGCCATCCTTGTAGAAAAGTATTGGTCTAAACGTAGTTTTGTCACGAAACTAAGGGAACTCCTCCAAAACCCAGAGCAAGCCAGACTTAGGGCGCTTAGAATGCAACGCCATCTTTCCAGTGCGCATTCAGAGCTTCAGTTTGATAAGACGGTAAAGTCAAAAATACTAAATGAAGCTAGAGAGCAAAAATCCACTAATGAATAATCTGGTTAGTCAAAGCCTTTCGATTCAACATGCAAAATTCATTTGGAATTTGGCAGCACTTCTTGGATGGCAGGACGTCAGGCAAGCCTATAGACGGTCTGCAATTGGTCAATTTTGGATTACCGCTGGCATGGCAGTTCAAATTGTGACCATAGGAACTGTATTTGGTCTGATATTCAAGACGCCAATGGAAACGTATCTTCCCTTTATTGCCGTGAGTATTATTTTGTGGGGACTGATTTCAGCAACTTTAGGCGATGGGTGCAATAGCTTTGTTGCCGCAGAAGGAATGATTAAACAATTAAATCTTCCGCTATCAGTTCATGTACTGCGAGTTGTAATCAGAAACATAATTACGATGGCACATAACGTAATTATTCTTCCGTTAGCATTTCTTGTGGTGCTACATGGAATTTCACTTGTGGCACTTTTGGCGATTCCAGGACTCATAATTGTCATCCTGAATCTATCTTGGCTGGCATTTTTACTGGGAACGCTGAGTGCGAGATACCGTGATTTGCCCCCAATTGTTAGCTCTCTCTTGACAGTAGCTTTTTATGTGACACCAGTTATGTGGTACCCGTCCGCGCTGTCTTCGGGACCAGGCCACTTTTTCCTTGGGCTCAATCCGTTTTACCACCTAATTCAGGTAGTCAGACTGCCTCTCCTTGGTGAGGCTCCAACAGTAGAAAATTGGATTCTTTCTATGAGTTTCGTGCTAGTTGGCTTCCTTATTTCATTCTTCGTTTTCCGTAAAAATAAAAACAACATTCCTTTGTGGGTATAAATTGTCGAAAATCATAAGTCTAAATAACGTCAGTCTTGATATACCTGTTTTTAATGCGAACGGGCGATCGCTAACAAGTCGATTTTTACAAGCTGCTACAGGTGGAAGGCTTGATTCTGATCCCCATGGAAAGGTCATAGTAAGGGCGCTTGAAAACATTACATTTGAAATTGGGACCGGTGAGAGAGTGGCGCTGGTTGGGCATAACGGAGCAGGTAAGTCGACGCTTTTACGCTTAATTTCTGGTATTTACTCGCCAACTTTCGGCCAAGTGAAAGTTGAGGGACAAGTTGGATCACTCATTGACGTATCTTTAGGTATCAACCCCGAGGCGACAGGGCGTGAAAATATTTTTATACGGGGCGCACTTTTGGGTTTAAGTAAATCCCAGATAGAGGACGCATACGCAGAAATAGTTGAATTTTCCGAACTCGGTGAATTTATTGAGATGCCGGTACGCACCTATTCATCTGGAATGCATTTACGTCTCGCATTTTCTGTTTCAACCGTGGTTAGACCAGAAATATTAGTCATGGATGAATGGCTTTCAGTGGGTGATGAGAGCTTTACAGCAAAAGCCGAGGGCCGACTAACCTCTCTAGTGGATTCGACAAAAGTATTAGTGCTTGCCAGTCACTCTAGAGAACTCATTGAAAAAACTTGCACGAGAGCCATTTGGCTTGAACATGGCCGTATTCTGCAGGATGGACCCGCGCCATTGGTTTTAAACGAGTACTTCGGAGAAAAATAAGAACTATAACAAATGATGTTCTAAGACCAAGAGACCTACTAATTGAGGAACGTATTAAATTTAGGAGATTTCTGGTCTCGCAGGCTTAGGGTCAGCGAATCTATTCCATGTTTGATGGCTAGTTCGCGGAATGGAATGTTTAGATCCTCGTCAAGTGGGAAAAACGATTTTTCATTTTTTGGATCATATTCTGAACTACACAAGTAATTCACCACCGAATTATTTTCAAGAGCAATAAATCCGTGCGCTATACCTTCAGAAATAATCAAGTGGCTGGGCTCCTTGGAATCCAGGAACACCGCATCCCATTTGCCGAAACTTTTTGAGTCCGGACGCATGTCTACAAGTACGTCCCAAATTATCCCTTGTGTACAAGTTACAAACTTTGCCTGCCCAACTTCGCTGTCAACCCAGTGAAAGCCCCTAACAACACCGGCATGAGAGTTGGACTCATTAGACTGCCTAACAGGAAATGGCCGACCTATTAATTCCTCAACTTCCGACCCTACGAAATTCGAACGGAAGGTCCCACGAGAGTCCTCGAGCGTTGTAGGCTTACCAAGCCACACTCCTGGCACTGCTAAGGCACTGTAGGCCACTACTTCCCCTCACTATTGCTGGTAAGTATTTACTTTAGCTGAAAGGAATAACGTGCAATTTGCAGTTTTCGGCAACACAGGAATGTTTGGTCAAGACCTGGTTTCGGCACTGGAGCTCAGAAATTTCGAAGTATCAAAATTTAATAGAGATAATTTTTCCATTAATATTTCGCTGTCGGAATTAGCCAAGACACTTACTGGAATTGAAGTAGTAGTAAATGCCGTCGCCTACACATCGGTTGATGCAGCAGAATCAGATTTTTTTGAAGCATCAGCTGTGAATGGAAGCTTCCCAGGACTTTTAGCCCAAGCTTGCAGCATCGCCGGAGCTAGGCTCGTACATATTTCGAGTGACTATGTTTTTGACGGTTTATCGAAAACCCCATACAAAGTCGATGGACGCCCAAATCCTAAGACTGCCTACGGAAAGTCCAAGGCACTAGGTGAACAGAATGTTGCCAATTCAGGTTCCGATTATTCAATCATTAGAACTGCGTGGCTTTATGGGGCAAATGGACTCTGCTTTCCGAAAGCCATAGCTGAGCTGCTTAGGAGAAAAGGCAACGTGCGGGTAGTTGGTGACCAATTTGGTCAGCCAACTTGGACACGAGATTTGGCTGAGATGGTTATGCAGGTTGTGCAACTTGAAAAGATGCCGCGAGTAGTTCACGCTGCGTCTTCCGGGAAAGCGAGCTGGGCAGATTTTGCAAAAGAAGTGGCTACATCGGTTGGACTGAGTGCGGATGCGATTGAGGAAATTTCCAGTCAAGGATTTCCGACTGCGGCTAAACGCCCGGCATGGAGCGTGCTTGATAACTCAAGTGATGTTTTGAAGCCAATTGGTGACTGGCGTGAACGTTGGCGACAGGCCGCTCCGGAAGTTTTGCGCGGGATTTAACCTAGCAAGCCGTGTAGGTATGATCCGTAGCCGGACTTAATGAACTGTTCGGCTTGTGCACGGAGTTTCTCATCTGAAATGAAACCCATGCGCCAAGCGATTTCTTCAGGCGCATTTATTTTTCTTGAATCATGAATTTCAATATCTCGAACTCGGTTGGCCGCGTCTTGAAGCGCATCGATGGTTCCGGTGTCTAACCAGGTTTTGGTTTCGTCTAGCACTTCAACGTTCAGCGCAGACTCTGCAAGGTAGGCATTGTGGAGGTCAGTGATCTCAAGCTCGCCGCGAGGAGATGGCTTGATCGCTTTTGCTTTTTCAACCACTGATTCGTCGTAGAAGTAAAGGCCTGGAATTGCATAGTTTGATTTTGGCGATTTTGGTTTTTCTTCGATAGAAAGTACTTTTCCAGCGGCATCAAACTCAACGACCCCAAAACGGTCAGGGTCTGGAACAGCGTAGGCAAAAACTGTTGAGCCAGGGCGATTAACCATTCGGCTGAGGGACTTACCCATGCCAGGACCGTAGAAAATGTTGTCGCCAAGGATGAGGGCAACGGGCTGATTGTTGATGAAGTTCTCACCAATTAGGAAAGCTTCTGCGAGACCATTTGGTTCGGCCTGCACTGCGTAATCGAGTTTGATTCCCCATTGAGAACCATCGCCGAGAAGGCGAACGAATTGTTCTTGTTCGTGAGGGGTAGTGATGATGAGAATTTCTTTAATACCCGCAAGCATCAAGGTGCTGATTGGGTAGTAGATCATCGGTTTGTCGTAAACCGGCATGAGTTGCTTTGAAGTAGCAATGGTTAGCGGGTGTAGGCGTGTCCCTGAACCCCCAGCAAGTACGATGCCCTTCATGACTGCTAGCCTACTTTAGACAAAGGAGGCAAACCAATGAAGCTATTGGTTACAGGCGGAGCAGGCTTTATTGGCTCTAACTTTGTGCGCCGCACTCTTGAGACTCGCCCCGAAGTTTCTGTGGTCGTGCTTGATGCGTTGACCTATGCAGGCTCCTTAGAAAATTTGTCTGGACTTGAAGACAAGTACGAATTTGTTGAGGGAAACATTCTTGATTCGGCTTTGGTTGATTCGTTGATTTCGCGAGTTGACCAGGTGGTGCACTTTGCGGCCGAAAGCCACAATGACAATTCACTGAAGTCACCTAAACCATTCATCGATACCAACATTCTTGGTACATACGAGCTGATTCAGGCTTGTGTAAAGCACGATGTGAAGTTCCACCACATATCTACCGATGAGGTTTTCGGGGATTTGCCACTATCGGGGTCAGAAAAATTCACAGCTGATACCACCTACAACCCTTCATCGCCTTATTCGTCGTCTAAGGCGGCAAGCGACTTGTTGGTTAGGGCCTGGGTGCGCTCATTTGGGCTGAAGGCTACGATTTCAAACTGCTCGAATAACTTTGGGCCTTATCAGCACGAAGAAAAGTTGATACCGCGCATGATTGGGCTGATTGCTGCGGGTAGAAAGCCTGAGTTGTATGGCAATGGGGCGAATGTGCGCGACTGGATTCACGTGGATGACCACAATGATGGGGTTTGGGCAATTTTTGAGCGCGGAGTGGCTGGGCGTACTTATTTACTGGGCGCGGACAATCAACGATCTAATTTGGAAGTTGTTCGGGCGTTGTTGCGGATTATGGGGCGGCCTGAGGATTTTGTGAGTTTTATTGCGGATCGGCCAGGGCATGACCTTCGTTATGCGATTGATGCGTCGGCGACTGAGGCTGAGTTGGGCTGGCGGCCGGTTCGTGGGAATTTTGAAGAGCGCTTGGCTGAAACCGTTGAGTGGTATTTGGGTCGGGGCTAGGTATGGGTGTTTAAGGTCACTTGCTCACAGGTGTGGGCGGGCCTGGGCTGGTGTCGTTAGTGGCTCATAGGCTACCTGAATGCCCGTGTTGTTTATTGATGAGTCGAAGCAGCCAAATTACTTGGTGGTAGCAACTCTAGTGAACGACGCCGACGTGCCGAAACTGCGCAAAATCTTGAAGGCGCTAGTTATTGCAGGGCAACGGTCGATTCATTTTCGTAAAGAAAAGCCGAGCAGGCGTAGAGACGTCATTTCAATGCTTGGGAAAATTGGGTTTACTTCTTATTTATTTCGTTCAGAAATGGCACACGAGCTAGATGCTCGAAATGACTGCTTGGAACAAATATTTACATTCGCGAAGAACTCCGGAGTTAGCAGGCTTGTCTTTGAGCGGGATGATTCGATCATTCGCTTCGATGAAAAGGTTCTTTATGCGTTGGGCAAATCATCACAAGGCTTTGAAGTTGGATTTGAGCATCTGTATAGGCATGAAGAGCCATTGCTGTGGGTACCGGATGCACTTGCTTGGTGCGAAAACCAACGTGGTGACTGGGTTCGTCGCATGGAGGCTGCAGGAATTAAGGCCCAGGATCTTTAAGCGCAAAACCTGGCTCAGCAACCGTCCGGATGCCTGCCAGGTTCACTTCAAAGGGCTCTTGCCCAGTGCACTTTTATTATAGGGAGCAAGCGGGACAAATTGGAAGCACTTGCGCAATATGCGCAAAACCTGGCCATACCGGGGCTTGGGGAAAACTCAACAGGTTTTGTCGGGGGTGTGCGCCTAAACTTGCCAAAGGATTAGTTTTTAGGGGATTTAGGTCATGGGCGCATCGGCTCCAGTTATTGCAGTGGTTATTCCTGCGTATCGAGTGGC
>JACCDN010170843.1_pt1 | contig 13126 bp, 11 predicted proteins | sample 7441691 | NCBI WGS metagenome assembly JACCDN01 (sample SAMN15323439, study PRJNA562643) | freshwater metagenome | isolation source: river surface water | place: USA:Blue River Watershed | collected 2017-08-16 | reverse complement strand
TGTTGATCTCCGAGCTGACCCTCCCCGGTGTAGCGATAAACCCCACCGACTACCTCGTCGTTCTGGTCATACCCATAGCGGGTGCCAGATGGCGGATCTGAGAAGATCAAAACCTCACCGCTCGCGGTTGGGCAGATCCCTGCCCGCGGATTTCCGCCAAACATTCTGTGTAGGTCAGTTCTTAGGTAAGTCTCCCCCACCCGAAGCTCTCGCTCGAAGCCTTGAGCGCTTTGGGTGAGGGTGGTCTTTTTCACTCTTTTTTGAACCAGCCGAGGGGTCAACAGCTTCCGATATCTGAGCTAACTTCTTAGCCAAAAAACATTAGTGCGGGCTGCGCTGTTACACTTCTAACTCGTTAGGGCCTCTAGCTCAGTCGGTAGAGCAACGGACTTTTAATTAGTTGTTCGGAAGTTGCTAACTTGTTTCCGAATCCCAGAAAATAACTGGGCTGCAGGACAACTCTTGAAGTGCAATTGGCGTGAGCTGGATGACACGTCCCCCAAATATCCCCCAAATCTGGATTTTTCTTAGCCCTTTAAGGCCAAGTTGAGTACATGGCTTTCAACCAAAGACTCGTGCGAGAAACGCCTCTAGCAGCACGGGCTGACTCAATCGGTCAGCACATCAATCGGGAAGACGGACGGACATCGCCACTACGTTTGCCACTTTGTGTTCAGCATCTTCAGCGACTTGAAGATAACGCTCGTCAATGATTCGAGTACTTGCGTGCTTTGTCTGCGCTTGAATGTCCGAAAGCGTGAGTCCCCCCTGGGCCGCTAGGGTGACGGCGGCGCGACGCGTGCTGTGCGTCCCAGTCATGTACTTGTCATGTGTTATACCTGCGGCTATACGAGCAGGTTCCCAAACTCGAGTTCGAAAATTTGGGTAATGCCAAGGCTTGCCGCTTGGGGCTGCGAACACGAAGTCATCGTTCTCTAACCCAAGTGATGCGATGAGCCCTCGTAGTCGATTGGCGAGGTCCTCATGTATACCTGCAGTCTTTGAATCCTTGGAAGTCTTGTGTCCTGCGAGAATTGTGACCCTTCCTTCTCTGTCACGAGCCTGATGTTCATCAACTACGACTCGCAGCCCATCGAGGTCCAAGTCCTTGACTCTGAGTACGCTCCACTCCGAAAACCGCAAGCCTGTCTGCAAAGCAAGGGCTAGGGCCAGCCTGTCTGACTCTCTCGATGGGTGCTGGACAAGAATCTCAAGCTTTTTGGCCGGGATAGCTGGGGACTTACGGCGAGGTCGCTCAGGCAGTTCACGCCGGGAGGCGGGATTGAATGGAATCAAGCTCTTCCTGACTGCGTGAGAGAGTATTCGCCTAAGAACTCTGTGGGCGTGTTCGAGCTTTGGAATCGACTCTGTCCACGCATCTATCCAGTCCTGGTAGTGTCCCGCTGAAATCTCTGATACCAGGACAGGCCCCCAGTAAGCCTTCAAGTCCTTTTCCCAAATCGCTTCGTAAGAATGAAGGGTCGACGGTGAAGGGTGCTTTCCATCCCTCAAGTAGGAGAGCCAAACGGTCTCAACGGTCTCGCTGCCATCTGACCACTTCCCCTTTTGTCTTTCAAGGTAGGACTCTTTTGCCCACTCCTTGGCGGCGTAAAACTCATATCCAAAGGGCCGCTCTAGTGCGGGATAGTCCTTCGTCGCAGGAAGCTCAACCAACCACGTTCCGTTCGACCGCAACTTCATTGTTGGGTGCTTCATCTTGTAGAGAGTCTTGACTTCAGCCCTCCAACGTCGGGCTGCCGCCAAACTTTCTTTGATGGGCGGGAAGTCTCTGTAAATCTTCTGGTGCTTAGCTCCAATCTTTACTTTGGTCTCGGCCATAAGTTCCTTGGACCTTGGGTCTCTCCAAATTCCTACTTCAATCTGCTCAAGGTTCTTTCTATCCAAAGCTCTGTTTCTCCATCCTTCGTAGAGTTTCGCGGTAGGTTCGGACATCTTTGTGAGCCTTTGGGCCGCTGAAACCAAGAGCGTCACCGTAAATTTTGACGTTGTTTTTGAGCCCCCCGGCCAAAGGCATCAGCAACTCAATCACCCTTACGAGGGGACGGCGGAGAGCCAAGGGACGCGGTATGTGTCCATTGAATCTTGCAAATGCCCATGCTCCGAAGCACCCAGCTACGAGAGCCTCTCCGACTAACTCAGATGGCCACGACCCCATAGCTGTCACACCGAGCCCATCAAGCGTTGACGCCTGAGTCACGGCGGCTAGAGCGATAGCCTCAAAGTCAACGCTGACCGAGTTGACCCATCCATCCACGTAAAGCTGGAAGTTCGCTTTGTCTTGCTTCGCAGGCAACATTGGGAACTGGCAAATGGCGGTTTCCGATAGCTGCAAAGGTGTCAGCGACTCGACTACTCTTCGACCCCCAGCTTTGACAAGCTCATCCAGAAGTGCGTCGTCCGAATAGTTGACTGAGCAAACAAAAGTGAAGACCTGCGATTCGCGAAAGCCCGCATCTGAGACTGGCCCGTTTTGTAGAACTGCAACGGTAACAACCTTCTTGCCGTGCAGTTTTTTGTAGACGACTACACATTTTTGCTCCATGAAGAACCTCTCTCAACTCAGCAAGTAAAGTATCGTGTAGACTAGTCTATGTCACTACGAATTGGTGTCAAGTTCAAGCCACGAACTTTTTCGAAAGTGAGTAAGGAAGGAAACAGATGCAAGAGCAAATGTCTGAGGCGGACAAGACTCGCCTAGCGCGTAACTTGCGCAGGCTCCTACCCGCCAGGTTGCCATCAGAAGATGAGATTCTGAACAACTCAGCGGCCGCAAACTTCATGGGAGGAATATCAGTCAAGACTTTAGGTCGAATTGCATTTCCTCACGACCTAGACGGGCCTGTACCAATTCGATTTTCAGAAAATGGAAATCTGTACTGGTCGAAACGCGACCTTCAGGCTTTCAAGATTCGAAGGCAAATTCGCCTGGAAACAACCTTGATGGACTCTGTTCAGAGGCGAAGTCTTCTCGCCGACCTAATGGAGGACTAGTTCAGTGACAACTACCACTCACGCAGGAAGGAGGTATATGGAGAAGCAGCAGTACAAATATCAAGAGTTGGCAGTCCTACTGGACATACCACTAAACACGCTCTACCAACTGCGCAAGCAAGGGCGTGGACCGAAGACTCAAGTCATCGGTCGCCACTTCCGAGTCAGCAAAGAAGATTTAGAGATTTGGCTGGACGAGTCAAAGCGCTCCACTGACTAAACAAAAAGAAGGGCTCTGGTTGCACCCAGAACCCCTCCACACAACTAAATAGAGAAAAAGTACGTCGAGTACACCCCAGAAGTTGCTCCTCTAATTATATCAGAGGTTCTTTCTTCTGGAGGCGCGGCCTCTGGTCAGCCTACCCATTATTGGCCGTTTGGCCATTTTGGCCGTTTGGCCAGAGCTCGCACGCGCAATAACGAGCCCTAAAGAGTAAGAAAAAATTTCTTTTCTTTATTTAGTTCTCACCTTGAAATCGCGCTTTTGCGCGTCCGCAAGGCCAAGTGGCCAAGTGGCCAAAGCCAAGAAGAAAGATAGAAGATGGCTAACTACACCGAGGCATCTCGCCTCTATAGGAACCTAGGTTGGGACGTAGTCGCCCCATCTAGACCTGCACCAGAATCTAAAAAGCCAGCCGCAGAAGTGCACAAAGTATTTGGGCGCGGCAACACCGCAACACCTGAGCAAATGGATTACTGGCAAACAAACTATCCGAACCGAAATTGCCTCCTCAAGATGAATCGAGGAGTTATCGGAATCGACATTGACCACTACATGAAGTGGTCAGGCACAAAGAATGTGTGGGTTAGAAAGCGCGGTTACGACCGCATTGTCGAAGCCATAAGTCGTTATGGCGACCTACCTCCTACTTTCAGCTCGACATCAAGAGGCAAAGGTCAGCCTTCTCGAATCCTCTTTTACTCGGTTGACGAAGGGGTGGAATTCAGTCCTGCACCTTTCGAGGATGTCGAAATCATCCAGTTACACCACCGTTACGCGCTGGTCTGGCCGTCCACGCACCCTGATACTGGGGAGAAGTACAAATGGTTTGGGCCAGATGGCGAGGAATGTGCCCCTCCGCGGCCTTCAGATATATCTGTGCTGCCACGAGAGTGGTACGAGCCACTGATGCTTAATTCGGTCGCCCCAAAGGCCTCTAAACGCCGCACAGCCGTTTCATCAAAACACACGGCCTACGCGGGAGGCGCAGAGGATTGGATTAACGCCTTGGATTGCCGTCCTTTGTCGTTTCCAATGATGCTGCTGCTGTCAGACTTTCGAGAAAGGCCGCACCGTCACGTTGGTCACGATGAACTGCTGAGTTGGCTAGGCAAGCTAAATCACCTCTGGGCCGTAAGAGGAGAGAGCGGCGCTCGCGAAGTATTCGATGAGATTGCGCAGACCTATTGGGATACGACCAATGACCCTAACCCTTTACTTGAGTTGGCCAATGCTATTCGGTACGTAGCTGGGGAGGACTTTGAGCCATGTCCACAGAACTAATCCCAGACAGGAAATATACCCCACAGGAATTTTGGGCTGCTAGGCCACTCTTGAGCAACATCAAGTGGTGGGCTAGTCACACAGTTAAGAGTCCCTACGCAATCTTGGTTTGGGCCATGGTTCAAATGTTGACAAGAATCCCCTACGACACTTACTACGTAACAAAAACGGGTAAGAATGCACTAAATATGACATTCGTTGTCTCTGGGGATACTGGTACAGGTAAGACAGCAGCAAGGCACCTCGCCTACGAAGAGAAGATTTTTTCTTTCGATGGCCAGTATTGGTATGAAGCCCCTCTGGTTCAGCTTCGGTCGGGTGAATCTGCGGGAGATGCGTTCTTCACTCGTATCAAGCAGTCCGTTGAAGGCCAGAAAGATGATTGGGTCGACGAATGGATTAACCTCAATCGAGCCATAGTCTTCTTCTTCGACGAGGTTCTTTATTTTGTTGGCAAGCAGCGCCAGAACTCAAGCACCCTAGTTGCGGTGCTCCTAAGCATGTGGTCAGGCGAGATGCTTGGCGGTGCTCTTGCAGGAGGCAGGGGTAAGACAGTACCCGCGAAGGAATATCGCGCTTGCGTAGTTCTTAACTCCCAAAAAGAGACCGACGCTTTTAGGAGCGATGCCTCAGCTTACTCAGGTGAATCAAGTCGAATTCTTACGGTTAGTGCGGTGAACCCGAACGCTGAGGCAGACTTCGAAGCCGTTCAAGGTATGGAGCCTCCGACAAGGTTCATCGTGCCGAAGTTTGGCGGCTATGGCGATAGCATGCCTCCACAGTTCATCGCCCTTCCCGAAATGGAAGTTGCACAAGCACAGCAGGACTTTCTCGCGCACAAGGGCCTGAATGACAAAACACGCTCGCACGAGATACTGCAGAGGTCGAAAATTGCCTGCGTACTTGCCGCCCTCGACGGTCGTACGACCCTAAGCATTGAAGACTGGCACCTTGCCTTACACCTAATCGAACACAGTCGTGCAGTCGATGGTGAAATCCGTGCAGCCCAAGCCGCAGCGCTTCGGTCCGAGGCGGGAAAGTCTGGGGCAATTCTCGGCCTCAAGATGTACGCGGCAGATGAATCCAAAGAGCAGGCTGCTATTCAGCGTGTGGCCAAAAACATTCGCAAACACGCAGCTGAGGCTGGCTACGCACTCAACATGCCAACTAACGCCCCCGAGAACATCGCCGCTGCCAAAAAGTTAGCAGCGTACCTAATCACAAGCCGCGACCGGGACCTAATCGCACCCGCCCTGACGCTTATCTACAACGAGCTCGACAAGGCTCAGAAAGACGAAAAATAATGTCACTTCAAACACACACCATTCTCACCGAGGTCGGGTCGTTGGTCAGAGCCAAGCTAGCTAATAACGGCAACGCTCACCTGGCAGATGCGGGTCGATGGGTTGCACGAGTCGAGGCATTCGATTCGGGCTACTCAATTACTGCACGCATTTTCTGTAAAGATGCGCGACCGCTGGTGGGACTCTTCGGCGACGAATCGGGTTTCGAGCCCCTGGGCGCAGACGAGTACTACATGTCGGACATCCCAAACGAAGAGATGGCAATCTCACTAATAATCCTGGTTCTGGAATACAGCTTCGCCTACACCCCCACAACTGTTCACGACCTTGAGCTGTCTTCACTCAGACACTCGGGGGATTGCCTGCCGTGGGAAGTTCAGAGCTTTTTATATTTCGGTGACCCACGAACTAATGAGGCCACCGAATCCGAAGACAAGGAAGGGGGTGAAAAATAAATGGAAAACAGAATTCCAAAAGCCTGGCTGCCTGCCTACAACTTCGAACTAGACAGTGAGCGAAAGTACCAAGACTTGCTGGCTGACCTGTGCGACGTTGGAGAGCCCTTCGTCTTTAAGTGCTGGGACTGGGATGGCTTCGACTACCAACACGCAGTTGATGCTTACATCAAGCCATCCGTCGGTCACCAGGATTCAGCTGTAATCGAGCTTCGAGTAACTAAGAGGTACCAATCGAAAGCAAACGTTGAGGCTCTCGTCGATAGGAACTTCAAGCGAAGCTTGCCAACATCCCCTCTGTGGACACGAATAATGCCGGGCAAGCCAGCTGCCAACTCCATTGCTAACCACGCTCTGGCTGGAATCAAGTTCGCGACTGGATTCAAGCCAAACATGGGTTTCGTAGTTTCAGCTGACTCTGCACCTGTGCAAGAGTCCCTGAACACTGTCCTAAACAGGAACGGTGCTTGGGGAATGCCGAGCGCTGGAGAACTCAGGTTCCTGAACATTTAGGAGAACTTGCAGGAGGCTGGACTGCAGCCAGTCTCCGCGCAAGGATTTTGGCCGCGATAGTAAATAGTCAAAGTTGTTAGACTGCAAGGAAAAATAGGTGAGGTAGGTCATGAAAAAGTTTTTGGCCATGTTCGTATCCGTCATGGCAATGCTGTCAACGAATGTGTCTCCTGCACAAGGCCTAACTATTGTGGACGTTACGGTCAAGGTTGTTTCATTTGAAGGTCAGCCGGAGCAGGGTCTTCAGGTGGAGGTTTCGGATACTCCCCAAGCTGCACAAACTACCGACATAGATGGTGCAACAAAGTGGAGGTTTTCTACCGGCTCCACAAATTCTTTCTTCATTAGAGTGGCGGCGGGGGACTCGCCGTTTTCTCCCTCGAACGTTTTGAACGTGCGAATTCACATTGCAGATGCCACGGCGAATGAATTCGTCATAAAGCTCCCCAAACTAATTAGGGCCAAATTACGGCTTACTGACACCGAGGGCTTTGAAGCGAACTTGTTGCCTGTCACATATGGGGCTGCTTTTAATGACGTAACGCTCCATGTAAATGGAAAGCCAGTCTTCAGTCAATCAGAGTTCGGTGCACCAATGCCTACGATTCTTGAAATCAGGGAGACTTCAGCGGGGAAGACGGCGGACTTCGTGTACTACGAGCCAAGCAGGCTCAGCAAGCCTGACAAAAGCGATATAGATGGCGACCTATTTCCCGATTCAGTGATTGGTTTGCCTACTCCCTACGGACCAATAACCATTCCACTACCATCAAGCTCGATTGTGAATAATCCGCCATCTATCTCTCTTGCGCAAGTCACCTGGGTTCGCGCTGTCGAGGATAACGACGGCTTCAATCTCTCCCTGATGCAAGGTGGTAAAGATGTCACTTCACAGTTCCCAAATGGCCAATTCACCGCACACGCTCCCAGCGCTCGAATAAGTCCTAATCAGTTTTCAGGCTTGGCGAGCGGAGTCTCTGTAAAGGGTGCTCGCGCTACCTACTCATTTGGTGACGAGGAACTTCGACGTTACGTGTTTGCATACTCCGTAAACAGAGTCAGTCTGGGCATCTCATCCCTCAAGCAGGTTTCCGTCAGGAACATTGGTTGCATGGATAATTCCAAGGGCTACGGAAGGTCCTTCCCGACCTTGGGCAACTGCCCCAAGGGCTGGACTGCAACGGCAAAGCTAAAGACTCTTTCGGAAAAGAGGTATGCCAACTGCAGCGCATTAAACCGAGTCCTAACTGGCGGGGTGGGTCGGAATTCTGCATTTAATACTGGGAAGAGAGCATTCAAAGGTTGGCTGCCTCATAACGCGGGCTACTTAAAGAACAAACATTTGGATTATGACAAGGATGGAATTGCTTGCGAACGATAATCGCCGGGTTGCCAGAAGATGACTCCTTCGGCGAGCGCTCTCTTGTGAACCGCTTCGCGATTATTTCTGTGGTGAAATTCGGACCGCACAGTGCAGCCTGACAAGATAGCCACAGTGCGGCTCAGAGCCAAAATCCTAATTAGGCTCAAAGCGATACGGGGGGGGAATTGAAGGAGCAATGGGGTTCCGCTGATTGGGAAAAGCCGCCGAGGCAACTTGGAAAGAGCTTTGCTCGATGGCTCGGTTCTCTCGTGAAAGGCGGGAGGGGCTCAGATGGCAATTCAATTCAAACCCAAGCGAAACCCAGCGAGCCAGAGGCAACCCAACTCAATTTGGAGGAGACTCGGTCGGAAGTCGGAAGAAAAGACTGGGACTCGGTACGCAAGGCTCCAAATGACCACCTACTGGCAGTCGAGCTATTGAGGGGTTGGCCCGTGCCTGTCGTCGGGGAGTCTTTTTATGGAGACTCATTCCAGAGGCTGAGTACCTTGACGAACAATCAACCAGACGGAAGCCCCCTCGAGTGGGCGGAGATTGTGATAGCTCCGGAGAATAAGTTTTCAAAGAGCGGCAAAGCAGTCGCTGTGTTTGTCAAGGGGCTTCAAGTAGGCCATATTTCGGAGGCCATTGCCCCAATCGTCTATGACGCGCTGGAGTTCTTGGGCGGTCGAGCCAAGGTCAGAGCTCGTGTTCATCTTGACACTTCAAGTGGTTCTTTCAGGTGGTCATCAGTGGAGCTAGAAATGGCATTACCTCCAACGCTCGCGACTGATGCAACCAACCACAAGGTCGATTCAGTCGGGTTCGGCCCAAGATTCACAGAGCTTGGGGTATTCACAGCGGATTCGAACGCTGGCAGCCTTCTCACGGGCCTGGTTCAGGGCGACGTCCTGGTGGCAAAAGTCAACGTTAGGTTCGATACTGGCGCACCGGTGATTTGTTCTGCGAGCGGGGTTCCCTTTCTTTTCCCCGCCCACGTGAGTCTTCCGCCCGAACATAACTTTTTTTTGTGCAAGGAGCTCTTTTACCTAGTGGCCCGGATTCAACGAGTTCCGTCGGGCTATTCCGTGGCTTTGCAAACTACCCAGGACCAAAAAATCGTAAAAGTTCGAACGGCAAATGCAGTGAGCCCGGTCGGGAATGTATTGAGTTCTAAATTCAATCTGTCTCTTGACCCAGCTGGGAAGTGGACCAAAATTCGTGCCATTCCCTTTGCGTCAAATTACATCGCAATACCGGAAGCATTTATCCCGTCAGCAGAGCGCCTCACAGTCTATTTTTGGGCCTCGTTTGCACCCGAACACGGTGACCTTTACACCCCCTGGGGCTTCAGAGGGTCTCTCTATCAGAAGACGAGAGACTTGCATCGGCAAGAGCTGGGTTCTCTACCTAGTTTTCAGGTTTTAGTCAGGGGAAAATTCGAGGATGGCAAAGCGAAACCGGCATATGAGATTGACTTTGACCTCGAAGGGACATTCTCGGTACTCCCTGACCGGCCTTATGAACCCAAAAACGCTTTGACTGGCAGACATCCGAGAGTGTCGCCCCCAAAGTCATCTAGGCACAAGCCCAGCCTTGCTAAGCCCACCCCTACCCCAGTCCTCACCGAGGGCCTGTCTAAAGAACAAGTGCTTTCTCGAAAATTGCTTACGACCCACTTCAACTATCTTGAAGACACTTACCTGCTTCCATGTCTAATGCAAGTTTTCAATCAAAGGGCGGCAAACCAAACCGACTCCTCAATACTCATTGGGGGTAGTACGTTCAAAGTCGATGAAAGCAGTGCAGCTAAAGATGCAGCTAAAAGAGGTTTTGCCATATCAACCACGTCTACTATCAGGCAAATTCTCAGTGACGAGCTAGTCGCTATGCCCCACTATCAGGCCCTAAAACGCTACGAGGAATGGTTTGGCAACTTGGGTCTCACGGACTTTGGTGTATGGGGTCTAACTGTTAGGGATTTTGATTTCTCGAGGGGTGACATTTCACTCATACCCGGAGCCGCGCTAGATGAAAGGCCTCTTTTTGACTCTGTCTCCTTTATTGCAGACCTGGTTGGTCTTGCCGAGTCAAAGGTGGAGCTTGCTCGGCTCTTTGAGGGGATTGGGGGTACCGTTTTGGACTCCATGGTCCTTAGAGGCAATCTCAGTTATAGAGAAGGCAAAAACGGTCTGGTTGCTGAGGTTTTTAATAAGGAGCTTTTTCTCGGCAGGACACCCGCGAATCAGTTCGATTCTCTGGCAGAGTCAGCAAGGTTGTACCGCCTAGAAGAAGTGTGGGTCAGAGTCGACTGGCTTTCCAAATCCAGATTCAGAGGAGCTTTCTCTTTTTTGTAGGGAAATTCGTTTTAAGCTTTTCCCCGAGAGAGAATGCGCGGCTGTAAGTCTTGACTTCTCATTCGTCCATAACTTGGGTAGCAGTTCTTCGCGCCGGCGCACAAGGTGCCAGCAACTCCAACGGCTCCCCCAAGGGGGTGCTAGGAGAGAGTCGAAATTACTTGAGAGCTAGGCCTTGCACTCTTCAAAATGTACGTAAGCCGTTAGATTGTTGTTTCAATAAAAGGGAAGCTTTCTCCCAGGTATCTTGAGCGCCCAGCGAAAAACAGCCCGAAATAGATTTCTCATGCCGAATCGGAGCACCTCAGGCAGAAGTAGCTGACCTCTCCCTCGTAAATGAACGGCTCAACCAGCCAAATTTCGCAAATAAAACAAATCCTCTTCATGCATCATGCGTACTAGAGAAATGCTCTAGATGTTTTGAGTTTTCCACAGCGTTCTTTCGGAGGAACCTCATTTACTTAATAAATGGATTTTTGGGTTCTGAGCACGAGCAGGGGGCCTGCGGATAAAGCCTTCCAGCTTGCTTAAGGGGAATCCTTACCTCGATGCTTGCGCTCCAGCGAGAGATTTATTGGATAGCTTTAAACCTAGGATTGGGGGAAATTGAACCAGACACCACGACGCAAAGCGCACCAACAGCTTGAAGAGTATGTCGCAGCAAAAGGAGGGTTCCTTGTAACCAAAGGAACTCTGGTCTCTTCTGACCGTGCCGACATTCGTTGTGGGTGCGGATACACATGGAGTGTCAATGTTGGAGCGCTAATCCATGCAAAAACATGGTGCCCGAAATGCGGTGGCAAACATAAGGGCCGAGCAGATGAGCTGGTGAGGGCCTACGTAGCACTCAAGGGTGGAGAAATTCTGACTCCAGGAGACCTGGTGTCCACAGGTCGTATCGATATTCGCTGTAAATGTGGCTATGAATGGAATGTTGGTGTTGGGCCGCTTTATCAGCAAAAGACGTGGTGCCCGAAATGCGCTGGAAACCTGCCTAGGTCTCTCGAAGAGCTGCAGGCCATCGCTGAAGCACGAGGCGGCAGACTTGTTTCTCAGACTTTCACCAACGTAGATGCAACATATGATTTTGAGTGCTCACTTGGACACGCTTTTTCGAACACATTTAAACATGTGGAGGCTAGAGGTCAATGGTGCCCGACTTGCAACAAATCAACGAAGTCTGAAGAAATTGCGCGTGAAACTCTTCAGCAGATTTTTGGAGTCAAATTCCCGAAGGTAAGACCTCGTTGGCTAAGAAACTCGCGTGGATATGGAATGGAGCTCGATGGATTTTCCGAGGAGTTAGGGATAGCCTTCGAATATCAAGGTATTCAGCACTTCAAAGATTTCAAACTCTTTAGTACGGACCTGCCTACTCGAATTGAAGATGACAGGCTTAAAGTGCAACTCTGCCAAGAGCGCAACATCAGACTCCTTGTTCTTACTTACGAGCAAGAATTTGAAGATTTCCCGCGCGTCATCAGAGAGCAACTTGACAACATGGGTTTTGATACCGGGCAATACGACTTCGACAAAGCCATCGACCTTCAAAGGGCATACATCAGGGAGGACCGCCTTCTTGAGTTAAAGACCCTACTTGAACACAAGAGCATTGAAGTGTTATCGAAGAAGTGGCTCACTGTAAATGCGAAATATGAATTCCTATGCCACGTTTGCGGACACAAGTGGAAGGCTCGGGGCAACGCATTCTTTAATAGCAGGTCCGTGTCTGGGTGTGATAAGTGCGCAAGAGCTAAAGCCGGAGAAGCGAACAAACTAGACATAGAGGATTTACGCGCTTTCGCGGCAAATTATGGGGGGCTGCTACTGTCAGACCAATACGTGCAGCGGCGGCATGAATACCAGTGGAAATGTAAATCTGGCCATATCTTCATCGCGGACTTCAACAATATGGCGTTCAGAAATCAATTCTGTCCGGAGTGCGAGGGTCGCACTCGAAAAAGACCTATGAGCCTTGCGGAGGCAATTGAGCTTTTGGACTCGTACCAGTTCGACATCGAATCGGAATACATTTCAAAAACCAAACCACTGAAGATTAGGTGCAGAGTATGCCACTCGAGCAAAGAGACGACGATGAAACACCTTACCGAAAACAATGGCGCTTGCTTGAACTGCAGAAAGCTTGAGCAGGAGAGAAAAGCCTTCAATATGATGACAGCCGCCAGATTCAAGCCTCTTGAACCATATAGGGGGATGAGTAATCCATGGAGAAGCCTCTGTGAAGTTTGCTTGAAAACTTCCGCCCCGTTGCCTTTAAACATTTACAAGGGGCAAGGATGTGGAGAGTGTTATCGGCTAAAAATCTCAAAACGCTAGAGACCTCGAGTGCTCCTAGCAAGTCATAATCTGGACCAGAAACTCTCCCCCAAATATCCCCCAATATGCTGTCCAGATTTGTCCACACTTATGACAATTGGGAGGCTTGTCGAACACTCACTGCAGGATGCTTGAGGCTAAATGGTAAGGTTGTCACCGTTAGGGCCTCTAGCTCAGTCGGTAGAGCAACGGACTTTTAATCCGTGGGTCGTCGGTTCGAGCCCGACGGGGCCTACTTTCTAACTCAAATGGCAGCCTGCACTCAATGGAAAGCCAGCAATCCG
>JACCDN010340561.1_pt1 | contig 13127 bp, 11 predicted proteins | sample 7441691 | NCBI WGS metagenome assembly JACCDN01 (sample SAMN15323439, study PRJNA562643) | freshwater metagenome | isolation source: river surface water | place: USA:Blue River Watershed | collected 2017-08-16 | reverse complement strand
GCTATATTAAATGCGAACTTACCGGAAACAGTTCTTAATTAGAATTGTTATAAATAATATTAACTTTGTATAAATACATATAAAAATGAGTCAAGTAAACGCAGAATTAATCGAACGCATCGAAAGTGCATTAGATCAAATCAGACCATATTTAGAAGCAGATGGCGGGAATGTTGCTTTGCAAGAAGTTACAGAAGACATGGTGGTGAAGCTTAAATTATTAGGCGCATGCGGATCATGCCCAATGAGTATCATGACATTAAAAGCAGGTGTTGAGCAAGCATTAAAACGTTCTATTCCAGAAATTAATTCGGTAGAAGCAATCAACATTACAGACATGGACGATCCAAATGCTGTATTACCTGAAAGACTAAGAAGCTAAAACTTACGTTAGGCTTTTATTAGCATGTATTACCATTATGATTAAAAAGTTATTTTTCCTGCTGTTCATTATAAGTGCAGCATCAAGTTCATCTTCTATAGCACAGGATAAAAAACTTGTTCAATTTTCGGGAATTGTAATACATGCTGATAGTTTAGAACCACTACCCTTTGTAAACATTATTAATATTTCAAGAAATTACAGAGGTACCTATACAGATATGCGAGGTTTCTTCTCGTTAGTGGTTAGTGTTGGAGATACCATACATATTTCTTGTTTAGGATATAAAAAACAAGAACTCATTATTCCAGAAAATTTATCGGGCAATACATTAAGTGCTATTTTCAAATTGAAAATGGATGCTATCGATTTGCCTATGGTTTATATTTTCCCTTTTGCCACTATTGAACAATTTAAACAAGCGTTTATTAAGTTGCGTTTGCCCGACGATGATCTTATGATTGCCAAAAGAAATTTAGATGATAAATTGATGATGGCTTTAAGTTCAGCTATGACTTGGGATGGTGCACAAAACACAAAATATTACTTCCAACAACAATCTGAAAAGCTATACTGGCGAGGACAAGACCGATACAATCCATTATTGGATGTGGTTAAAATCAACCAGTTTATGCAACTTCTAAATCAGGGGAAAATTTCGTTTAAGAACGACCCCTATAAATAATATGTTAATATGTTAATATGTTAATAGGATAATATGTTAATAAACATTATTACATTAACATATTATTACATTAACATATTATCCCATTAACATATTAACATATTGATATTTGTTATTTTCGTTTTTTCGAAACCGCCGGATACTTCATCTTATAATCTGGTTTCACCATTCCTCTCGTAATTGATTCTAATTTTTTAGCTATCAATCTTTTTTTGATGGGTGAGATTTTATCGACAAAAAGTTTTCCTTCAATATGGTCGTATTCGTGTTGAATAATTCGAGCTAAAATTCCTTTATAATCTTCAGTATATTCTACGAAGTTTTCATCACAATATTTTATTTTGATGTTAGATAGACGATTAACGTCTTCTCTAATTTCAGGGATACTTAAACAGCCTTCATTGAAAGGCCATTCTTTACCAGACTCATCTAGAATATAAGCATTGATAAAAACTTTTTTGAAGTTTTTCAACTCAGGTTTATCATCTTCATCTTCATCAAACGGGGAAGCATCGATAACAAATAATCGAATATCTAATCCAATCTGAGGAGCCGCTAAACCAACACCTCTGGCATGGTACATCGTTTCGAACATATCAGCGATAAGCTGTGATAAATTCGGGTAATCTTTATCGATATCTCGACCTACTTTTCTTAATACGGGATCTCCGTAAGCTATTATTGGTAAAATCATATTCTTATTGATGTGCTTCCATGTAAGACTGCAATATTATAGTTGCGCTTACAGTATCTATTAATTCTTTTTTCTGACGTTCTTTTTTCGATTTTCCGCTTTGGGCAATTATTTGAGATGCCATTTTCGAAGTAAATCGTTCGTCCATTCGTTCAATATTAATTGAAGGAATAGATTGTTTTAACTTGGTTATTACATTATTTATCATTTTTGCCGACTCCGAAGGACTACTATCCATTTGTTTCGGTTCGCCTACTATAACGATATCTACTTGTTCATTTTGAAAGTAATTCTTCAAAAAAGGAACAAGATCATGAGTTGGGACAGTCTCTAAAGCAGTAGCAATAATCCTTAGCGGATCAGTTACAGCAATGCCAGTACGTTTTGCACCAACATCGAGTGCCAACCATCTTCCCATAATGCAAAGATAAGGGATGAAAACGAATTTTAAATTTTATAAATTGCGACATGTTATTTAAAGAGATTCCAGGGCATGCAGATGTGAAAGAACGTCTTATTCGTTCGATAAACGAAGAACGGGTTAGTCATGCGCAATTATTTCTAGGTCAGAGTGGTAGCGGAAGTTTAGCCTTAGCGGTAGCCTACGCACAATACTTGAATTGTACGAACAGAATTGAAAACGATTCTTGTGGAGAATGTTCATCTTGCCGTAAATACAATAAACTTATTCACCCAGATTTACATTTTAGCTACCCAATTATTGCTAAAAAAGCTGAAGAGGTGAGCACGGTATATATTAAAGAATGGAGAGAGGCCTTACTTGAAACTCCATATATGGATTTAGAGGAATGGACTACTAAGTTGGCCGCTGAGAATAAACAGCCGAATATTAATATAGCCGAGTGTCATGATATTATTAAAAGATTAAGCTATAAATCATACGAATCTGAATATAAAGTATTGATTATGTGGTTGCCTGAATTTTTAGGCACTATGGGAAATAGTTTATTAAAGTTGATTGAAGAACCACCCGAAAAGACCTTGTTTATTTTGGTCGCGGAGCAATACGATCAGATAATAAATACCATATTATCAAGAACCCAACTTGTAAAAATCTCAAAATTCACAGATGATGAGGTTAAACAGTACTTATTAGGATTGAATTGTGACCCAGACTCTGCGGCAAGATATGCATACTTAGCAGATGGAAGCATGCAAGCGGGTATTAATTTAATGAACCAAGAGGAGAACAACTTAGAGGAAGTGTTTGTGCAGTGGTTTAGGTTGTGTTTTGGTAAAAGGGGAATAGAGATTCAGAATTTAATAGATCAGATTGCGGTAGCATCTTTTGGTAGAGAGAACCAAAAGAACATGTTACGATTTGGATTACAGGTTATACGCGATTGTTTAACGTATAATGCACAGGCCTCTGAGATCATCCGATTTGAGAGTAAATTTTTCGAATTGCCTAAAATGGCATCGATATTAAATCAGGCAAATGCCCCTTATATCATTGAACACTTAGAAAAGGCTATCTATCATATCGAGCGAAATGCAAATCCAAAGATTGTATTTTTAGACCTTTCGGTTCAAGTGATGAGGGATTTGCAAAGAAAAATGTAAATTCGCATATTAAACAAAAAATGTAATTATGGGATGTGGATCATGTTCAAGTGGTGGGTGTGTGCCGGCGGGATGTAAGAGCAATGGTTCTTGTATGACGGGAGGAGGATGTAGCAAACTGGATGTGTACGATTGGTTTTCAAACGTAGACATGCCATCTAACTACAAAGCATTTAATATACTTGAAGTGAGATTTAAAGGCTCGCGTAAAGATTTTTATCGAAACACCGACAATATATATGTAGAAGCAGGCGAATTAGTCTGTGTCGAATCGGGAACCGGAGGCTACGATGTTGGCCATGTTACAATGACCGGGGAATTGGTTCGAATGCAAATGAAAAAGCGAGGTGTAGCGGTAGATGCTCCCGAAATCAAGAAATTGTATCGTAAAGCTAGCACTATCGATGTAGAGAAATGGAAACTAGCCAAAGGCTTGGAGTACGAAACAATGCATCGTGCCCGCAAAATTATTATCGAGCTTAAGCTTGATATGAAGTTAAGCGACGTCGATTATCAAGGTGATAAAACCAAAGCAACGTTTTATTATACTGCAGAAGATCGTGTCGATTTTCGTGAGTTAATTAAAAAGCTAGCGGAAGAATTTAAAGTTAGAATAGAGATGCGCCAGATTGGCATGCGTCAGGAAGCAAGTCGCCTAGGCGGTATTGGCTCTTGTGGCAGAGAATTGTGCTGCTCTACATGGCTAACAGATTTCAAAACCGTAAGCACATCTGCAGCACGATATCAGAACTTATCGTTAAACACGTTAAAACTTGCCGGACAATGTGGTAAGTTAAAATGCTGTTTAAATTATGAGTTGGATACTTATATGGATGCCTTAAAAGATTTCCCAGATGATATCAAAGAAATCAAAACTAAACGAGGTTCAGCTTATCTTCAGAAAACAGACATCTTTAAAAAGATGATGTGGTTTAGTTACCGACATGATGAAGCTTGGATTCCATTGCACGTAAGTAGAGTGAATGCGATAATTGCGATGAACAAGAACAACGAATACCCAGAAGATTTATCGGATGTGGTAATTGTTCCGAAATTAGTTGAGAAAGTATTGGATTACGAAAACGTTGTTGGCCAGGATTCTTTAACCAGAATGGATGAGCGCAATCGTAAAAAGAAAAACAATAACAATCGTAATAAGCGCAACAATAATAATCGCAAACCTAATAATCCTAATAATGCAGGAGCAGCAGGTAGTACTAATGCACCAAAAAACAATGGAGGAGGTAATCCGAATAATCCGAACCGCCCACCACAAAATAATAGACCTAAAAAATAATGCAAAAAAAGATCTATATACTTGTTGTATTTGTTGCGGTATTCTTTAGTGCTTGTGATCAAAAGCGCGTATTCGAAAGCTATCAATCTGTTAAAGATGACGCTTGGTATATAAACCAGAAGCCGACTTTTTACTTAGATATTACAGATACTACTTCCGAGCATACTGTTTACTTTAACATCCGTCATACTGGCGTATACAAGTATTCAAATTTATTTGTGCTGTTTACTGTTCAAGGGCCAAAAGCAAAACCAGAGACACAACGCTTAGAGTTTAAGCTTGCAGAAGCAGATGGTAAGTGGTTAGGTTCTGGCTTAGGCGATATTTATTCGAACCAAATTAAAATTATGGATAACGTTAAGTTCCCACGAAAAGGCGTTTACTCCTTTAGCATAGAACAAAACATGCGAGACAATCCATTACTCGGTGTAGAAGATATTGGCGTTAGGGTAGAGAAGAAATAAAAAATAATTTAATTTAAAATAAAATGCTCTAGAAGTTAAATACGACTAGAGCATTTTTTATTTATTCGTATTTAAAATCAAATCTGCCTTCAGTAACTAATACTGAATCATTTTCAGGACCAAAGTAATTAAAGCGTTTAGCTTCAAATTCAAAAGTCCCAGATACTATATAATTTATAGTATCAATATTCCTTAAATGAACATGCCCCTTCAGATGATCTCTTGTTGTGTACACCACGCCATAATATGGAGTTGGGCCAGCATAATATTGGCCTTGATTATGATTAGTAAAATTCGATTCCTTTAATATATATATCCCTGTATCAACTATGTTTTCTATATTTATTCTAATACCCTCACTCCTATTCGATGCTATGTATCCACCATCAATAAATAATAAATACTTATCAGTATTTACTGGGATGAAAAAACCTGCCGCAAAACCTCTAGTGCGTTGTATTCGATCTTCTGAAATTACCATTCTACCATTAATCCGAAAGGCTAATACGTTTGCTCCTGTATCTGTGTAATTAGGCATCAAGGTGTCTGGCTTCGGAATAAATTCATTTTGTATTACCTCTTCTTGTTTACACGAAGAAAGCACTACAATCAAATTGAAAATAAAAATTAAAGAAAATATTTTATGGAGTTTAATCTTACCTACATTCATCATATTTAAAATCAAATTGCCCATTTTTAATCGTTAATATTTCTGGCCCGTATTGATAAATTCTTAAATCACCAGAAATCGTTCCTGCTATTATCTTATTTACGGTATCCCATTTACTAACATGCATATTCAGTTTAGAACCTTTGAATGTTACATACATAACCTCTGTATCTACAGTTCTTCCAATAGTAAATACTGCCCAACTTTTTGTATCAGATTTAACATAATCAAATAAACTATGCATACCTGTATCTGTCATGTGTCTAGCATAGATTTGAAAGTCACAGCGATTGGTGTCTGTCACTTTCGCAAACGAAAATGCAAAAGACGTGTCCGTATTGTTAGAATAACCTGGGTATTCAATTTGTGCATTATGCATAAAATAATTAGGTGAGATATCTTTAAATACATATAACCTATCATTAATATAACAAGAGAAAACATTTGCCCCAGTATCAGTATACGGAGGCTGGGCCTCCGTATTTGAACTGACATACTCACGCTTACAAGCAACTAACAAACTACTACAAATAACTAAACTGAACACTACAATACTTTTCATAGATATTTCGAATTTATTTTGAAACGATAACCTTAAGCATTCTGTCCAAACGATTTGACTTTACATGAACTAAGTATACACCCGATTCGATTTCTGATAAGTCGATATCAACCCTAGTAGCTTTAACATCAAGTTGAATGTTTTTTACTAATTGATTTTGCATAGTATGCATTTGAACGCTTTCTATTGCATCATCTGTGTTTAGTAAATAAACGTGTAAAACCTGTTGTGCCGGATTTGGTGATATCACCACATCGAGTTGACTAATTTTCGTAGTCATGGTGTCTATAAGATATGCATTCCTTCCTGCAGTAATAGTGCTATTATCTAAAGACGAGCAGCTATTAAATAGGGAATCCAATTGTTCAACTTGAATAGAATTAGTGTACATTAATTCTTTTGCATTGTTGATACATATCCAATGATTTGCTAAATTAATTAAAGATTGTTTTTCAGTAGAGTTGATCGCATCATTATAACTAGATTTTGCTAAATCAAAATTCCCGATTTTTGTATGCAATTGGGCAAGATCCATATGTGTAGAAAAAATTCTAATGGAATCATTTACCGCTTGCAGTTCAGAAATTCTAATGGCAATTAAGTCCTTAATCTTCAAGAGGCATTTTTCATAATGTGTAGTTGCCAACTGACTATTAGACACTTTTTCTAATTCATAAATTGAATTGAATAGCTCCATTACATAGGTATATGTAAGGTCCTTTAAATAAATAACATCACTCGAATCGAACTTGTTAGTACTTAGATATAAATCACATAAGGCTAAAAAGTTGTTTGAAATTTGAAGGTTTGTTTCATCATTTTTAATTTGGTTAAGAATAGTTTTTAGTAATATATTGTAATACGCAATAGGGTAATTAGGTATAGTTATAAGTTTTGAATTTTTAGAATAAACCAGAGGGTCATTTGATTGTACATCTATACAAGAACCTGGTACTGCACAAGGATCTACTATCGGCAATGTATTGTTATCGCATGCTGATGTCAATGTATTGCCTAAAACAGGTTGTACAATAAAACTTCCTATTTTGGGCGATGAAGGTGCTAGATTCTTTTGAACTATAAAATTATTTTGTGATGGTGGATTTAAAAATGCTCCAGAGCTGATACTTGCATACCAATTATTTTTTTGCAAGTTCAATGCAGATGGGATATTCACCATTGTTCCAGCAACAAAATAATTGTTTTGAGTAGAGTTAATCTTTAACTTATTTACACCATTGGCGAATTGAACAGTATTTGCTTGCTCTAAGAAAACAGCCTTGTTATTTAATTTATCTAATACAGATATTGTATTATTACCTGCATATACGCCTAACGATGGGCTCATATTAAGCATAGCATTATTTGCAATCCATAAACCTTGGTAATTAGCTCTAGTAATTGTATTACATAATAGGTTTAATGTAGACTGACTAGTATATATTCCTGTATTATATTTAGTGATGTTTGAGCTTGTAATATCTAACTTCGCACCCGTATTTCCTATGTATGATATGGCTGCATTCGAAGATTGCTTCCCAATCTGATTTTCACTAGCAGTGAAATCTGAATTTATTATTTTACTCTCCAATTCCATTCCATCGGCAACGATGCCTCTTTCGCAATTCTCTACACTTATATTCTGAAAATAAAAACTCTTACCATATATTTTTACAGCTGTTTGATTATTTAAAAATGAAGTGTTCACTATTTTTAAAGGCTGACCAACTATATTGAATTTCTCAATTGCATTTGAATAGGCCGTAACACCTGTAGTATTATTTAAGAATTCACAGTCTTGAATAATTACATTTGGTTGTCCATTCGTAATTAATCCATTTCCGTTTACAATACTTACATTAACAAATTCGGTCGGTATTGCTGTATTGATATATGAAGTAACATACTCTAATAATACTTTTCCATTTTTAATTGATAATTTATTACCAAGATTATTTACAAATGGCAATGTAAACTTGCTAGCATCAGCTACAACTAGAATGACATCATTTTTGTCCGCCCCTTCTAATTCAATTTTCGCGTCAGCCAATAATGTAATAGTATTTGTATTTACTTTTAAATAACCTTCTCCAATTGGAGCAAAAATAGCACCCTCATTAACTACTAATTCTCCTTCAATAATAAGTTGAGCATTATTGCCTAACAATTCGATGCTCGCATTTCTTCCAACCACTAATTTACTGCCTTTTCTAATAATTAATTTTGAATTATTATGAACTGTTAAATTTGAATTATCAGCTAAGAGCAAAACGGAGTTTTCTGAAACAATAAATTCACCTGTATTTGAATTCGGGTCTCCCACTATTAGTTTACCTTGTTCTTGAATACTGATAGTGAGTTGCTGATTGCAAGTATTATATCCATCTACAATAAATTTGCTTCCAAGTAAAGGTGCAGGTTCATTATTGAAGCCAGTAGGTGTATTCATATTAACTCCTAGAATTCCACCTTTCTCTATAGTGAACGACTTGCTGTAATAATTTTTTGTTTTAGAACCATAGTTAAAAACTTGTCCTGAATGTATTGTATTGCCTTGTGAAATTACCTCGACAGACTTATTTGCATTTCTAATTTCTCTTTTTAACCAAGCTGCGTTTTCGCTAGAAATACTAACATGAAATTCATTGTGCGAAGGAGCATAATAAGCATCGAATGGAGTTTTGCCCTCACATATAAGATTTGAATTTTGAATTGCAAATTTGTAATTCACAAATTCGTTTGGGAATTTAATATCAAGTGCACTTGTGCTCGGTATAAAACAATGTCTATCGTTAATTACATTAAACAAACCATTGTTTTGTCCAGTTGGTAAACCTGTAATAATTTGTTGGGTATTGAAGTACCCACCTGGAGCATTATCAATATTTATTGGGTATGGACTATTGGGCACAACAGATGCATATTTTGTTAAGCGAAATGGATGAAGAAGATCATTCACATTTGCTGCCATTAAATATGCAACTTTTGATGTACCTATATTTGGTGATGAATAAATTTGGGCTTCAGCTACTTTAATGCCTAGTTTCTTTTTCTCAAGAGAAAAAAGCTTACCATTGACATTTTGCAATTCAACATTTGCACTGCCATTTATAACAGAAATTTTTCTTGCTAATAGGGGATAGCCATTACTGTTTGATAAGCTATTATTTGCAATACTTCCAAAATACTTTGATCTATGGCTATTAAATAATGGACTAACACTGTTTACTGATTGATGATGAATAAGCATCTGTTTAGCCGCATTAGAATTAATTTGATTTAAACCGTCCAAAGCACTTGCGTCACCAACTACTTCACCAAAGAAGTACAAGAAGTATTGGTCGCCAATAGGAATGTTTGCGCCTTGGTGTGGGGAATCAAAAGAAATATATAAACTAGTATTATGAGGGATGTTTTCCTTCTCCATGTATGCTAATGCATATTTTGCTATTAGACCACCCATACTAGGTCCAATGATTATTAGTTTATCAGTTGTGCGATCACGTACATGTTCAATTAACTCTACTAGTGAGAATGCATTCCGTTCAATAAAATCTGCGCCTTTAATAAAATTACAAATAACGATATCATGACCTTCGTTTAATAAGGATTCTGCAAAATTATACGGTGAAGAATTTATCTTATCATATATGTTTCCAATTTTACGATCATCCGAAGGGTCAAATCCATCTAGTATTATTATTGGCATTTTGAGTTTGTCTTGACTTTTCAAAAAACAATTTTTGGTATAAATTCCAAACTCAATTGGTGCCGTGTATGTTAACCCATTATAATCTGTAAATACCTTTCCTGTTTTTAATGTATTATTAAAACATGGAGCAGTACCAGAGCTTACCACATTTACGACTGCATCATTTTGTACAACAGTACCATTGTCAAAATATATTTTATACGTATAGCTTACTTCAGAAATTGAATTAAATAGCATTTTCAGGGTGTCTCCTTCATTCAGAAAAACTTCTCCTTGGTCATTATTAAAATTCAGACTAATCTTTTTAGGCTTACTTTTTTTGTTTGAATAATAAAATGATTTGTCAAATATAAATGTAGAATAACCTGTATATAACTGATTGCCGAGTATGGACAATATGCATACCGAGTCTTGCAAAAATGGCGAAGTTGAATTCGCTAAGTTTCTTGAAGGCAATTGATTTATCATCTTTATTCGACCATCTAAGAATGCATTACTATCTATATAATCATATTTGTAATTAATAATACCAATTGGTATCCTATTACTGTTGATTTGGTACTCATCTCGCGTCTCTAAATATTTTTGATAATTTAATTTTGTTGAATTATTATAATCCGCTGAATACATTTCTAGATATACTTGCTTCCAGTTTGCATAATCTTTTTTTATTTCACTTCTTTCTAAATCTGTGTTTTGTTGTGGGTGTAATTTTGCTATCCCGAATACCCGATTATACAAAACACTCGTTCGCATTTCAGTCTTTACTAAATTTTTTATGTACATATCATACCGCTGTACATAAGTAGTGTCTTCTGCTTTTGTCAACATCGACCATAGTTGAAAAAACATTAGTAGACTTACATTTCTTATCAACTTCTCTAATCTTCCCATAATGTAATTGTTTAAATGAAACCATAAATTATTTATACCGAATAATCTATTTGATCCGTTTATAATTAGGAAAATGGGATTGATTAGCTAAAATCGAATTTGTTGTACGTCTATTCCCCTTCACAAATATCTTACCCGACATTGTAAATGTAGAATGCAAAACGTTCATATCCAACCTCTAATAGGAATAAGAGAGTAGAGACCTAATATTTGTACTATGTACTATGTACTATGTACTATGTATTAAGTATTAGGTACCATGTATTAGGTACTATGTATTAGGTACTATGTATTAAGTATTAGGTACTGTTTAGTATAAATGTGTACTTAATACATTGTACTTTGTACATTGTACATAATACATTGTACATAATACATTGTACTTAATACATCAACGAAGTGGTAAGTGTTTCCAACTTCATGCCTCGTGAGCCTTTTACCAGAATGGTAGAGTGAGATGGTTTAATAGTTTCTATATATTTTTTTGCTTCTTCTGTAGTTTCGAAGAAATTGAATTCATATTTTTTGCAAGCATAAAAATCTTTACCTACAAAAATTACATCAGTAAATTTTAATTGATGAACGAGTTCGATCATCGCTAAATGTTCGCGCATACTCTCCTCTCCCATCTCAAACATATCTCCTAAAATTAACGTTTTATGCGTTGCGTTTACTTTATAAAAATTAATTATTGCAGCCGACATACTACTCGGATTTGCATTGTATGCATCCATAATCACATCGTTCGTTCCCATTTTTACCGCCTGCGATCTATTATTGCTTGGCTCATAAGATTCAATGCCTGCAATCATTTCAGACAATTCTACTCCGAAATAATCGCCAATGCAAATTGCTGCAAGAATATTATTTAAATTATATTCACCAACTAGTTTAGAATCTATTCTACTAAATGTAGTGTCGTTTTTTAATTTAATTTCTAATGATAAAAATGGATCAGCATTTAAAATTCTTCCGCTTACTCTAGCATTTACATGTGAACCAAAATATTCTTTTCGTTCTACGCTTGCACTCATCTCCATCAAATTAATATCATCAGCATTTATAAATGCTATGCCATTATTATTTCTAATGTGATCGTATAATTCTTTTTTCGTTTTTTTTACTCCTTCAAATCCACCCATCCCTTCTAAATGTGCTTTGCCAACATTGCATATTAAACCGAAATCCGGATTAGCAATGCTACACAAGAATTCAATTTCTAATTGATGATTCGCACCCATTTCTATTATAGCCATTTCTACATCATCGCTTATACTTAATAGTGTAAGTGGCACTCCGATATGATTATTCAAATTGCCTTTAGTAGCAAGCGTGTTAAACTTTCTACTTAATACTGCATGCAATAACTCTTTAGAAGTTGTTTTACCGTTTGATCCTGTAATACCAATGAATGGGATTTTTAATTGACTACGATGATGATGTGCTAAATCTTGCAATGCTTTTAAAACATCGTCTACTAAAATACATCTATCATTTAGTTGAAATTCTTTTTCATCTACAACAACATATGCTGCACCTAGGGCTAACGCTTTTTCCGCAAAAGTATTCCCATTGAAATTCGCACCTTTCAATGCAAAGAAAATAGAATCCTTCGCAATGTTTCTGGTGTCTGTAGAAATTATGGGGTGCTGTTTGTAGATGTTGTATAATTCCATATTTGTTGATCGTCGTTCGTATTTGGTGGTTCGTATTCCGTCGTTCGTATTTGGTACAAAATAAGTAAAAAACAAACTAGTCGAAAGTAATTAAACAAAAAAAGGGTAAGGTGCCAATTAAACATCCTTACCCTATAATATATTTATAATTCGATTATTAAATTTCGAAAGACGAATTTCGAAAGACGAATAAAAATTATTGTCCTACTTTCTTTTTCTGATTTCTTTCTGCTTCAGTTAAGTAGATTTTACGTAAACGCATAGATACTGGTGTAACTTCTACGTATTCGTCTGCTTGGATATATTCCATTGCTTCTTCTAACGAGAACTTAATAGCTGGTGCGATACGAGTTGCATCGTCCTTGCTTGTAGTACGGAAGTTGGTTAACTGTTTACCTTCGGTAATGTTAACAGTCATATCTGTTTCTCTACTGTTTTCGCCGATGATCATCCCTTGGTAAACTTCTTCACCTGGATTCACAAAGAATCTACCTCTATCTTGTAATT
>JACCDN010028059.1_pt1 | contig 13134 bp, 14 predicted proteins | sample 7441691 | NCBI WGS metagenome assembly JACCDN01 (sample SAMN15323439, study PRJNA562643) | freshwater metagenome | isolation source: river surface water | place: USA:Blue River Watershed | collected 2017-08-16 | reverse complement strand
TGATGGAAATGCCGTGTTTGCTCATGGTTATTTATTTAGAAGATTGAACGGCAGACACCGCAGCTCGCAAAGCCAGCTCGTAGCTGTCAGCGCCAAAGCCACAAATTTGGCCTTTCACAATTTCAGCGAAGACTGATGTGTGACGGAATTCTTCACGCGCGTGAATATTGGACATGTGCAACTCGACCACAGGGCAAGTCAATACGGCCAAGGCATCGCGAATGGCGTAGCTGTAATGGGTCCAGGCGCCGGCGTTGATGAGCACGGCGTCCACGTTGTCAAAGTAGCCTTGATGAATGCGCTCGCACATGTCGCCTTCGTGGTTGGTCTGATAGCACTCAACCTCAGCGCCCAACGCTTTGCCCAACTTGTGCAAATTGGCATTGATCTCATCGAGTGTGATGGTGCCGTATTGCTTAGGGTCGCGTTTACCAAACATGTTGTGGTTCACGCCGTGGAGCATCAAGACTTTCATATGCAACTTCCCTTGAGAGTTTTTATATTCGTTCAACAAAAAAAGCTTCGCCGCATTCAAGCGGCGAAGCATCACACAGTCAATTACTTAGACTTTTTAGCAGGAGCAGCTGAACGCACTTTGTCGATTTCAGCTTGCAACTCTTTCACCACGTCTTGACCCACGTTCACGCCATGCTTAGCCGTCACTGGACGCATCTTGTCGCGCAAGATGGACATTTCAGACTCAGGCAATTGGGTCACTTGCATGCCATTCTTTTTCAAGTTGGCCAACAAGCTGGCTTCCAAGTTACGTGCAGTGTCGCGTTGGAACTTGGCAGACTCAGTGGCAGCATCAGCCACCACTTTTTTCTCAGCAGCGCTCAAGCCGTCCCAGAATTTTTTGCTGATGATCACAGACTGTGGGTTGTATTGGTGAGCGGTCAGCACCATGTGCTTTTGCACTTCGTACAACTTGGCACTGTTGATGGTGGGGATGGGGTTTTCTTGACCGTCCACAGCACCTTGCTCCAGGGCAGCATACAACTCGGGGAATGGCAGCGGTGTTGGGTTAGCACCCAAAGCCTTCACCCAATCCACGTTGATGGGGTTAGGAATGACGCGCAGCTTCAGGCCTTCGAGGTCAGACACTTTGTTGATGGCACGCTTGCCGTTGGTGATGTGACGGAAACCCAGCTCGTAATAAGCCAAACCGATCAAACCTTTTTCTTCCAACTTGGCGTGCATCTTCTTGCCGAAGGGGCCATCGACCACAGCGTCAGCTTCTTTGCTGCTGGCAAACATGAAGGGGAAATCGTAAATGGCGAATTCTTTGACCTGGCTCGCGAAGATGCCTGAGTTCATCGAAGCCATTTCCAATGAGCCGCCTTGAATGGCAGACACGTTGGCTTGGTCGCTACCCAACGTGCCGCCTGGGAAGATGTTGACTTTGAGTTTGCCTTCAGATTTCTTTTCTACGATCTCTTTGAATTTCTCCATGCCCTGAACGATCGGGTGACCCGCAGCGTTCTGGTTGGCGAACTTGATGGTTTTCACTTGTGCCGAGGCAATGCCCATGGCGGCCATGGCCACAGTGGCGATGACGGTCTTGATAAATACACGTTTCATGTCAGTGTCTCCTGAAGAACTTTTGCGGTCGTACGCGAATCAAGGGAACCACTGTCAGGCGTACCCGGACTGACAGTGGAAAAGAAAATCAATAGAACCAGCGTGCGGGCACCATCACCAATTGCGGGAAGGCCACCATGGCAAACATGATGATGAACTGCGCCACCATAAATGGCATCACACCACGTGTGACTTCGTCCATGCTGACTTTACCCACACCGGCCACTGCATTGAGCACTGTGCCCACAGGTGGCGTGATCAATCCAATCGCATTGTTGATGATGAACAAAACGCCGAAGTACACGGGATCAATGCCGGCCGCTTTCACCACAGGCATTAGCACGGGTGTGAGTAACAAAATCGTAGGCGTCATGTCCAAAGCTGTACCCACCAGCATGGTGATGACCATGATGGTCAGCATCAACAACCGTGGGCTATCGAGCAGCGGTTGCAGCAACGCAACCAACTCAGCAGGCAAGTTAGCCACCGTGATCAACCAAGCCGACACCATCGCAGCTGCCACCAAGAACATCACAATCGCACTGGTCTTGGCGGAGGACACGAACAATGGATACAAGCTCTTCAGGTTGAGCTCTTTGTAAACAAAGGTCGAGATGAGCAAGGCATAGACGGCAGCCACCACGGCGGCTTCAGTGGGTGTGAACACCCCAAACTTCAAGCCAAAGACCACGATGACAGGCAACACCAAAGCCCAAGTGGCTTGACGCAATGCGTCTCGAATTTCGCCAAATGATTTACGCGGCGGCACAGTCACAACCTCTTGACGTGCCAACCACCACCAAGTGATCCACAACGAAGCGCCCAACATGATGCCAGGCACGATACCGGCCATGAACAACTTGGAAATAGACACATTGCCGGCCACACCAAAAATCACAAAGCCAATGCTGGGTGGAATCACGGGTGCAATGATGCCGGCAGAAGCAATCAAGCCCGCAGAGCGTGCGCGGTCATGACCTGCTGCCACCATCATGGGCAACAACAATGAAGCCAACGCAGCCGCATCCGCCACAGCCGAACCCGACAAGGCTGCCATGATCACGGCGGCCATGATGGTCACATAACCCAAGCCGCCTTTGATATGCCCCACGCAAGCCATCGCGAAGTTCACGATGCGGCGTGACAAACCACCTGCATTCATGATCTCACCCGCCAACATGAAGAAAGGGACTGCCAACAGCGGAAAGCTGTTAGAGCCTTCGATCAAGTTTTGCGCCAAGATTTGCGCATCAAACATGCTCATGTGCCACATCAACGCAGCACCACACAGCAGCAAAGAGAATGCAATGGGAATACCCAGCGCCATGGAGCCCATCAGGGAAAAGAGAAATACAGCGATCGTCATGGTCTTGTTCCTGAACTGGGTTTAGTGGCTGTTGCCATGCGGGGATTCTTCAGATTCTTGGATCATGACCAAGTTTTCGTCGCGCACTTGTCCGGTTAACAGGCGAATGAATTCCACACTCAAAATCAGCCCGCCCATCACGGCGAACAAAATGCCCGGCAGATAGATCCAAGCCATCGAGGCTTCCATCACTGCACTGGTGCTACCCAAATTAATGACAGCTTGTTCGTAAGCGCCTTTGAACAAAAGCCAACAAGCGAACAACATCAGGCTGTAAGAAGCACCTAAGCACATTTTTTTTCCAAATGGCCCTAAGCGGCTCACCAACATGTCGGTGCCCAGATGACCATGCTCTTTCAAGGCCACAATGGCGCCCAAAAACGTCATCCACACAAATGCCCAGCGGGACAGCTCTTCAGACAAGGTAATGCCAGAGTTCATGGCATAGCGTAAAAACACGTTGCCAAACACCAGCACCACCATCAAGGCGAGGCAAAAGGCGATCGCGGCTTCAAACACTTTGCAGCAGCGATCCAAAATGAGGTCGAACATGTAGGGAGATCCTTGAAAAATATAGGCTTAAACAAAATGTACAAAACAGTTACTTTGCAGCAACCTAGTAAAAACCCGCATTTGAATACTGCATAGCCAACTACCTGCTATGCCTAATTTGAATAGCTGACAAACCGCAACACCATGTCCACCACGCTCTGGCGTCGTGCAGTCAATGCTTTGGGCATTTGACCGTCGCGCTTGAAGATCAAATCAAAGGTGTAGCGGTTGGACACATTGAAAAATGTCAGCGCTGAAATAGATGCATGGATGTCGATGGGGTCCAACCCCTTGCGAAATACGCCAGCCTTCACACCTCGCTTGTATAAAGCTTCAATAGACTGGATGGCAGACATGTTGAGCTCTTGAATCAGCTTGCTTTGCGCCAAGTAAGCACCACGCTCGATGTTCTCGTTCATCACCAAGCGAATGAAATCTTGGTTGCTGTGGTGATGGTCAAACGTGAAGCCCACCAACGCCTTGAGTGCCTCCACTGGTGATAGATCAGCCAAGTGCAGCTCAGCCTCGGTGGCTCGTATGCGTCGATACGCATCTTCCAATACAGCGAGGTACAAGCCCTCTTTGCTGCCGTAGTAGTAATAGATCATGCGCTTGCTGGTGTGCGTGGCGTCCGCGATGGCGTCAATGCGCCCGCCCGCCAAACCCTTGGCAGCAAACTCCGCAGTCGCCACAGCAATGATGCCCGCCATCGTCCGCTCGGGATCGTTGGTGCGTTTAGGCGCTTTGCGTGCAGAATGTACCGTTTCGTTCATTCTCAAAGTATAGAGGTCATCTTGCGAGCCACTGTCTCCAGAAGAACCCTAATGCCTACTTGGGCACAGATGCATACGTAAACTCAGTAACGCTATCAACAACTACACATGGCATTTGATTCTTACTTTGTCTTAGCGACTTTGGCCGCGCTTTTGGTGGGCTTGTCCAAAGGAGGCTTGCCAACGGTTGGCATGCTGGCAGTGCCCCTGCTCTCGCTCTTTATGTCGCCTGTGAAAGCCGCTGTGCTGCTGCTGCCGATTTACATCATCTCTGATGTGGTGAGCGTGTGGCTGTACCGCAAAAACTTCAGTGCACCGAATTTGAAAATTCTCATTCCGGCTGGCGTGCTGGGCGTGTTCATAGGTTGGCTGACTGCTTCGTTCACGTCTGACAGCGCGGTCAAGCTGATGATTGGTTTCATGGGTGTGGGTTTTTGCCTAAACACGTGGTTGCGCAAAACACGGCAAGACAAGCAGCCAGTGGACAACAAAAAGGGATGGTTCTGGGGAACGGTGGCGGGCTTTACCAGTTTTATCTCGCATGCGGGTGGGCCACCGTTTCAAATTTATGTGCTGCCACAACGATTGCCCAAGATTGAGTTCGCAGGCACGGCCACCTTGTTCTTTGCAGTGATCAACGCTGCAAAAATTCTGCCCTATCAAATGCTGCAGCCTTACTCGTATGACGACTTGATGCGTGCTGCCAACTTGATTCCATTTGCCCTCGTGGGCACCGTACTGGGCGCGTACATCACCAAGAAAATAGCAGACGCTTGGTTTTACCGTTTGGTACAAGCCGGCTTGTTTGCTGTGTCCCTCAAAATCATTTCGGATGTTGTTCTATGACCACCTCACATGACGCACCTCTGCGCTTAGGCATTTTGGGCTGCGCCAACATTGCCAAACAATTTGTACGCGATGTGGCTGACAGCCCGCTGGTGTCGATTCAAGCTGTGGCCAGTCGCGACCTGAGCAAAGCACAACACTTCGCGCAGACCTTTGGCATCGCACATGCACACGGCAGCTACGAAGCGTTGCTAGCCGATATCACGCTAGACGCCATCTACCTTCCGCTACCCAATAGCATGCACGCAGAATGGGCCATACGCGCCATGCAATCTGGCAAGCATGTGTTGTGCGAAAAACCATTGGCGCTCAACTTAACCGAAGTCACACACATGTTTGATGTGGCACGCCAAAACGGCGTGATGCTGCTCGAGTCTTACCCGTATTGGTTTCAACCTCAAACGCGGGACTTGCTCGCGTGTTTGAGCCACGACAACATTGGCCAAGTGATTAGCATGCAAGCCAGCTTTGGTTTCACACTGGGCAACCCCGACACCAACATCCGCATGAAGCCCGACCTAGGCGGTGGTGCCTTGCTCGATGCAGGCAGTTATCCCATCAGCCTGATTCGTTTGGTCATGGGCTGCGCGCCTGATCGCGTGATGGCCCATGCCAACTGGGCCACGACAGGTGTGGATATCAGCATGATGGCTACGCTTTTATATGCCGATGGCCGCAGCGCCCAAATGTCTTGCGCCATGAACACAGCCAACCACCGCCGCGCCACCATTGTGGGAACGCACGGCACGGTCGAGACCGAATACCTTAACCACACCAGCGACTCACACACCCACCCGCGGGGCTACTTGCCCAGCCAGCTGCGCTTGCGAAAGGGCATCGCCAACAGCATTGCCTTTGAAGACATACATTCAGCCACAGGCAGTGGCTTTCGGTTTGCCGCCGAAGTTTTTGCCCACGTGGTACACGAAGGCGACATGGCAGCAATTGAGCGCGCAGCCGCTGCTAGCCAAGACATTGCAGCTACGCTGGATGCGATTCAAAACAGCGCACGCACAGGCCAAGTGGTCAAGCTTTAAACCGTCGCTGCAGTCGTGGTGTGCGCGCCCCCCAAGAACAAACGTTCCATTTGTGAGTCAGCCAAAATTTCAGCCGCTGATTTGTAGAGAACTAAACGACCAGACTCCAATGCAATGGCGTTGTCTGAGTATTTGAGCGCGCTCTTCACGTTTTGCTCCACCATGAGTACCGTGGTGCCTTGGTCAGCGAGCCTGCGCAATAGCTTGAAGACATCCTGCACCACGATAGGCGACAAACCAATCGAAGGCTCGTCAATCAGCAAGACCTTGGGACGCAACAGCAAAGCGCGGCCAATCTCAAGTTGCTTTTGCTCCCCACCCGAGAGTGATGAAGCCAAAGAGTTCATGCGCTCTTTCACGCGTGGAAAAAACTCAAGCACTTCAGGAATACGCTCGTGCGTGGTTTTCATACCTAGCGTGATGCCACCCAACTCTAGGTTTTCATACACCGACAGCTGGCCAAACAAATTGCGGCCCTGCGGCACAAAGGCAATGCCGCGTGCGAGCAAATCTTTTTGGGTGGCACCAGTGATATCGTCGCCATCCAAACGCACTTTGCCTTGGCGCGGGGTCAGCAAGCCAAACAAGGTTTTGAGCACCGTTGATTTACCTGCGCCGTTAGGGCCAATCAGCAAAGTGATGGAACCTTTGGGCACGGTAAATGACAGGTTGTTCAAGATCATGAAATCTTTGTAGCCTGCCACCACATCGTCAAACTCAATGCATGGTGTTATGTTGTTGTGTGTGGTCATGATCAGTTCCCCAAGTAAGCGTCGAGCACTTGTTTGTTGGCACGAATCTCTGCAGGTGTACCAATGGCCAACACTTTGCCTTCGACCATCACCATGATGCGGTGGCACAGGTCCATCACAAAGTCCATGTTGTGCTCAATGACCACAAAACTGCTGGCCTTGCCATCTGCTCTTTGGGATTTGTTTAAGTCCTTCAACAAGGTGCTGATGCCCCCCACTAAAGATGGATTGACACCTGCGCATGGCTCATCAAGCAAAACCAAAGCCGGCTCGCTCATGAAAGCCATGGCAATGTCCACCAGCTTTTGTTGGCCGTAGCTCAACTCACCAGCTTTTTTGTCCGCGACGTGTTTGATGTGGAATTGGTCAATCAAGGCGTCGGCCTTGGCCCCCAACTTGGAATCGGTGGGTGCAAACATACGACTGAACATGGTGCCTTGGTGCTCTTGGGCGGCCACGATCAAGTTATCGCGCACGGTCATCTTGCCAAACACTTGCAGGGTTTGGAAGGTGCGGCCCACGCCACGTCGGTTGAGTTCTAAGGGACCTAGCTTGGTCACATCTTGGCCATTGAGTTCGATCTTGCCGGTGTCTGGTGTGATCTGGCCCAACATGCTGTTGAACAAGGTTGTTTTTCCAGAACCGTTCGGGCCAATGACACCAAATATTTCGCCTGGATGCACTTCAAATGAGACACCACCTACGGCTTGAATCGCGCCATATGCTTTCTTCAAATCGATTACTTTAAGGACAGGTTGGTTGCTAGACATGGTCATGCTTTGACTCCTGATTGGCCAGCCGCTGCGCGTGAAGCAGAGGCTTCACGCGACAGACGTTTCGCACGTATGCGGTCTGGAATACTCAACAGACCATCAGGCAGCCAAATCATCAACATCACCACCGCTGCACCGAACACAAACAAATACCAAGCCTGCGCAAAGCGCAACCACTCCGGCAAGATCACGCCTACCGCAGCACCGAGCAAGGGGCCCAAGAAATAGCCAGGGCCACCCACCACCACCATGAGGTACATCATGATGGAGGCTTCCACCGTGAATGGAGCAGGATCGATGAACTGCACCATCGAGCCAAACAAGCCACCGGCAATACCAGCATAGGCCGCGCCAATAGCAAAGCTCAGCAAGGTGTAGCCACGGATGTCCACGCCCAAGCTCTCGGCTCGAATAGGGTTGTCACGCAAGGCCGTGAAAGCTTTACCCCAAGGTGAATTGAGCAAGCCCCACAAGAGGAAACCCAACACCACAGTGAAAGCCAACACCAAGTAGTAGTAAGCCAAGTTGCCGTCAAAACTGATGCCGAAGGCTTCGGGACGTGCAATGTTGTTGATGCCAAACGTGCCGCCCGTGAGCCACTCTTCGTTGCGCATCACCAACCACACAGCGGTGTTAAAACCGAGCGTGGCAAATGCCAAGTAAATGGTCTGCACACGCAACGCAGGAAAACCCAAGGCCAAGCCCACCACAAAGCAACCCAACGCTGCGAGAGGCATCCCGAGCCAAAAGCTGTAGCCTGCTTGCATCATCACGGCCACGGTGTATGCACCAATGCCAAAGAAGGCTGCATGACCCAGTGACTTTTGACCGGCATAACCGATGGTGAGGTTCAAGCCCATGGTGGCAATCACGTAGATCAACCAATAAGTGAACAAATAAATGCCGTGGTTCTTGAGAAGCGTGGGCACAAAAATACAGGCTAACAGCCCCAAGAGGCCGGCCAATAATGCAAGCTTCTTCATACTTTGCGCTCCACTTTCTTACCGAGCAAGCCTTGTGGCTTGAACAAAATCACGACCATGAAAATGATCAGTGCCACTGCGTCTTTGTAAGCGGGTGAGATGTAAGCCGCTGCCAAGTTTTCGCACACACCCACAATCACACCGCCTAATAACGCACCGCGTGAGTTGTTAAAGCCTCCGATGATGGCGGCGAAGAATGCCTTGTTGCCTAGTGAGGCACCCATGTCGAACTTAGCCAAATAGGTGGGCGTGACCAAAATTGCGGCAGCCGCAGCCAGGACGGCGTTGATGGCGAAGGTGTAAAAAATCATGCGGGGCACATTGATGCCCAGCACCGATGCGCTCTCGGTGTTTTGCGCGACTGCTTGCATAGCGCGACCGGTGACAGTTTTGGCCAAGAATGCTTGCGTCACCAACACCAAGGCAATGGCAAACACAAAGGTGCCAATGTCGGTGGCCGAAATCGTCACTCCGGCAATGTTGTAGACCTCATCTGGAAATAAATTTGGGAACGGATGTGGCTCTGCGCTGTAGCCCGCTCGCACCGCATTGCGCATGGCGATGGACAAGCCAATGGTGGCCACCACGATGGGCATCATGCCGAACTTAAACAGTGGGTCCACCACACCGCGTTTGAACAACCAGCCCAAAACAAAGACCGACACCACACAACTCGCGGCAAAGCTCAGAACCAGTGGAAAGCCTGCAGCCAAAAATCCCAGCATCATGAAAGCCGGCAGCATGACAAACTCACCTTGTGCAAAGTTAATAGTGCCTGATGCTTGCCAAAGCAAGGTAAAGCCCAACGCCGCCAGCGCATAAATGCTGCCGGTGGCTAGGCCACTGAAAAAGAGTTGCAGGAAGTCGGTCATCTATGGATCCGCTAAATATTGAAAAAAAATTCCCCGTCTGCATGCGCCCTAGGGCGTCATGCAGATCTATCAATTCATATGGGTGATATTTACTTTTTGCTCAGTGCTGGCAATGTCTCTACCACCACTTGACGACCATTCTTCACTTCGACCATGAAGCTCTCACGATCAACATCGCCCTTGTCGTCAAAAGTCACATCCATGATGACGCCTGGATGTTTTTTAGCACTGATCGTCAATCCATGTAGGGCTTGTGCAATCGCTTTAGGTTCTACCTTGCCAGCTTTTTCTATGGCAGCTTTGAGCGCGTAAACACCTGTGTAGCCCTTGATGCCGTTGTGATCAGAAATACTGCCATAAGCTTGGTAATACTTGGCCTTGAATTTGAGCATTTCAGGATTTGGCGCATCTACGGTTAAACCCACGTGGGCGATCGCGCCGTTCGCAGCATCCCCCGCCAGCTCAATCACTTTTTGCCCAGTCAGGGTCGTTTCGCCAATCACAGGTTTGTTCCAGCCTTGCTTTTTAAGCTCGCGTAACAAACGTGCAGACTCTTCTTCGTTGGTGTACGCAAAAATTGCATCCGCGTTGCTTTGCTTGGCTTTCAATACCGCAGATGAAAAGTCCACTTGACCAGCATCCGTAGAAATGTCGGCCACGATCTTGGTGGCGCTGCCATCCAAAATTTTGGTGATGGTGTCACGGCCACCTTTGCCGAAGTCATTGTTCACATAGATCACGGCCAATGTCTTCGCTTTGGCGTTGATGTACTTGGCTAGTTTTGGAAAAGCTGTGCTTTGACCAAAAGATGTTCGGAACACATATGGATTGCCTTGCGCCGTAATTGAGGCAGCTTCTCCACCCGTGAAGTTAGGAATACCTGCGCGCTTGCTCTCAGCCATCGACACCATGATCGAACCAGAGTAAACAGGGCCAAAAATTGCGACCACGCCATCGTCCACTGCTTTTTGCGTCAAACCCTTGGCTACGCCAGGATTGGTTTGGGTGTCGACGGTGTAGCTTTCAATTTTTTTGCCCAAAATTCCGCCTGCACTGTTGATCTCGTTGACAGCTAACTCAACGCCGTTCTTAAACAACGTGCCCGCAGTTGTGCCGGGGCCAGACAGCTCAACGATATTGGCGATCTTGATTGTTTGTTGGGCATTTGCCATGCCAGTCATAGCAAAGATTGCTGCAGCTGCAACAGCTTTTATTGCGGAACGTTTATTCATAGATGTCTCCTTCTTGGTTTTGAACCTAAGCAATTTAATTGCAAACATCACACACATCAGATAATTAAAACCAATTCGCGCGATAAACGTACACTTATGTGCGATCAACGAACGCAACACGGGTTTCCCCCTGAACGACTATGAGCATTGATAAGAAAGACTGGATTGCTGGTTTAGATAAAGGTTTGGCCATCTTGCAAACCTTTGATGAACACAATCCACGATTGACGGCAACGCAAGCTGCGCAAAGGTGTGGTTTGACACGCACTGCCGCGCGACGTTATCTGTTAACACTACAACATCTAGGCTTTGTCACCACCGATGGCAAATTGTTTTGGCTCACCCCAAAAGTGATGCGACTCGGGCAGTCCTATCTCGAGTCGGCGCGCTTGCCACGTATTGTTCAACCCTCATTGCAACGTTTGGCGATGGGCACTCAAGAAATCTCGTTTGTCGCAGTCCTTGATGGCTACGAACTGGTTTACATCGCACGAAACGGACAGAACCGCAGCATGAACACCAGCTTTGCACTCGGTGCACGTGTTCCTTGTCACCTCACATCAGCAGGCGTGTTGTTGTTAGCGCTATCAGGGGAAGAAGAGGTAGACACTTGGCTGGCTACCCATGAACTCAAAGCATTTACATCTCACACAATCACTGACCCCAAACGCATGCGACTTGAGTTGGCTCGTATTCGAGCTCAAGACTGGGCCATGTCTGAACAACAACTCGACTTAGCTTATCGTGGTGTGGCAGTTCCTTTGCGAGACCACAAGGGAAATATTCAGGGTGCTTTGACTGTCAGCATGCCAATACAGTTCGAAACATCCAAAGAAGCGATCAACCGAGTGCTTCCCGTTTTGCGCGAAGTTGCCCAGAGTTTGCGACCCTTGATTTAGCAGGCGTTGGTCTTTTGGCGAATCTCAAACATGGTGAGCAAGCCGCTCGTCATGCCACTCAGTGCAATCAAGACCATTCCCATCATCGAAAAATGATCCGGTACATGTTCAAACACCAGCCAGCCGCCCAACATGGCAAAGCCAATTTGTGAATACATATAAGGCATCAAGGTCGCCGCAGGAGATCGCTCAAAGGCCATGATGAGCAAAAAATGTCCTACAGCACCTGCCAGCCCCATGAGCACCAGTTCCAGAAAAATTCCCGTATCTGTGATGGGAGTCCAAAACCAAAAAAGCGGGACTGACGTCAAGGCTGTTCCGACCCAAGTTGTGTAGAACTGTGTTGTCATGGCATCTTCAGTGCGAGACATTCTGCTAGTTAGCAGCTGGAATACAGTATTCACAATCACCACAGCCAATGGCATAAGCAAAGACCAACCAAATAAATCAGTACCAGGACGAATGATGATCAGTGTGCCAATGAAACCTATGCACACCAACCAGATTCGTGGCAAAGAGACATGCTCGCCCAGAGTTCGTGCCGACAGCAAAGTGACCAGCAACGGGCCGATCATCACTATGGCTGTGAACTCACCCACGGGCAAAAACTTCAAGCTCAAAAAAGCCAAGCCTGTGACCACCGTCAGCAATACCCCGCGTGTGATTTGCTGGCGTGGATGATTGGTCTTCAGGATTGCCAACCCACGAAGCGGCAATACGACAGCTGCAGTTAGCAGCGCTTGAAAAAAATAACGCGCCCAAACTGCCATAAGGATAGGCACCACCGATGTCACATGTTTGGTGGTGGTATCCAATACAGCAAAGCACGCCATGGCTGCCAGCAATAAGCTGATGCCAAGCACAGCGTGGTGGGGTTTGGGACGATGCGTCAAGCGTTCAATTGCATCTCTAACTCGTGCAGCACCTTGTAGCAAGGCAACACTTGAGCCACGCTCGAATTTGGCTCGCGCCCATCTTTGATGGCAGCAAAGAACTCACGGTCTTGCAACTCGATACCGTTCATGGACACCGCTACTTTGGACACATCGATTTGCTCTTCTTTGCCGGTGTACAGATCGTCGTAGCGGGCCAGGTAAGTACCTGTGTCGCCGATGTAGCGGAAGTAGGTTCCCAATGGGCCGTCGTTGTTGAACGACAAGCTCAAGGTGCAAATCGCGCCGTTGGCCGCTTGCAGTTGAATGCTCATGTCCATCGCAATGCCCAGTGTGGGGTGGATGGGGCCTTGCACCGCATTGGCTTTGACGATGGGGCTACCTGCTTGGTAAGCAAACAAGTCGACCGTATGTGCAGCATGGTGCCACAGCAAGTGATCGGTCCAGCTGCGGGCTTGGCCCAAAGCATTCATGTTGGTGCGACGGAAGAAGTAGGTTTGCACATCCATTTGTTGGATGTTGAATTCACCTGCTTTGATTTTGTTGTGCACCCATTGGTGGCTGGGGTTGAAACG
>JACCDN010507494.1_pt1 | contig 13135 bp, 11 predicted proteins | sample 7441691 | NCBI WGS metagenome assembly JACCDN01 (sample SAMN15323439, study PRJNA562643) | freshwater metagenome | isolation source: river surface water | place: USA:Blue River Watershed | collected 2017-08-16 | reverse complement strand
TCACACGATCCTCTGGGAGGATGCGGATATAGTGCTGTCGCATTTTTCCTGAGATGTGGGCGAGGACTAAGTGTCCGTTCGTCAATTCCACTCTGAACATTGCGTTCGGTAGAGCTTCTTTGACTACGCCTTCAATCTCAATTACGCCGTCTTTATTGGCCATACTCACTTCACTACGTTGAGCGCAACAAACACGAAAAGACCAAGGCCGTCAAGCAAAGGGTTTTCACGTCAGAAACGCCGAATGGCAAGTCTAGGGGGTTTTGGCTAGCCCCGCCAGTGCCTATCTTGAGCTCCAGGCCACCAGGGAGGCCAGGGCCGAGTCCCTTGGGACCTGCGGCAACAGGGATACTCCATATATGGGTTCACCGATCGGGGCCACCAACTCGGCGGCGGAAATTTCGGCAAGAATGGCGTCCTCGAAGGCTGAAAGCAACTTAGGGGACTTCATTACATTGCCGGTCCAGCTAAATTTTGGGTGGTGATCCCTATCCAACCCAGCTCGCCTGGCGGCTGCCAACGCCGAGTTGGCCAGCTCTTCCCCAGCCAGCTTGACGATTTTGGCGGCTATGGCATCGCTGTCCGCTAAGTCAATAACGTCCTTCGCAAAGGATGCAATTAGGCTCACTCGCTCGGGATTGGTCTGCAATTCGATGTATGCGCCCTCGATGGAGGCGAAATTTGCTCGAATGATATCTAGCAACTTTGATTCTGCGGCTCGGCCATCGTAGGAGCGCATGGCCCAGTCCAGTCCCATCCGACCAATCCAGTAAGCACTTCCCGCATCACCAATTAGGTTGCCCCACCCATCAACACGGGCACAGGCAGTAGCCGAAACGGCAAGCGTGACAACACCTGTTCCAACCGCAGTTACCGTACCCTTCGAAAGACCAATACTGCCCAGGTAACCAGTGATTGAATCGTGCGCCAAATACAAATCAGATACGGAATCGGGAAGGTCTTTGAAAAGACTGGAAGACACTTGTTCGTTTCCAACCAAGCCAGAAACACCAGCTGCGACGCTCCATTCGCCTTCACGGTTTTCCAACGCTTTGGTGATGACTCTTCCAAGTTGCGGAACAATCTCTAAGTCAGTTCGAATACCTGGAAATTCCAGAACTTCCTTTTCTTGATTCTCCAGAGAAATTCTGATTTTTGTCTGACCAGCATCCAGCGAGAGCAACTGAGACTTCATTATTTACCACCTTGGACTTCTAGATATTTCTCGCGAACAACTTGCTCGGCGGGCTTGCCATAAATGCAGTAATCGGCATTTTCATGAGCCTGACTTAGCGGATATAGAATGGCGGGCCAATCCCAAAGCATGAAGCCATTCATCCAATCTCGATTAAATGCTGTCAACATCTCTTTATAGAACCTGGCCTGCGCAGCTGGATCAGTTTTACCAGGCAGCGCCCAATCGTTTGGTTTTGCTGGTGCGGTGTCCCTGGCAGGGCAACCGGCTTCTAGAAATATGAATGGTTTTTTATGCGTGAGCACTACCTCCTCTATCCGGTCTAGCTGTGCTGGCCACGAGTGCTCTGGGTAATAACCGCTGGCGGAGATAACATCGACCGCATCCCACCAGGTCAAACGATCTTCTTGATACTTGTCGCAGTTGTAGGTGATGGCTCCCAAGAAATATTCTCGGACTTTAGAGATAGTTTCCCGCCACTGGTCGGCTCTTTTATCAGCCATCACCATTTCACATCCAACTGAAAAAAGTTCAACTCCTTCCTCCTGTGCAATCTTGGCGTAGTGGCAAAGAAAATTCTGGTAGCTGCTAAACCAATCGCCCCAGGTAGGTTCAGCGGGAACGTCCTGATCAAAAAATGATATGAACCCACGCCAAGTGCCATTTCTGCAGTTGACCACGGGCTTTAGACAAACTCGCAGCCCCATCTGCTTGGATTTTCTAATTGCGGAGCGGACCTGCTCATCCGACACCAGTGACGGATCCCTAAAATCAATCTCGGTCGATTGAGCTGTATCCTGCAGAGCTTGAAACGCGATAGTGACCCAGTTCGCCGATATTCTTGAGAGCTCGGCCAGGCTGTAATCTGCCTCTGGAGTGGACCAAGCGGCACGTTCTCCAACCCATCCCCAAGTCATCCCACAAACAGGTTCCTGAAAAATGTCTGGATTCATCTGGCCACCAACTCATTGGCGGTGCGAATCACTGAGTCAGTCAAATCGTGCAGTTGAATCTGGGCTGGGCCTGAGACCTCAAAGTCAAAAGAGTCCCCGGCCTCGAGGGTCACCATTCCGCTAGAAATTCGTGCGCCCGGGTCAATCTTGTCAACCAGCAAAGTCAGGTCACGAACCAGATTTCTTGACCTAACGGAAACTATCTGCGATCCAATTTCACCAGTTACTTCAATGTCTAAAGCCGGCCGTTCAAGCTTTGAATTTTTGTATTCTTCAAAAAACCAAAAGGTCTTATGTCCATTTATTTCTGCCACCAGGTACTCATTGGATGAGTCTGCGACCGCTAAAAGTTTGGCTCCCAACTCAATTTCCTGATTTTGACCTGGCTCAACGCTAATTGAGCGAGTTTCAGCAAATACTTCTGCGCCTGAAAACTTTTTTCTTGCCAATTTGACACTTGCATTTACTGAAGTGGGTGAATTGTTGATCAAGTGCAGCGATGTCTTGCCGGCAAATGAATTGAAGGTTAGCAACACCGGTTCGTAGGCTTGCGCTATTGAGTGGTAGACTGGCTTTTCCACACCAGTAAAATCAATTGCTGCCCACGAAGTGACTGGCCAGCAATCGTTTAGCTGCCAAACTATGGCTCCCATGCAGGATGGTGTTCTGGCTCTAAAGTGCCGCAAAGCTGTCGAGATTGCGTTGGCTTGGTTCAACTGCATGGCCCAATGCCACTGATCCATGTTGTTTGGTAATTCAAAATGTGAAACTAGTCCGTCTGTTAGCTTGTCATTACCAAGCATTGCTTTTTGATGGATAATCATCCCTGGCGATTCCGGCGTCAAAGGTTCATCGTGGATAGCCGCAGTCATGGTGGACCAACTAGGTGGTGCCTGCCAACCAAACTCGGCGACGAATCTTGGGTCATAGTTGCGATAGTTGGGATAGTCCTTTTCGTTCCACAAATCCCAAATGTGAACAGAGCCGTGACGTGAATCGTTGTGACGCTTGTTCTCAACTGGCGAGTAGGGACTGCCCGGAGTGTAGGGACGACCGGGATCAAGCTCTGTGACTAAACGAGGCAGTAAATCAAAGTAGTAGCCGGCTCCCCAGGTTTTTCCCTGCAGTCGCTCTTGCCATTTCCATTCTTGATGGCCCCAAAGATTCTCGTTGTTTCCATTCCACAGGGCTAGGGATGGGTGTCGCATTATTCGCTGGATGTTTTCTCTTGCTTCAGCTTCGACCTCCCGGGCCAACTGATCCTCTTCCGAGTAGGCGGCACAAGCAAATAAGAAGTCCTGCCAAACCAGCAAGCCAAGCTCATCACAGATGTCATAAAAGTCATCGGATTCATACATGCCTCCACCCCACACCCTTATCAGGTTGATGTTGGCATTTTTCGCCTGCATTAGGCGCTCAAAAAGAGCTGCCCTGGAGATTGAGTGAACAAATGCGTGGTTCGGAATCCAATTCACCCCACGAATGAAAATGGGTTTTCCATCTAAGACAAATTGAAAACCTGTGGAATCTGGATCTTTCGGGAATTCAAGCTCCAAGTTTCGGAAACCGAGTTTGGCCTCCCATTGGTCAACAACCTCACTACCTGAAAATAGATCAATCCGCAGGGCATACAGGTTTGGATCGCCACTGCCATTTGGCGCCCAGGTTTGGACAGCTGGAATCGAAAGCTTGAGTTTGTTCTCGCCAGCCTGAACACGCTGTTCGGTAACTTCGCCGCCCAGGCTGATTCTTGCGGCAAGTTCAGACTGGCCAACCGAGTCAATGTCAATTGTTAAATCGACCACTCCTGTTGATCCAATCACACTTGTTACCGGGGAGACACTAGCAATGCGTTGAGAATACGTCTGCAGATAAACGGGTTTCCAAACCCCAGAAGTAGAAGTGTCTATGCCCCAATCCCAGCCAAAGTTCGCCGCCATCTTACGAATGGAGTTGTAGGGATGGTGGTTGACATGGGGCCGGTAACCCAGCTGCAAACTCATCTCATCGGCGTACTTGATGGGTGATTTAAATCGCACCACAAGCTGGTTTCCCGTTGGCCTCAGGAGATTTGAAACTTTAAAGCGATAGCTTCGATGCATGTTCTTCACTGCGGCAATGATTTGATTGTTCAAAATCACTTCTGCGACAGTGTCCAAGCCCTCAAAAACAAGAACAGTTTTGTCTGCCACAGGTGCATCAAATTCAGTTGAGTAAGTCCAATCGCAGTAGCCAATCCAGGCCAAAAGTCGTTCGTTATCGTCCAGGAATGGATCTGGAATTATCCCTTGGGCCTGCAAATCTGTGTGTACGCAGGAGGGGACGCTGACCGGTAAATCCTTTGGAATGGCAATCGGGCTTTTGCCATTCTCTAGATTGAGTTTCCACTGTTTCAGATCGATTTTGCTATTTTTCATCATTTCACTGCTCCCGATGTTAGGCCGCGATAAATAAATCGCTGTAGCAGCAAGAAAACCACGAGACTCGGCACAATCACAACAATCGTTCCAGCCGCTATGAGTTCCCATGATGCGCTAAAGGGTCCCTTAAATCTAAATAGCGAAGTTGAGATAACCCCCAGTTCCCTGCCAGGCATATATAAGAAGGGGATATAAAACTCGTTGTAGATTGCAATGCCTTTGATAATCAAAACAGTAATGACGGCAGGAATCAGATTTGGGAAAATAATTCGCCAATAAACCGTAAAGTGGCTGGCTCCGTCTATCATCGCCGACTCATCCAGCGATTTTGGAATTGAAGCCATGAACTGAATAAAAATGTAGATTGCGATGATGTCGGTTCCCATGAATAGAACTATCGCTGCCCAGTGAGTGTTAAATAATCCGAGCCCTACGACAACTTGAAAAGTTGCGACCTGAGTTGTTACGCCTGGAACCAGAGCGGCAGTTAGAAATAAACCAAGCACCAACTTGCTGCCAGCAAACTTGAACCGGTCTAGTGCATATGCCGCCATGGTTCCTATCAGCACAGTTCCAATCAGCGAAACCGACATAATCAGTCCGGTGTTCACAAAGCCGTTGAACATCTGGCCTTTTTCAAAAGCAATTGCAAAATTTTCAAAATTTAACCAGTTTGAAGGTGGATCAAAGGGTCTGGTGCTCAGGTATTCCTTGGGCGTCTTTAGTGCCGCAAATAGCAACGCGACCATTGGAATCAAGATAATTGCGCTAATAAAGATGAGCGATCCGTACATCGCAACCGTAGAAAGTTTTTGAAGCATAGTCTTCAATTAAGCTCCGCTCTCTCGTCTTTAACAATTAAGCGCTGAATCGCGGTAACAATCAGAACAATGACTAGTAGAACCACCGCCATCGCCGAAGCAAGCCCCACTTTGCGAATCTGGAATGCCATTTCCACTGTCGAAATAACGAATGTCTCAGTCCCGTTGGCGCCCATAAGCATGATGTAGGGAATCTCAAAGACCGAGAGGGAGCCAGAAATTGCAAGAATCATGGTCAGCAGAGTGATTCTTTTGATGCCGGGCAGAATGATGTATCGAAACTGATGCCACCGATTAGCCCCATCAATCTCAGCCGCCTCAAATAATTCAGGGGATATTGAAGCGATTGCTCCAATGTATAAAACTACGTTGAAACCCAGGTAGCGCCAGACCGAGGTTCCAGTCATGGACCAGTTGACAACATTAGGATTGCCCAACCACTGCTGGATCAGAGGCTCAAGACCGAGAAAGCGCAGAGTTAGATCTAGTGCGCCGTCGCCCTGGAAAAAATAAAGAAATATAAATCCGATTGCAACTCCATTGATCAGATAAGGGAAAAAGATGACTCCCTTGAAGAAGTTCTTTGCTCTCAGATGAAAGCTAAGAATTGTTGCCAGGTAAAGTGCCAGGCCGAGCTGCAGGAAAGCGCCAGCCAGATAGTAAAGGCTGACAAAAAATACCCGAAAGATCTCGGGGTCAGTGAAGATTCGAACATAGTTGTCAAGACCAACCCAGTCTTTCGTTTTATCTAGGCCATCCCAAGAGGTAAGGCTGTAGTAAAACATGTTTGCAACTGGAAGATAGGTGAACACGACAAGAAGCCCAAGCGGCACAATCAAATAAAGCCAAGGGGCCACGGCCTTCTGAAACTGCTTCATCGCAAACCTTTATGTTTTGAAGATGTCTAAAGATGAGACTGGCCCCACCCCGAAAAGAGTGGGGCCAGTCTGCACTACTTAGCCAACGCTAGCGATTGCGTCAGCCCATTTCTTGTTCAGTTCTGAGAAGTAGGACTCCTTAGTTCCGTCAGCTGCACCGCGAGCGATGTCAACCAGCTTTTGACGGTAGTCAGGAGCGTATAGCGAAATCTCAGCCGCTGATTCGATGGATGCTAGTAGGCCTTCCTTGCCAGCAGGGGCAGGGTTTAGCTCTACATACTGAACACCAACGGTGTCAAACGCACCCAGGGTTTCAGGGGTAGGACCATCTAGTCGAGGAGCAATTCCACCTTGTGAGAAGGCGTAACCTGACTCGCCAACGAAGAACTCAAGCCATGCACGAGCAGAGCCCTTGCAAGCGGAGTTCTTGTTGATGGCAACCTTGTAATCTCCACCAATCACAGTTTGGAACTTGCCGTCCTTCTGAATTGGTAGTGGCCAGTAAGCAATGTCTTCCTTTGCAAAACCGGCAGCAACTGCAGCATCCTGCATCTGGGTAACAGCCCATGAACCAAGAACCATGGTTGCAACTTCACCAGATCCGATTAGTGCCTTGGAAGGCTCCCATGCGGTGGTGGTTGGGTCTTCTTCGGTTAGGCCATTTGCAACAACATCAAACAGCAAAGAGTCGATGATGTAATGTTCTTTGCCCTCGGCCCAAGGAGCTGTGTCTGTGGTTAGGTTGTTGGCTGATTCAGCTCCGTCAACATATCCACGCACCATCTCCCACTGAGTCATTGGCCAACCATCTTTGTAGTTGGTGTACAGAGGAATTGCGCCAGTCTTTGCCTTAATGGTGGCTAGATCTGCCAAGAATTCTTCAGGACTGGCAGGGGGCTCGGTAATGCCAGCTTCAGCCCATACGCGAGTGTTGACTACCATTCCGCTTGCATTTCCAGTCTGTGCTAGACCGTAAACCTGGCCATCGAATGCCTTCTCGTTAACGAAACGGTAAGTCTGTGCCATTTCCTCGGTGGTGCCTAGAGGCTCAAAAAAGTCTCCCAACTGCTCTGGCTTTACAGAGTTTGGAACTAGCAAAACGTCACCATACTCGGTGGTGTTCAAACGAATGGCAACTTCGCCTTCGTAATCAGTGATTGCTTCAAAATTAACCTTGGTTCCGTTGTTTGCGGCGGCGAATGTCGCTGCATACTCCTGGAACACCGTATCGACGATGTCGGTACGGTTTGTTAGGACGGTGATCTCCTCACAAATGCCAGCATCGCTGGCACCGTCAGTTGAGTCTGTGCCAGAAGCACAGCCAGCCAACAGCAGCGAGGAAATACCGATGGTGGCGATGGCGCCACTTGCCTTGAATTTACGCATCGATTTCCTTTCAGAACAGGGAGTCGGTTAGATCGACAAGGTCAAAATAACCGGGAAATGTCTCATTTTCGGACAACTATGACAACGATGTTATGAAACCGAAACATGGCCAAGTGGACAAAAAAAGCCTAATTTTCAGGGCTTTTTTCATACAGAACTGCAATTTCTAGCGTCAAAACAGCAGAATAATGTCCATCGATTACCTAGGTTCTGAATCGGACATTTGGCGTCACTAAAATCTAGCTATGACACAGCCAAAAAGCCAAGATGGCCGCCCGCTAGGGCTGGCAAGGGCACGCCTGGTTGATGTCGCTCGCTTGGCCGGGGTGAGCACAAAAACTGCCTCCCGGGTTTTTTCTGGTGAAACGAACGTTTCGGAGAAGACGCGCCAGGCGGTTATTGAGGCTGCTGCGCGACTGAGATTTCGTCCGAACATTCTCGCTCGCAATCTGAGATCCGGCGGGGCAACCAGAACACTTGGTTTAGTCATTGGTGATCTTGGCAATCCTTTTTATTTCAAATTAGCAGCCGGAATTGAACGTGAATTAGCGAAACAGGGAATGAACCTGATCGTGGGCACAACTGAGGACTCCCCTGAAATTGAGACAGAGGTTGTTAATGCGATGCTCTCTCAGCAGGTTAGGGCTTTATTGATTGTTCCTGCGGCAGAGGATCAATCATATTTGGAAAGTGAGAAGTCTTTTGGAACACCTTTGATATTTGTTGATCGACAACCAACAAACTTGATTGCGGACTCACTCACCCTCACCAATTTTGAAGGTGCTAAAGAAGCAACGCAAGTGCTTATCAAACTTGGCCACAAGAAGATTTCTTTCGTTGCAAATCGTGCTCATCTTGGCACAATTCAAGATCGACTCCGGGGTTATCGCGAAGCCATTCTTGAAAGTGGCCTGCCGTTGTCAGCCGATATGGAAATCTTGACGGACACCGAGGAAGAATCCCTGGAGAAGGCTTTCGAAAAGTTACTGAATACTGACCAAGGGCCCACGGCCGTTATTGGGGGCAACAACCGTTCTTCAATCGCCTATATCAAAGTCTCCAGACAATTGGGAAAAGAAATTGCTTACATAGGGTTTGATGACTTTGAACTGGCAGATGCATTGGGAATTTCTGTTGTGAGTTTTGATACTTTTGAGATGGGTCAAAAGGCCGCAAAATTAGCCGTGAATCGAATAAACAATCCGTCGGCAAAACCCAGACAACAGAAAACTCCGACCGTGTTCATCTCACGAGGATCCGAGCAGGTTAAATAACTGACTCTAGAAACCTGATTTGTTCCAGCAACTGATAACCCTGTCCACCCTCATGCCCGTTGTATGTGTAAATGCGCATCTGGGCCTGGCCAGCGTAGAGATTCTTTGCCGCGAAGACGGTCGACGGTGGGCAAACCTGGTCCATAAGTGCCGTTGAGAACAGCGCCGGTGCCTTAGCTCTTTTTGCAAAATTGACTCCGTCGAAATAGCTAAGAGTTGCAAATACCGCTGAGGTCTTGTTTCGATGAATTTGCAGATAATCTGCGATTTCCTTGTAAGGGTAGGAATCAGTCAGACCCACGGCCCTTTCAAAATGGCACAAGAATGGCACGTCTGGTAAAGCTGCCGTTACTTTCTCTGACAGCCCAGCTACTGCAAGTGCTATTCCGCCCCCTTGACTTCCGCCACAAACCACAATCGGTTGTTTTGGAACCAATTGGCTAGCCGCCTCCACCAGCATTACTGCGTCAGTGAAGACTCTGCGGTAGAAGTAATTTTCTTTATCTTCAATGCCTTTGGTCATGAATCCAGCTACCGCTGGAGCGCTGCCATGTGGATCAGGTGTGACACCGCCCGTTCCCCAAGCACTGCCTTGACCACGAGTATCCATGAAGAAATAGTCGTAACCTGCCGCTACCCACCACAGCCGCTCAGAAGGCAAACCTCGGCCACCGCCATAACCGTTGTACTCGACTATGGCGCCCTTCTTTAGATGAGATTTAATCCACCAAGCTCGAACGCTCTCCCCCTGATAACCAGAAAAAGTTAAGTCAAAAACCTCAAATTCGTTCACCCCAAGACTGACTGATTCAACCGACGGAACTGTCGCTTTTGCCTTTGCGTCCGAAATTGTGCGCTGCCAAAAATCATCAAAATCGGCAGGCTCTCTGATCCTTGGAAGAAATGATTCCAGCTCCGCTAGAGAAAAGTCAAAAAAAGCCATCAGTTGTTTCCTTTCTGATAAAGGCGATAGTAGACGCCTTTGGCCTGCATAAGCTCATTGTGAGTACCAAACTCGGCAACCGAGCCATTGTCAAGCACATAAATACAGTCTGCATTCTTCACTGTGTTAAGCCGATGGGCAATTACCACCACCGTCATCTCACCCTTCACGCCTCTCAGGGCTGCCTCTAGCTGGGCCTCCGACTCGGTGTCTAGAGCTGCAGTGGGTTCATCAAGTAGCAACAGGGATGGTTTTCGATAGATTGCCCTGGCAAATGCCAGCCTTTGTCTTTGTCCAACCGAAAGCTGCTTTCCACCTACCCCTAGACGTAAGTCGAGATTTGCATCGCTAGCCAGCTCCCTTAGGTTGGAGTTTTGTAGGCAACGGCTTACCTCGGCTCGGTTCAGTTCAAGCCCAAAGGCCACATTCTGGGCAACCGTAGCATTCATTACAACTGGTTCTTGTGAGATCAGCGAGACACGCCTTCGAACTGACCGCAAATCAAGCTCTTCAATCGGCACTCGGGAAAGCTCAAGCTGGCCCGCCAACGGGGGCAAAAGTCCAAGCAGGGTATAGGCGAGGGTTGATTTTCCGCTTCCCGATTTACCAACTAATGCGATGGTTTGCCCAGGCGAAATGTGAAGATTGATGTTTTTCAAGACCATGCTATCCGGGTAGCCAGCCGACAAATTAGAGGCTCGAATATCGCCCGTAAAGTTACCTAGGACTGTCTTCCCGTCGTTATTTTCAAGGTCAGAGTTTTCAAGAACTTCGCCTATGGATCTAAGTGACTCGACCCCCCTAGCCAGCACAGGCAGAATGTTTAAGATACCGATTGCGTTACCCATCATGACTGCAAAGTAGCTGCCAACCAACACAACCTGGCCAGGCGTGATGTTACTGAGCTGGGTAATCGCCAGGTAGGCTGCCAAACCAAGCGAGAGTAGACCCAGCACCTGATAAGAGACCCAAGTCAAAGCACCAAACTTACCGTTTAGCCAATCGAGCGCAACTCCTCGAACCCTTAGCTCATTTGCAGATCCCAGAACTTTTTGAATTGCCTCTGCCTCTAAAGCATGGGCTCTTGCAAGCGGAAGTGTCGCTGACATTTCGCTGACGTCAGTGGAAAACTCTTCGACTTTGGTTCTGAACAGCTCGTTTTGACTACGAGACCGCCTTCGAAAATAGACCACTAAAAACACGGCTATTGGAATCACCAGAAGGAAAACGACTAAAAAAAGTGGGACATTCAATCCTGTCAAAACAAGCGCACCAGTGAGTGAAAAAACCGCAGAAAGAGCAATTGGGAAAGACTGCTGAATCATCAACTCAACATTTTCAACATCTCGAACAAGTTTTGTTTGAATAACGGCTGGGCTCGAGGAGATCTCCGATGAAATTCTTAGTTTTTGAAGATGATTTGACAAGCTATCTCGCAAATCAAAAGCAAGCGAACGAGTTGCCTTTGAGGAGTACCTCACAAAGAACATATTTGTCGGGAAATTCTGCAGAAGAAGGACAACTCCAATCCCTACATAAGTTGCTAACTCAAATAGGTTTTTAGAGATTGCGACGGCATCAATGATTCTTGAGGTTACTAAGGGCAGTAACCAGGCCGGCGAATCTTTCACCAGAAAAAACAGGACCGCAAAGATGTAGTACTTGCGATAGGGCTTCGCGAAACGGACAAGTGTACGAATGGGTTGTGACTTCGAATCCATTTGGCTCTCTTCGGGCAGGCGAAAAGCAGTCTAAACGTAGGTAATTGAGTTACAACTCGACCGGCACCACGCCATAGCGAGCCAGCCTTGATTTTCCGCCATCTGGGGCGGTCAAGACCCAGATTCCCTTGGAGTGCAGGGCCACCGAATGCTCCCAGTGGGCGCCATCGGAGCCGTCCATGGTCTCCACGGTCCAGTCATCGTCCTGAATAAAGGTCTCCTGGTCGCCCGCGGTAATCATCGGTTCAATCGCCAAACACATCCCAGCCACCAGCTTCGGACCTGGATCACGGGTTTTGTAGTTGAAAACCGCTGGGTCTTCGTGCATCGAGCGGCCAATGCCGTGCCCGATGTACTGCTGCAAAATCCCGTAAGGCCCCTGGCTCTTCACATGCTCTTCAATTGCAATCCCAATGTCGTTGAGTTTGCTGCCCGTAGCAAAAGCGGCAATACCCGCCCAGAGCGACTCCTCGCAAACATCCGACTGCTTTTGTCTTTGCTTTGCAAGGTCTGATTCATCCCCCGGCACAACTATCGAAAAAGCACTGTCGCCATTCCAGCCATCAACTTCTGCTCCGCAGTCAACCGAAAGCAAATCGCCTGCTTTCAATTCGCGATTACTTGGGATGCCGTGAACTATCTCGCTATTTATCGATGCGCAAATGGTGTGGTAGTAGCCGGGCACCAATTGAAAGTTGGGAACTCCCCCGCCATCTCTAATTGTCTTTTCAGCGATTTTGTCTAGCTCCTGAGTTGTAACACCAGGTTTGACTGCTGCTTTGACATTTTCTAGTGCTTTGGCGGTTAGCAAACCCGCAATCCGCATTTTGCGAATCTCTTCGTCAGTTTTTAGGGTGTAGCTTTTTCTCATTTGGAGAAACCGCGAGCGGCTAGCGCTTCAATGATTCTTCCGGTGACCTCTTCAACATCACCAAGACCATCAATCATTGAAACTGCTCCGCGAGAAACATAAACGTCGATTAGTGGAGCGGTCTGCTCTTCATAAACAGCAAGTCTGCGCTTGATTACCTCTGGAGTGTCATCGCTTCTGCCCTGCTCAAGAGCACGACCGGAAAGTCTTCTGAGCAACTCCTCTCCATCAGCAGTCAGCTGAACAACCGCATCTAATTTTTTGTCAGCATCGTGCAGAATCTGATCCAGCTCTTCAACCTGATCAATTGTTCTTGGATAGCCATCCAGCAAAAAACCAACCTGAGCATCTGTTTTGTTGAGGCGATCTCGCACAAGTTCATTGGTTAGTGAATCAGGAACATATTCACCGCGGTCCATGTAGGCCTTAGCTTTTAGACCAAGCTCGGTTTCATTGCGCACGTTCTCACGGAAGATGTCTCCGGTGGAGATGGCAGGAATCCCAAAGTATTTGGCCAGCTCAGCTGCCTGGGTTCCCTTCCCGGCACCTGGTGGGCCGATCAGGAGTAACCGGATCACCGCAGTAGACCCTCGTAATTGCGCTGTTCCATCTGAGCATTAATCTGCTTCACAGTCTGCAGACCAACACCCACGATGATCAGAATCGAAGTTCC
>JACCDN010329713.1_pt1 | contig 13136 bp, 14 predicted proteins | sample 7441691 | NCBI WGS metagenome assembly JACCDN01 (sample SAMN15323439, study PRJNA562643) | freshwater metagenome | isolation source: river surface water | place: USA:Blue River Watershed | collected 2017-08-16 | reverse complement strand
GCGTTAATTATAAATTATTTATTCCTAGCTGAAACCAGCCCTAAATCACACCCTAGACATAAATTATCCAAAAAAACAATTTTGAAAAATTATCAAGAAATCTTAAAAAATAAAGAATTTTTAAGTTTTACTTATTGTGCGGCTTTTGGTTTAAGTGGTTTGCTGTTATTTTTCTCTATGTCGCCAATTTTGATGATTAATATTTTAGAAATTGCCCCTGGGGTTTATGGCTATTATTTCGGGTTTAATTTTTTAGTTTACTTGGCGGGTAATATGTTGAGCCCCAAACTACAAAGCAAAACGAGCTTAGTTAATGTGATACAAATTGGTAATGTTTTTATCTTGTTGGGTGCAGCGTTAATGCTGTGGTGGCATTTACAGTTTGGCTTGAGTATCTTGGCTTTAATGGTCCCGGTCGTGTGTTTAACTTTTGGCGTTGGGCTAATTTATGGACCATGTATGGCTGGCGCTATGCGACCATTTAAACATTTAGCTGGTACTGCCTCTGCCAGTTATGGGGCGATTATTTATTGTTCTAGCGCGCTAATTGTGGCTGCAATAATGCTAAACAAGATAGAGAATACGATGCCATTTGCTATCGCTATGTTAATAATGGGCAGCATGAATATATTGATCACGTATGCTATGGCCAAGAGGTCTAAAGCATGAAAAATATAGAAGATATGCGTATCTGGATTGAGGCTATTATTAACTCTAGCGATGATGCGATAATCAGTAAAGATCTAAATAATATTATTGTCAGCTGGAACAAAGGCGCTGAAGCCCTATATGGTTATAAAGAAGAAGAAGTAATAGGCAAGCCGATTGCTATAATAATTCCGGATGACAAAAAATCTGACATTCAGATGACTGCTGATTTGATTGAAACTAAAACTTATATTCACCATTTAGAAACCGTAAGAATAGCTAAAGATGGCAGAAGAATAGACGTATCTGTTAGTGTTTCGCCGATTACAAATTCACGAGGTGTATTAATTGGATCGTCTGCTATAGCGCGTGACATTACCGAACGTAAAAAAACCGAAGAAAGTATTCGCCGCTCAGAAGAGCGTTATCGTAAACTCGTTGAATTGTCGCCTGATGCAATTTTGATATATCAAGATAACAAAATAGTTTTTATAAATCAAGCTGGGCTTAAATTGTTTATAGCCAACGATCAAAATGATCTTATAGGTAAAAGTATCTGGACTCTGTTTACGCCTGATCGCCACGGTATCATACGCGCACATAACCAAGCCATGATAGTCACCTCGCAGCCAGTGCCTAAAACCGAGCATACGGTAATTAGGCTTGATGGTAAAGTTATAGATGTAGAAGTAAGCGCTTGCCCGATTACTTATGAAGATAAAACGGCTATTTATATTATTATGCGCGATATTACTGAACGCAAAAAAACTAGATTATTTTTAAACCTACAATATAAAACCGCGGAAAATTTTGACCAGTTAATAAATTTAACAGACGGTATTACAAATGTATTAAAAATAGTATGTACTAATCTAAAGGTCGATGCCGGAAGAGTTTGGTTGCTAGATACAAATGAAAATAGTTTATACTGTCTCACAATATGGGCTAGTGATGAACGTTCGGATCGATTATTTGATAAAACTAAAAGCCAGGTTACACTGCAAACCGATGATTGTTTGCCGGCAATAGTTTGGTCTACCGGAGAACCATTTTGGTTAGATACTAGTTTACCTGCTAATTCTCAGCTGGCAGAAAATTATGATTTTCAATTAGGTATAGGTATTCCTATAATAAACGCCCAAGAATTTATTGGCGTATTAGAACTAATGCATTCGAATACCTTTGCTATAGACCATAGTTTAATTGAAGCATTAACTGGTGTAGCTAATCAAATGTCGGCATATATCAAACATAAAACTGCAGAAGCTGACATGTTATACTTGAGTAAACATGATGCAGTAACCGGCCTGTCAAATCGTATATTTTTTGAGGAATCTTTAACATTTGAATTGTATCGCGCTAGAAGTAAAAACAAACGTTTAGCGGTGTTGTTACTGGATATTGATAAATTTAGCATCTTAAACGAGACTTTGGGGCATGATATTTGTGAACAGATGTTGGTGCAAATATCAGAGCTGCTGCTTAATCAAGTAGCATATGCTGATAATGTTGCTCGTTTTGCAGGCGATCAATTTTCTATTATTTTTGATGAATTTCAGCGTAACCAAGATATAACTGATTTTATAACCCAAGTTAACACCTCCGTCGCAGAGTCGATTATGCTTGAAGATCAAAAAATTAACCTTAAATTTAATGTTGGTATCAGTATATTTCCAGAAGACGGCGATACCGTGCTTGGTTTAATGAAAAACGCTAGTATAGCCTTGAATAAAGCCAAGCAGTCTGGTCACGGATCAGTGCAGTTTTGTACTAGTGACATGTCAAGTCGTGCGAAAAATAGAGTTAATATTGAACATGATTTAGTCGAAGCTTTAGATAAAGAAGAATTAGTATTATATTATCAACCGGTGGTTGACACCAAAAACATGACAGTAGCAGGCTTCGAGGCGCTACTTCGATGGAATAAAAATGGCAGTTTAATTCCACCTTACGATTTTGTTTCTATTTTAGAAGATACACATTTGATTATTCCTGTTGGGGAATGGATTCTAAATACAGCTTGTTTGCAATGTAAGGCATGGCAACAAGAATTACAAATACCATTGTTTGTGTCTGTTAATATTAGTCCGGTGCAATTTGCTGATCCTGACATATTTGAAACTATAGAAAATATAATAAATACGACAAATATAGATCCAGCCTGCTTAAAAGTCGAAATCACTGAAGGCGCGATAATGAGTGACGTACAACGTAGTGTGAAAATACTAAATAAAATTAAACAGATTGGCGCTAAAATTGCTATTGATGATTTTGGTACTGGTTATTCATCATTGAATTATTTACGCCAACTACCGATTGATTATTTAAAAGTTGATCGTTCATTTGTGATTAATATGGTTACTAATCCAAATGATGCAGCCATAGTGCGAGCGATTATTGTTTTGGCTGAGAACTTAGGTTATAAAGTCATAGCTGAAGGTATCGAAACTGAAGAGCAGCTCAAGTTTATTAATAAACTTGGTTGTAATGAAATTCAAGGTTATTATTTCGGCCGTCCCATGCCAGTAGCCGAAGCCACCGAGTTTTTGAAGCAAAATAAGAAAATCCTTTAGTGCATCGTGTCTGAATTATTATTTACTAAGTAACATTGATATATACTAAGCATTTTTATATTGCTGCGCGCAATTTCAATCGCCGATTGTTCTGATATATCTTTGATAAATGGATCCGCTTTGAAATTCATTAATAATTTAACCACGTTGACATGATTTTTTCTGGTTGCTTCGTGTAATGGCGTACTCCAGGCTAAATCACGCGCATTTGGGTTGGCATTGTTTTCTAATAGCAAGCGCACAAATTTGGCGTCGCCTTTATTGGCGCTCCAATGCAATGGCGTGCACAACCCAGCATCTAGAGTATTTATATCTGCGCCATAAGCTAATAGTAATTGACCAATTTCAAATAAGCTTTCTTTGGCGGCAATATGTAGTGGTGTTTTGTTACCAAGACCGCGCAAGCTGGAAACGATGGTATCAGTATGGTCGGCACCACTTTCTTGTATTTCATCGAAATTATATACGGTGTCGATAGTCGTTCTAGCATTTGGATTTGAGCCAGCTTCTAATAGGCGATGCACTATAGCTGCATTACCCTTTAAGGTTGCTATGTGTAAAGAACTTAAACCGGACTCATCTTGCTCGTTAATTTGATGCCCGTTTATTATTAGTTGCTCGGCTTCTTTGAATAAATTATCTTTTAAAGCCTTTAAAATTGTTGTCATGGTAATAACCTTTAAAAGGGTACATAATGGAATGTTACAACATATATGCAGAACAGCAAGTTTTTGTTACTAATCAAACTAATTTGATTTGCTTGGTTACATTTAAATTTCAGGTATAATTAACAAAGTAATTAACTAGGTATAAATACATATGCCGCAAATTAAGCAAATCATCGCGCGTGAAATTCTTGACTCCCGCGGCATGCCAACTGTCGAGTCCGAAGTGTTGCTGGCCAATGGTTGCGTGGGCAGAGGCGTAGTGCCTTCTGGTGTGTCTACCGGTTCGCGGGAGGCATTAGAGCTACGTGATGCTGGGCCGCGTTACATGGGTAAAGGTGTTACTAAGGCGGTGGCTAATATTGTTGATCGGATCCAACCGGTGTTATTGGGCAGGTCAGCGCTAGAACAATTAGATATTGACCAGAGTATAATTGCCTTAGATGGAACCACAAATAAGGATAATTTTGGTGCTAACGCAATTTTAGCTGTTTCACTAGCTGTGGCGCATGCAGCAGCTAATTATACCCGGCAACCGTTATATACCTACTTACATAGTATTTTTGATGCAGCCGGCGCGTATAGTTTACCGGTACCTATGATGAACATCATTAATGGTGGAGCGCATGCAGATAATAACTTAGATATTCAAGAATTTATGATTGTGCCGCACGGTGCCGCTAGCTTTAAAGAAGCGCTGCGCTATGGCGTTGAAGTATTCTACGCACTAAAAAAACTGTTAAAACAAAAAAATCTACAAACTTCTGTTGGCGATGAAGGAGGCTATGCGCCAAATCTAGCCAATCATGCTGCGGCCTTAGAAATTATTCTAGGTGCTATTGAGGCAGCGGGGTTTAAAGCTGGTAAAGAGATTAGTCTAGCGTTAGATCTGGCAAGTAGTGAATTTTTTGCTGCTGGCACCTATAATTTGACTTCAGAAGACAAAAAACTTACTTCTCTACAAATGATTGAATATTTGGAAAGCATGGTTAAACAATATCCAATTATTTCTTTAGAAGATGCTTTGGCTGAAGATGATTGGCTTGGTTGGCAAGAATTAACTAAAAAACTAGGTCATAAAATTCAATTAGTGGGCGACGATTTATTCGTAACTAATACTAAGCTTTTAAGTCGCGGCATTAACGAAAAGGTCGCTAATGCGATTTTGATCAAAATGAATCAAATTGGCACAATTTCTGAAACTTTCGCGGCTATTAATATGGCTAAAGTTGCAAATTATAAATGTGTTATTTCACATCGTTCGGGTGAAACTGAAGATACTACGATTGCGGATTTAGCCGTTGCCACTAATTCTGGGCAAATTAAAACCGGATCTTTGAGTAGATCAGAACGTATTGCCAAGTATAATCAATTATTACGCATTGAAGAACAGCTGGGTAATAAAGCTGTATATGCCGGGAAATTATGAAGGCGATAATTATTAGTTTAATCGTTATAATAAGCTTGTTAAGTTATAGATTGCTTTTAGGCTCTGATAGTGTGATAGCAGTTTGGAAATTGAAAAATAGCTTGATAGAGCAAGATAAAGACTTAAATAAACTAAAGTTACGTAATCAATTATTACTTAACAAACTAGAGCGACTGAAAAAATATTCAGTGGCGATTGAAGAGCAGGCTAGATACGAGTTAGGTATGGTCAAACGTGGTGAAAAGTACTATCAAGTGGTAGATCCAATTGAATAAATTAAATATTGAATAACTTAAATATGGAATAAAACATGAGAATATTAATAAGTAATGATGATGGGGTCTATGCGCCAGGTCTAGCCATGCTGTATGAATCACTATTAGGTATGGGTAGTGTCACAGTAATAGCACCGGATCGTGATCGCAGTGCAGCAAGCAATTCTCTGACCCTAAGTCATCCGATTCGCGTGCGCGAATTAGACAATGGCTTTATTTCGGTTGATGGTACGCCAGCAGATTGTGTGTATGTTGGTTTGCGCGCGATAATGAAAGAGCAACCAAAAATGGTGGTCTCTGGTATTAACTCTGGCGAAAATCTGGGCGATGACGTTTTGTATTCAGGCACAGTTGCTGCGGCAATGGAAGGTAGGTTTTTAGGCTTCCCGTCGATGGCAGTATCGCTTGCTGGGGATCATGATCAATACGAATCAGCTGGTAGAGTAGTACAAGTTTTAGTGAAGCATCTGATGCGGCATCCTTTGCCGACGGATACAATTTTAAACGTCAACGTACCTAATTTACCATTTGCAGAAATTAAAGGTTATAAAGTAGCGCGTTTAGGACGTAGACATCCTTCAAGTAATATGATTCACGATAAAGATCCGCGCGGTAAGCCTATATATTGGGTGGGCGCGGTTGGCGGTGAACAAGATGCTGGTGAAGGTACAGATTTTCATGCTATTAACAATGGTTATGTATCAATTACGCCCTTAGAAATAGATTTAACTAGGTATAAAGTAATGGATGATTTACAATACTGGGTAGAAAATTTAGATTAACTTAATTTAGAGTAGGTTGTTAATAATGCAGTGGTTGGTAAAATTGTATGATCAAACTTTAATTTGGTCGCAACATCGACATGCACCTAGGTATCTAGCTGCTGTAAGTTTTGTTGAGGCATCAATTTTTCCTATACCGCCATATTTTATGTTAGCGCCGATGGCGATCGCCAGGCCAAATCGCGCTTTGCGCTTCGCTTTAATTGCCACTGTGGCATCGGTGCTTGGTGGACTAGTTGGTTATTTATTAGGGTATTATGTATTTAATCCTTTAGTGTTGCCAATAATAAAATTTTTTGGTTATGGCGAAAGTTACTTGTTAGTGACGCAAAGACTACAAGAGAGTGGTTTTTTAGCAATTTTAATCGCTGGCTTTATGCCAGTGCCGTTTAAAATAATTGCAATTGGTGCCGGGGTAATGCAAGTGCCAGTCATGGAATTCTTATTAGCCTCGGTATTTGGCCGCGGTTTAAAATTTTATTTAGTGGCGGTGTTAATTAAACTCGGTGGAACACATATGGAATATCACATTAGACGTGCGATTGAAAAATCCGGTTTAATTTTATTGGCTGCGGTTGTGTTAGTGTTGGTTTTAAAAATTTTTCAGGTGGTATGAGTGCAGAAGTTTAGTATAATGGTCCTATGTATATTTGCTTTGGTTGGTTGTGCTGAACAAAATCCAGCAAGGATTATAACAGTCAAACCGAGTGTTGCTCGTTTGCCGGCCAAAAAAATTAGCAAGCCACAAATTAAAACCGAACCAGCAAAAATCATAGTAAAAAATAAAATTATTAAGCAAAAATCTGTCACTAAAGACGTGATGTGGATTTGGCCAGCTAAAGGGGCAATCTTGACCAATTTTTCCTCTGGTCCGGCTACATTAAAGGGGATCGATATCGCCGGGATTGAAGGTACACCTATTTTGGCAGCTAGTGAAGGTGAGGTTGTATACAGTGGAAACTCTTTGCGTGGCTACGGAAATCTGATAATTATAAAACATCAGAAAAATTTTCTCTCGGCTTACGCACATAATAGTAAAAATATGGTCAAAGAAGGGGAGAGGGTGGCCGCTGGACAACGAATAGCTCAAATGGGCAAGACTGGTACTGATAAGGTGAAGTTACACTTTGAAGTACGCCATCATGGCAAACCAATTGATCCAGAAAGTGTCTTACCAAATAGATAATAACTAAAAAAATAGCTTGGGAGTATATAATCATGGTTGGAACTACAAAGCGTTTTGTAGGGGTGGTTAAACCAAAATTACCTGAATACAAATCTTCCTTTGTTGGCGATAGCGAGCAAGCTATTTTTGACCAAGTGTATAGTACTGAAATTCCAGAAAAATCAGATATTGATGTTACTCAATTATATCTTTCAGAAATTGGCTATAAACCATTATTGAGCATGGAAGAGGAAATTAGTTTATCTAAAGCAGCGCATGAAGGAGATATTGCTGCGCGAGATAAAATGATTAATGGCAATTTACGCTTAGTGGTAAAAATTGCGCGTACTTACTTGCATCGCGGTTTATTATTATCAGATTTGATTGAAGAAGGTAATATCGGTCTAATGCGAGCTGTTGAAAAATTTGACCCAACGTTAGGCTATAGATTTTCTACGTATGCAACATGGTGGATTAGGCAAGCGGTAGAACGCGCAATTATGAATCAATCGCGCACCGTGCGTTTGCCAATACATATGCTAAAGCGTATAACTAAATGTCTGTCTACAATTCAAAAATTGACTGGAGAAGATCATGTGCCTACGGTTTCTGAAGTGGCAGGGGCACTGCATGAATCAGTCGAAGAAGTTAGTTCGTTATTGCAATATACTGAAAATACTCTGTCAATGGATACGCCAACCTCAGATTATTTGCAAACTTTGCAAGATGCAATTCCAGACAGTGTGGCGACAAATCCAGAATTGATTTTTCAAGAAGAAAGCTTTCATCAACATGTTATCGGCTGGCTAGACACTTTACCAGAAAACGCTCGTGAAGTAATAGTACGTCGTTTCGGTTTATTGGGCCGTGATCCTGAGACCCTAGAAGAGGTTGGTGAAAACATTGGTTTGACTCGTGAACGTGTACGCCAGCTACAAATTGATGCACTAAAGAGACTCAAAGAAATTCTGAAAGAAGAAGGTTTGGGCGAAGACGAGATTTTTAATTAGAGATAATAAACGCCAGTTGTTCTTAGCCGGTAATTTACCAAAAATACAGAAAGTTAGTTTCAAGCACAATACGGCCTTAGAGCTAGGTTGGCTGATTAAAGATTTATAGTTTATCATGTAATATGGTACATGACTAACAAGAGGATCTTACAAAGTGTGCAGAATATTCAGCATATTTAGCAGCGGACTACTATTAACTCTATGTTTGATTTGTACTAACGTTGAGGCTAATGAGTCAATTAGGGTGCCGATCTTGGCATATCATAACTTTGATCCAACGGCTACTGGTAGCATGACTATTAGCACCAAAACCTTTGAGACCCAGCTACAGTGGCTGGCAGACAATGGTTATACAGTTATACCTTTGCAAGATCTGGTTAGCTATTTACACGGTAAGAAATCGTCGTTACCAGAGAAATCAGTAGTGATTACCGCGGATGATGGTCGTAAATCAGTGTATGATTATATGTTGCCGCTAGTTAAAAAATATAATATTCCAGTAACATTATTTGTCTATCCGATGATAATTTCAAAAGTAAATTATGCTATGACTTGGGAACAACTTAAAGAACTACAGGCTACAGGATTATTTGATATTCAAGGGCATACCTACTGGCACCCTAATTTTAAACAAGAGAAAAAACGCCTGTCAGAAAAAGAGTATGAAAAATTAGTTAAAGTTCAGCTGGTAAATTCTAAACAAGTTATCAATGAAAAACTTGCGACTAATGTTACCTTATTAGCTTGGCCGTTTGGCATTTATAACGAATATCTTGAACAAGCAGCTAGTAATGCTGGGTATGAAATGGCATTTAGTATTGATGCTCTGGCGGCAGATAAATCACACCGCTCAATGTCGCAGCCTAGATATATGATCGTAGAAGGGCAAACTATGAAGACTTTTGCAGCTATAGCTAGTGGTAAGCCCTTTGGTAAACGGCTTTAAGGACGATGGCCGATAGCGTATTAGAAAGCGTGCGGCAAAAAGATCCGAATAAGAAAGAAAACATCCAATTCAACAAATTTCAATCTCATATTTCTATAACAGACTATATTTTTCCGACATACTAACGAGTCTACCGAACATTAAGATTTTTGAGTTTCATTCTGAGTTAGATTTGCCTGCAGATTTATATTCTGGCTGCTTAGGCGTCGGCAACAATAGTGCACAATTCTTTACAGATAATCTATTTATTTTTGGGTATCTGCAAAATAATTCTGATGTAACCAACAATCTAGCTGCAATAACCACATCTTAATTGCTCAATCATCTATTGACACTGAAACTTATAGTACTCTGCAAAACCAAAGACGCACTTGTTTTCTTCCAAGAGCAAAGAGATTTGTTTCGCGAAAAATCTTTCGCCAAGGTGGGCTTTCCCGCAATTAGTAATTTATTGAGTAAGTTTATTTGGTTGGGGGTTGGTGAGCACATAAAACATGCTGGCACCCAATTGAACTAGTGTATCTTTTTTTGCTGGGCGCAAACTGCAAATATTATTTTCAGCTTGCGCATTGCGCAGAGTTACTGCTTAACCAAGGCTAGCTTTGCATGATGGTTTGTAGTTTGGATGCATATTACAGCCTTTGGTCGTAATACGCTTAGCATCTTCTGGATCTTCGCCTTGATAAATTTTTCTGTGAGCTATACTTAAAGTATCTGCCATATTATCAGAGCCAAAAACCAAGTCATCATCTGTGCCAACACCAACTAGTTGATGTTTTTGATTAAAATACAAAGAACCAGGTTTTACTGAGCCTTCAAGTTTAAATAATTGATTGCCATATTCGTCAAAAAACATTTTATCCACTTTACGACAAGCTGGAGGCATTAATTTTTTGCCATCAGATGAAACTTCATTTAATTGATTGCCAACTTGGCTAGAGTTGCCTATATAGGAAACACCACATTGGCCTAAAGACTTACCTAATTGCACAAAAGCAAAATCTCTAGCATTTGAGTTATTAACATCTAAAAAATATTGAGCAGCAATGACCGGCCCACCCATAAGATCAGAATTTAAGTCACGTTTACCAGAATGCGCTGAAAATTTCATATCGTTCAACACTTCTTCTTGAAGCACTCTTTGACCAAACTCATCTAGGGTATCACTATATAAAGCCGAACCACGAGTTAGAATAACATCCTTTTTAAGGCCATGACCACTAATCAATACCGCAGGATATGTTTCACCATCAATCCCAGGACTAACAAAACCAGCACCAGCTGGGTACTCACTAACACGACCAGCAACCACTGTAGCAACGGCGCCTAATACAATAGAAAAAATACTACGCATAATAACCTCCTTGTAAAAATATGCTTCGACTTAAGTATTGCACAGCGATCAGAACGCCGCCATTGTCGAGTAATTATAAAAATATTTTTATCTCTAATAATTAGCAATGTGTCTTATAAACTAAAAATTTGGGTGTATATGCACTTAATGTATAAAGCCTATTATATTGTTACATAATAAAATAACTAAGCAATAAAGTAACCAATAACGCAACTGCGCCAAGAATACTCATAAACTGAAGAATAGTTAACTTGCCACGAATCTTATACCGTTCGATATTTTTTTCTTGCATCTGTTAGCTCCTGGTTATGACTATATTTGGTGCCCCGGAGAGGATTCGAACCTCTGACCTGTCCCTTAGGAGGGGACCGCGCTATCCACTGTGCCACCGGAGCAATTAAAATTATAAAAATGAAAAATAGTAATTTAGTACTAAAGTTGTAATTAACGCGGTGCCGCCAATAATGCTCATAAACTGGATGATAGTTAAACGGCCGCCAATAAATTTTACGTTAGATACGTCTCTCTTCATAATTTAAATTTCCTTAGGATAGTTTAATTTAATAGATTATTTGGCAAAATTAAATTTATGGCCAAATTTATACCATAATTTTTCTAAAGCAACGCTGCTGCTTTTGTATAATAGCGCAACTAGCTTGTCTTTTAGGCCTTCGGTAACTTCAAAGCTAATCTCAAATATATCGGAGTTCGCACTTTTATCAATTATATAATCATCACTAGTTTGAATAGTGTCGATCAACTTTAATTCTAATGCTTGAGTGCCATACCATGCTTCGCCAGTGGAAATTTTAGCTATGTCCAGTTGTGGGCGATTTTCAGCGACAAACTTTTTGAATAATACATGAATTTCTTCAAGTTCGTCTTGAAATTTTTCTCGTGCCTTGCTGGTATTTTTACCTAGCATAGTCAAAGTACTCTTGTATTCGCCAGCTGTGTGGTGCTCAATATCTACATCAAAACGCTTTAGCAAGCGATTAAAATTAGGTACTTCAGCTAATACCCCAACGGAGCCTAGTAAAGCAAATGGTGCGGCAATAATTTGATCTGCCACGCAGGCCATCATGTAACCACCACTAGCGGCGATTAAATCCACAGCAATTGTTAGTTTTATATTATGTTGTTTAACTCGGACTAATTGTGATGCAGCTAAACCATAGTTATGCACTATACCGCCAGCACTTTCTACCAAGACTAATACTTCGTCATTATCTTGTGCTACGGTCAAAATAGCGGTGATTGACTCACGCAGATTTTCTACTTCACTGGCGTGCATATCGCCTTCGAAGCGGATAATAAACATCCTGGGTTTAGCTGGCTCCGTATCGCCGCGTTTAGCTCGTTGCTTGCTTTGTTTAGCTTCCAGCTTGTCTTGTTTTTTGCGATTTTTTAGCAGTACTTTAAATTCTTCTTTGCTGAGAATCTCGGATTCCATGTCTAGCTTTAAGTCTTCTAACTTGTCATTGATGCTTTCGACACTTAGAGTACCAGAATCTTTAGTGTTTCTAGCGCCAGACAGGCTAATTAGAAAGCCAATACCGGCAATTACTAATCCAACAACGGTTACAAACTTAGCTGCAAATAACCCATACTCATAGAAGAATTCAACAATCACGCGCTACACCTCTCATCCCTATCCAATCGAGGCTATTGTACGGTACTAGCTGGCTATACAGCAAATTTTTTATAGTTTCAGATGTAAATATGTTATACATAATCGGCCCCGGTAAAGAGAGATAAATAATAATGAATAAAATAACAAGGCAGCTAGAAAGCTTGCTGGAAGTGTTGCGCTTTCTAAGTAGCATTGAATTGAATCAAGATTTAAAAATGCTTGTAGTTGACATTCAACAAACTGTAAATTTACTCAAAGAACGTTTGGAAGAAGACGGTAATTGCGCTGAAGCATTTCCCGACTGGCATATTCAGGCGCTACTTAAGAGATTTAGCGCGCAAACCGGCGTACAGATGGTTCCCAAGGCTAGCTCTCTACCAGCAACAGATATGCAATACGAAAAGCACCAAGATGCGAAGCAAGCACAACAGCAAGACCAAGACCAAGACCAAGAAAAGCTGAATAAGATGGCAGTGAAGCTATCGATCAGCTAATAAATATGTTAGAGTGAACGCAACTAGTTAAGCCTAAAGTGGTCTTGATGTTAGAAGTTATAGGGATATCTGGCTCACGTAACGACAATGTATTATTCAAAAATTTAAATTTTACACTTTCCGATGGCCAGGCGTTGCAAATAAACGCAGCAAATGGTGTTG
>JACCDN010875954.1_pt1 | contig 13137 bp, 9 predicted proteins | sample 7441691 | NCBI WGS metagenome assembly JACCDN01 (sample SAMN15323439, study PRJNA562643) | freshwater metagenome | isolation source: river surface water | place: USA:Blue River Watershed | collected 2017-08-16 | reverse complement strand
CTGATCTGGCGTGGCTCAGAATCCTTGCCGTTGGAATCCGGCCTTCCCTCAGCGATATGCGGCCTGACCTTGTTTATCGCCGAATGCTATGTCTTCGTAGTGGGAACGCTGGGTCAGCTGCCTTACCTGAAGACTATTCAACGTCGCTCTCCGCCACTGCCTGCCGACTCCGCCCTGCTGCCTGACGTTGATGTCTACATAACGACCTACGATGAGGATCCTGAACTACTCCAGACAACGCTGATAGCAGCGACGCAACTACGTTACCCCCCTCAAAAATTGCATGTTTACGTCTTGGATGATGGCGGCACTCATGAAAAGCTGCATCAGCCGGATCCCGCACGGAGTCGGGCGGCTTTGCTGAGAGCTCAGCGCATCAAGAACATTACCGCTCGGTACGGCGCCCATTACCTCACTCGCCAGAGAAACCAGCATGCCAAAGCCGGCAATCTCAACTATGCGCTGCACCTCACTGAAGGAAAATTTATCGTTGTGCTGGATTGCGATCACGTACCCACCACAGATTTCATCGAGAAGACGCTGGGATTTTTTCTGGAAGATGAAAAGCTTTTCCTGGTACAAACAGCCCACAATTTTGTGACTCCTGATCCTCTGGAGCGCAATCTTCTAAAAGACGTGCAATCACCCGCAGAAAACGAAAAGTTCTATCACGCAATCATGCCAGGACTGGATTACTGGGGCGCTGCATTTTTTTGCGGATCCGCCGCAATGCTGCGCCGCTCGGCACTGGATGCGATTGGCGGATTTTCCACTGAGACCGTCACTGAGGATGCTGAAACCTCCTTACAGGCTTTTAGCCGCGGATACACCTCGGTCTATCTGGACATGCCTCTGGTATCCGGCCTTCAGCCTGAAACCTTCAGCGGCTTTATTCAACAGCGCTCAAGATGGGCGCAAGGCATGTGGCAGATTTTCTTTCTGAAGAATCCCTGGCGTCTCAAAGGCTTGAGTTTCATGCAGCGTTTGATGTTCACCAACTTCTCGCTGTTCTGGGGCTTCCCCGCATCGCGCTTGTGTCTGATGTTCATGCCCATGATTGCGCTCCTCTGGGGCGTGACGCTGGCGGAGACCTCCGTACCCGACGCCCTTTCCTACTGCTTGCCAGTTCTCGCCGGATCACTGATCGCAGGCCAGTATTTACACGGCCGCTTTCGCTGGCCATTTATTACCCACCTGTATGAAGTTATACAGTCGGTGCATCTGGCGGCAAGTGAGCTCAGATTTTTGGGCAATATTCGCGCAACGAAATTTGCGGTGACGCCCAAAAATGAAATCCTTGAACAAGATTTTGTTTCCTCATTGGCGAAGCCCTTTTATATCCTGCTGGGCCTGAGCGTTGCAGCGCTCGTAGCAGGTACCGTTCGCGCCATCAGCGAACCTGTACATCGCGACATGCTGATTTTCGTCAGCTTTTGGACACTGACGGATTTTGTTTTTCTTCTGTGTGCGTTGGGCGTCACGCTGGAGCGGAAACAACGGCGCACAGAACCACGACCAAGAGTTGATTCAGCGGCCCAAATAGCGCTTGTCTCAAAACGCATTCAGGCAGGCGAATTGACGAATGCATCCGCTTCGGGTGCCTGTATCAAAACGGATAACCACAGCGATATCTGGCTTGCGCTCATACACAAGCAGCCGGTGACATTACGGGTGAATGAAGGACTGAGTTTCGATGCAAGAGTACAAAAAGTCACCCAACTGGGTGATGGAGGCCTTGCGGTCGGACTGTCCTATGAGCGGAACACCACAACCAGCGAGCGATCAGCTGTCGCATTGGCGTTTGGCTCGAGCACTCAGCTTAAACACAATCTGCTGCGCCGCCAGCATAGAAAAAATGTACTGGCAATGAGTCTGATGCTTTTGCAAAAGGCATTGGTACTCGGCGTTAGCCATCTCGTTTTATTAGTCAAACCACAGCGCAGAATCGAGCACATCGAAGAGTCAGCGTCACGTTTAATTTGGGAGAAGAAAAATGAAAATTCGTCCATATCTGGGATCGATCGTATTCATGCCGATATTCACGATCAACTTACTGTTACCGAAGTTCGCGTTCGCTGAGTCAGTTGTTTTTTCGGGTGTCGAGGGCTCTTCATTGTCGACGCATGCTTACCTCGGTTTCATCATGCCGGCGGAGGGTGAGCGTTTGGGTAGCGGCTGGTATCGAAAACTCGTTGGGAGCTCAACTAAATATGTTTACCAGAATAGCGAGCAAGGACCGGTTGTTGATATCGATGGAAGATTGAATGGCATTGATGCTGGTATAGGTCGTGGCTGGCAATTTGAAAGTTCCTCACTCGATTTATCAGCAACGATAGGCTACCGCGAGGTGAAGCTCTCTCCCTACGCGCCCTCTAGTGACAAAGCCGGCAATCGATTGACTTTCAATCCGCAGCTCATGCTGTGGCGCCAGTTGGGTCATGGCGTAGACACTGATTTGATCGCAAACTACGCTACCGGAACATCCAGCAGCTTTGTACGCGCGCGAATCGGCATGCATCCATCGGAAAGCTATCGCGTGGGCATCGAAGGCAAATGGCTTGACGGACGCAACTACCGTGTAAAAAAACAAGGTCTGTTCGTTGCGCTGAAGTTCAGCCAAAAGCTGACACTGGAACTCAATGGTGGCAGAGAAGAACCGGACGATCGCAACGCCAGTACGTACGCCGGCATCGCGATCGCAACAACATTCTGATCCGAGCTGCGCTTACCGAGATCGGCCAGAGACTGAATCCCACGCAGGTAGCAATGCACCTTGTGCGTCAAAACGAAAGCGATGCTCCATAAAGCCCAGACTGAATAGCGCCAGCACCTGATCGTAATACAGGCTTTGCGCACTGAAAAATGCCTTTTGCTGCGTTGCTTGTATTTGCTGGCGCATGCGCTCGCGTACTTGCGACTGCTGCGAAGCCCCGAGGTAGGGCAGCAAGGCGGCTGCAAAGCCGGCAGGTGTTTTACCGCGTGTCACACCTGTGACGGTATTGATGATTTCAAGCGAATCTTGCGAAGTATGCACAGCCCGCCGCATACCGAATGTGGCATTCAACAAGGCAGACCGCGTCGGATCGCCTTCATCCATCATGCCCAACCATAAATAAACACGAATCGCATCATAAGACCCGACGGGTCCGGTCACGGGATCCGTAACCCATCCCTTGTCTGCCTGATAAACAACCCAATCCGGTACAAATCCTGCGGGACTCGCCCTGCGAATGAGCATTGGCAAGCTGTCAGCCATGTTCTGCCAGGGGCCCGCCGGATCCGCTTGGGCAAATGCACGCAAATGCTGTGGCATCAGATAACTGGGATTGATGCGCAAGCGGGATTTGTCCAGCACAAAACCATGACGGCCGGGAAGTACTGTCATCCCAAAGCCCGGTAACTCCACTTGCTGGCTAGTGAGAATTTGCTGCAACAGCGCCCGACCGGTGACGATGTAATCCGGCACTTGCCACAATCGTCCAGCCTCCAGCAGCGTGTAGGCCAGCCAGAAGTCAGCATCAGCCGCCGGATTGGCATCCAACACACGCCACCGGGATGCCGTGTCCGGGCCCCATAGCCAGGCCGGCTGTTGCTTGCGCAAGTCACCATTGGCCAGATTGTTTTGGGTCCATGACAGTAAGCGCTCGAATTGCCCGCGGTCGTTGGCGACCAGCGCAAAGAACAGCGCATAGGCTTGCGCCTCCGAGGTAGTCCTGTCATTGGCACGACGCTCGATCACCCTCCCATCGCTTTGTATGGCATGACGGCGAAAGCTTTCCCACAAGGGCCAATCGACGACTTGTGCCGCTGCACTCACAACCCAGGACAGCAAGGTGAGCAAAAGCACCGCGCGGCCGAGCCGCTTGAGCGGGTGAAAGGGTGACATGAAGTTTGCCGTAATCCTGATCAACTGACCCACGAATTCTCCCAGAGATTGCCCCAGCCGACCACGACTGACCAGGGCAAGGGAATTGCCGGAAGCAGAACAAGTGGCATCACGGGCAAGACGGGCGCCTGCTATAATTTTGGGCATTTTCCGGCGGTATTTTCTGCAGGCAGCACGCACCATCCGCGTGTCCCCGCTCTCTGGCCTCGAGCCTGTTTCTGTTTTCAATCCTGAATGCAAAAGAAATTATTCATTAAGACCTTTGGTTGTCAGATGAACGAGTATGACTCTGACAAGATGGCCGATGTGCTGAACGTGTCCGAAGGCCTGGTCAGAACCGACACGCCTGATGATGCCGATATCATCCTGTTCAATACCTGCTCGGTACGAGAGAAAGCGCAAGAAAAAGTCTTCTCGGATCTGGGGCGCGTACGGGAACTCAAGAAAAAAAATCCTGATCTGGTCATCGGTGTCGGCGGCTGCGTTGCTTCTCAAGAGGGTGCGGCGATTATCAAGCGGGCGCCGTATGTCGATGTGGTGTTCGGCCCCCAGACCCTGCATCGGCTACCCGACCTGCTGCGTGAGCGTCGCGCAAGCGGCCGCTCCCAAGTCGATATCAGTTTTCCGGAAATTGAAAAATTCGATCATCTGCCACCACCCCGCGTGGAGGGTAGCAGCGCATTTATCTCCATCATGGAAGGCTGCAGCAAATACTGCAGCTATTGCGTCGTGCCCTACACACGAGGCGAGGAAGTATCCCGACGCTTTGAGGATGTGCTGACCGAAGTGGCTCAACTGGCTGATCAGGGCGTGCGTGAAATCACCCTGCTCGGACAAAACGTCAATGCCTATCGCGGTGTCATGGCTGATGGTGAAATCGCCGACTTTGCGCTGCTGATTGAATACATCGCCGAATTCGAAGGCATACAACGCATACGCTATGTCACCAGTCACCCCAAGGAATTCACGCAAAGACTGATCGATGTCTATGCGCGCGTACCTAAACTGGTCAATCATTTATATTTGCCAGCGCAACATGGCTCGGACAAAATTCTGGCCGCGATGAAGCGTGGCTACACTGTCTTGGAATACAAGTCCATAATTCGACGATTGCGCGAAGTACGACCCGACATCGTTGTGTCTTCCGATTTCATCGTTGGCTTCCCCGGCGAGACGGATGCGGATTTCGATGCGCTGATGAAACTGGTGGACGATATCGGCTACGACAACAGTTATTCTTTCATTTTCAGCCCAAGGCCGGGCACACCTGCAGCTAGCCTGGCTGACGATACACCGCATGCGGTCAAGCTCGAGCGCCTGCAGCGCTTGCAAAAAGTCATTGCCGACAATACGCGTCGTTACTCTGATGCGATGGTCGGTACGGTGCAACGTGTACTGGTGGAAGGTCCTTCCAAACGCGATACACAGGAAATGCAGGGACGATCAGAAAACAATCGCGTGGTGAATTTTGACGGCGGGCCCAACGGTGCCCGTCTGACAGGACAGTTCATCGATATCAACATCACGTCCAGCAATCCCTATTCGCTGCGCGGCGAAATCGTCATTCGACAATAAGAACCTTCCATTGAAAAACTCCTCTCCTGACACGCAATATTTTTTGCCGAATCCTGTCGACAACAACCGGCTGGCCAACCTGTGCGGCCCGGTTGATGAAAATCTGCGCCAGATCGCTGCAGCGCTGGATGTCACCATTTTCAGGCGTGGCGAGAAATTCATCGCCGATGGCGTGAACGCCGAGCGTGCGGTAGAGATGCTGGAAAAATTTTATGCACACGCAGATAAATCAATATCGGTTGAAGATATTCAACTGGCACTCGTGGAGCAGCGCGCATCGCAAGGCGTGAGTACGGAAAAATCGGCGATTCTGACAAAAAAAGATCCGGAAGAAATCACCCAGAGTCCGGTACTGAAAACCCGGCGCAGTGATCTGCGCGGCAGAACGCCGCATCAGAGCCAATATCTAAAAGCCATACTCGAGCATGATGTGACATTCGGTGTTGGACCGGCAGGTACAGGCAAAACCTACCTGGCCGTTGCCTGCGCCGTTGACGCGCTTGAGCGTGATGCAGTCAAGCGTATTGTGCTGACGCGGCCGGCAGTGGAAGCAGGTGAACGACTGGGTTTTCTGCCGGGCGATCTGGCCCAGAAAGTCGATCCCTACCTGCGACCACTCTACGACGCGCTCTATGATCTGCTCGGTTTCGATCGTACGCAAAAAATGTTCGAGAAGCAGGCCATCGAAATCGCACCGCTGGCCTACATGCGCGGACGCACGCTCAATCATGCCTTCATCATTCTCGATGAAGCGCAGAACACCACCCCAGAGCAAATGAAGATGTTCCTCACACGCATAGGCTTTGGCAGCAAAGCGGTGGTAACCGGCGATGTGACCCAGATCGATTTGCAGCGTGGTCAGAAAAGCGGCCTGGTGGATGCGCTGACGGTATTATCGTCAGTGCGAGGCATCGCCTTCACGCGATTCACCAGTGCTGACGTCGTGCGTCATCCATTGGTTGGTCGCATCGTCGATGCCTATGATGCGGCTAGTGCCGCAACAGCAGCAGCGGAAGCCTTGCGCGATGCCGGCAAAAAATAAACTCACACTCTCGGTGCAGTTTGCCGATGATCGCTTAGCCGCTGATTTGCCACGCACGCTGCTGCGTCGCTGGGTACAGTCAGCGCTGCTGGGACCGGCAGAATTGACGTTGCGCTTTGTCGATGAATCCGAAGGCCGCACACTCAATCGCGACTATCGCAGCAAAGACTATGCAACCAATGTGCTGACCTTCGCCTATGGTGAAACGGAAGAAAGCATCGTGCAAGCCGACATCGTGTTCTGCACCGATGTACTAATGCGCGAAGCGGCCGAACGCCAGATATCGCTGGCACAACATGCGGCGCATTTGGTGGTACATGGCGTCCTGCACGCGCAGGGCTATGACCATGAGGTCGAGGATGACGCACAGGAAATGGAAAAATTCGAAACCGAGATACTGGCCGGTTTGGGCATGCCAGATCCTTATGCAGACACCACTGACCACAAAGCCGGGAAGATTCCAATTTAACAAACGAGGCACGCCCGCTGTTTTACGGTATGCTTGAATCTTCGTCACTCGGCATCACGCCATATGCATGACTATCCCCCCGGCAGCTCTTCTGCCGAAAACAAGCCACATCGCTCATTATTTGAGCGCCTGACTGCGCTGATTTCCCCCGAACCCGAGAACCGTACCGAGCTCCTGGAACTGCTGCATGACGCGCAGGAGCGTAATCTCCTCGACGCCGATGCCATGTCCATGATCGAAGGCGTATTCCAGATGTCGGATCTGTCGGTACGCGACATCATGATCCCTCGTTCGCAAATGGATGTCGTCGATATTGCTCGTCCCATTGAGGAGTGGATGCCGATGGTGTTGGAAACCGCGCATTCTCGTTTCCCTGCCGTCGATGGCGATCGCGACAAGGTCGTCGGCATTCTTCTGGCCAAAGACCTGTTGCGCTATTACGCCAGCGACAGTTTCGACTTGCGTGGCATGCTGCGCCCCGCCGTTTATATCCCTGAATCCAAACGACTGAACGTGCTGCTGCGTGACTTCCGTGCCAATCGCAATCACATTGCAATCGTGGTGGATGAATACGGCGGTGTTGCCGGGCTGATCACCATTGAAGACGTGCTTGAGCAGATCGTTGGCGATATCGAAGACGAATACGATTTCGATGAAGAAGAAGACAATATCCTCGAAGTCAATGCAGGAGAAACCGGGCAGCGCTGGCGGGTGAAGGCGCTGACCGAGCTTGAACAGTTCAACGAGGCACTGGGTACCACGCTCTCCAGTGACGACGTGGACACCATAGGCGGGTTGGTCGCCAATCATTTGGGACGTATGCCGCGCAAGGGCGAGATTTTCGAAATCGATCAGCTGCGTTTTGAAGTACTACGCGCCGATGCACGGCAGTTACATGTACTGCTGGTTGAAAAAATACCGGAACGCGGCTCCAATGAATCAGCATGAGTCATACTGCAGGCACGCGACTGACGACGTGACCGGTTTCGCCTGACTGCATAACGTTCGCTGATGTCCACTTCTCTTCCGAATCGATTTTTTTCTGTTCTGCTTCCCTTGCTTGCCGGTGGACTCACGGTGTTTGCTTTTGCTCCGTTTGGCTGGTGGCCGCTGCAGATTGTTGCGCTAGCACTGCTTTTTCTACACACGCTATCGCAGGATTCACCTCGGGCAGTGGGGCAATCAGGAGGGTTGTTTGGCTTGGCCTCGATTGCTGCGGGTACGCACTGGCTATATGTCAGCCTGCATGTGTATGGCGGTCTGCCATCGCTGCTCGCAATTGCTGCCGTCCTGCTGCTGGCTGCCAGTCTCGGACTGCTTTACGGTATTGCGCTATACCTTGCCGCTCATCTGTCGCGCACATTTCATTCACCAACGATCTCCGCTTTGCTGATACTGCCCGCCTGCTGGATGCTGGCGGACTGGACGCGCGGCTGGATTTTTACCGGCTTTCCCTGGCTGGTAACGGGTTATGCACATACGCAGAGCCCGCTCTCCGGTTTCGCTGCGCTGGTGGGTGTGTACGGACTGGGATGGCTGGCTGCAGTGATGGCTGGCGCACTCGCACTGCTCATACATTTGCGCGGCCGACATCGGATCGCACTCTTGCTGCTGGTGACTCTGCCAATCGCAGGCATCTTGCTTCACCAGATACGCTGGACCGAGCCCAAAGGTGAGGTTCTATCGGTCCGCCTACTGCAAGGCAACGTGCCGCAGGACATGAAATTCACGGCATCCCAACTGCAGGCATCGCTCTCGCTGTACCAGCAATTAATCACGGAAGCGCCCGCCGATCTGATCGTCACACCCGAGACAGCGCTGCCTGTGCTGCCCGATTATCTGCCGCCAGATTATCTGGACCAGCTCGCCAATTTTGCCCAGACCAGTCGCAGTCAGCTGCTGATAGGCATGCCGTGGACGACCGCACCGGGCATTTATTTGAATAGCGTACTGGGCATCGGTCAGGTGAATGCCTCGGTCTACCGGTATGACAAACACCATTTAGTACCGTTTGGTGAGTTCATTCCTCCGGGCGCGCGCTGGTTCGTTGATCTGATGACGATACCGCTGGGTGATTTCGGGCGCGGTGATCTTGTTCAGCCTGCCTTTCGTGTCAAGGATCAGTGGGTTCTACCCAATATCTGCTACGAAGATTTGTTTGGCGAAGAAATCGCTGCGCAGTTGTACGCTGCGATAGAACGCGATGCACCAGTGCCCAGCCTGCTTTTGAACGTTTCCAATATTGCATGGTTCGGCAATACGATTGCGCTGCCCCAGCATTTGCAGATTTCGCAAATGCGTTCGCTAGAAACAGGGCGACCGATGCTTCGCGCGACCAATACCGGCATGACCGCCGTCATTGATGCGCGAGGTGAAGTTAGTGCGCAATTACCTGCTTATACGCAAGGCAGCCTGTCCGCCAAGGTGCAAGGCACACAAGGTACAACGCCTTACGTCCGACTGGGTAATGTGCTGCCGGTCGGTCTGGCCTTGATACTGCTTCTGGCGCTGCTCTGGAAAAGCCGTCGCGACACCAAAAAAGGCTAGAATTCTGCTTTTCCTGAGCAATGAATCCGTTGGCCGCCTCCGCGCCGCCGGTCACTGCTGGCCAACTCACTCGTAACGATGAAAATCCCCCCTAGCTTTCAGCAAATTATCCTCACCCTGCAGGACTACTGGGATGCGCAAGGTTGCGCCTTACTGCAACCCTATGACATGGAAGTCGGCGCCGGTACCTCACACACCGCCACCTTCCTGCGTGCAATCGGGCCCGAGCCCTGGCGTGCTGCTTATGTGCAGCCCTCGCGTCGTCCGAAAGATGGCCGCTACGGCGAAAATCCCAATCGCATGCAGCACTACTACCAGTATCAGGTGGTACTCAAGCCCGCGCCTGAAAATATTTTGGAGCTGTATCTGGGCTCTCTGGCGGCGCTAGGGCTTGAGCTCACGGCCAACGATGTGCGTTTCGTGGAAGACGACTGGGAAAATCCCACACTAGGTGCCTGGGGTCTGGGCTGGGAGGTGTGGCTCAATGGCATGGAAGTCACGCAGTTCACTTACTTCCAGCAAGTGGGTGGTATCGACTGCAAACCGGTACTCGGTGAAATTACCTATGGCATCGAGCGTCTGGCGATGTATCTGCAGGGCGTCGAAAATGTTTTCGACCTGGTGTGGACTGAATGGGAAGAGCATGGCGTAACACGCCGACTGACCTATGGCGATGTCTTTCATCAAAATGAAGTCGAGCAATCAGCCTACAACTTCGAGCATGCGAATACGGAATTCCTGTTCTCGCTGTTTGGCAATTACGAATCTGAAGCGCAGCGCCTGATGGCCGTGCCGCTGGCCTTGCCGGCTTACGAGATGGTGCTCAAGGCAGCGCACACCTTCAATCTGCTGGACGCGCGTGGTGCGATCTCGGTCACCGAGCGGGCCGCCTATATCGGTCGCATACGCAACCTGGCACGTGCTGTTGCACAGGCCTACTACACGTCTCGCGAACAATTAGGGTTTCCCATGCTGGGTGACGCTACACGTGCAGCGTAAAAAATACGATCAAAGCATTTCTACAAGCGAAGAACATGAAGCAAACACTGCTGGTTGAATTACTGACCGAAGAACTGCCACCGAAGGTCCTGTCCAAACTGGGCGATGCCTTTGCCGCAGCAATGCTGCAAGGCTTGATCCAGCGTTCGCTGGCAGATGCGGATGCAAGCGTCGTCGCCTATGCATCCCCCCGCCGACTGGCGGTGAGCATCACTGGTGTGCATGCGATCGCTGCCGATAAACAAATCCGTGAAAAAGTGCTGCCTCTTTCTGTGGCACTGGACAAAGAAGGTCACCCCACGGCACCATTGAGCAAGAAGCTTGCAGCACTGTCGCTGACGGCGGGACGTGAGCAAATTACATTATCTGAACTCGAGCGTGCCAGCGACGGCAAGGCCGAGAGTTTTTATTTCAGCTATACCGCCAAAGGTGAGTCACTGGCTGCAGGCTTGCAAGCAACGCTGGAAGAAAGTATCACGAAGCTGCCAATACCCAAGCTGATGACTTATCAGCGCCCTGATGGCGAGACGGTGCAGTTTGTCCGGCCGGTACATGGCCTGATTGCCTTGCTGGATGAAACGCTGATACCGGTGTCGCTGCTGGGCTTGCAATCTTCACGCACAACGCTGGGCCATCGTTTTCTTTCGAAGAAAACGACGCTCAGCATTCCGTCGGCTCCGCGCTATGCCGACTTGCTGAAAGAAGAAGGCCGTGTCATTGCCAGCTTCGCTGAACGCAAAGAAAAAATTCGTCAGGATCTCAAAGCAAAAGCAGGCAGCGATCAGATCCTCATGCCCGAATCGCTGCTCGACGAAGTGAGCGCACTCGTCGAATGGCCAGTGGTCTATGAATGTCATTTTGACGCCGAGTTTTTGTCGGTGCCGCAGGAATGTCTGATCCTCACGATGCAAACAAATCAAAAATATTTTGCACTGACGGATACACAAGGTAAATTACGCTCACGCTTTCTGATTGTGTCGAATATCGAGACCGGCGATCCTCAGCACATTATTGGTGGCAATGAGCGCGTGGTTCGTCCTCGGCTGTCAGACGCCAAATTCTTTTTCGAGCAAGACAAAAAGAAGGCACTCATTGATCGACTCTCGGGCCTCGGCCATATGGTGTATCACAACAAGCTGGGCTCACAGGCCCAGCGTAATGAACGCGTCGTGGCGCTTGCCATCGCCATCGCCAGTGCGCTCGATGCCAATACCGAACAGGCTAAACGCGCAGCACAATTATCCAAAGCTGATTTGCTGACCGACATGGTGGGCGAATTCCCTGAACTGCAGGGCATCATGGGCACCTATTACGCACGACATGATGGCGAAGCTGATGAGGTGGCGACCGCGATTGGCGAACATTACCAACCCCGCTTTGCCGGTGATGCACTGCCATCGACACGCACCGGTACGGTCGTGGCAATGGCAGACAAGCTCGAGACACTGGTCGGTATCTGGGGCATAGGACTGTCGCCTTCAGGGGACAAGGATCCGTTTGCGCTTCGCCGTCATGCCTTGGGCATCATCCGCATGCTGATGGAACAGCGTCTGCCGCTGTCGATTTCGCATCTGCTGACACAAGCAGCACAGCAATTTGCAGGAAATGCTCATTTCAGTGACCCTGTCGCTGATGCAAAAAACTTTGTGTATGACCGACTGCGCGGCCAGCTGCGCGAGCGGGGCTATGCGCAGGATGCGATTGAGGCCGTGGTCGCGCCCATGCCGGATCGGCTCGATGACATCATCGAGCGTCTGGATGCCGTCAAAGCTTTTGCTGCCCTGCCCGAAGCGCAATCGCTGGCAGCAGCGAACAAGCGCATTACCAATATTCTGAAAAAGAACGAAGGTGTGCAGGGAGAGGTTCAACCCGGATTGCTCGCCGAAGCAGCCGAGCAGCGACTGTATGGTGCGATGACAGAAACACGCATCGCGGTGGACAAGGCCTTCGCCAGCGGCGACTTCGCTGCCACCCTCAAAGCATTGGCCAATCTGCGCGATGATGTGGATGCATTTTTCAATGACGTGATGGTCATGGCGGAAGATGCCGCCCTTCGCGCAAACCGACTGGCCTTGTTGCAGTCACTGCATGCGATGATGAATCGCGTCGCGGATATTTCCCGACTCGCTGCGTGAACGAGGCACACCCACAGTGACTATGGCGACTTCCAAATTGATCATCCTCGACCGCGATGGCGTGATCAATGAGGATTCCGACAACTACATCAAGTCGGCCGCCGAGTGGCGGCCCATTCCCGGGTCGCTTGAGGCGATTGCACGCTTGAATCAGCATGGCTATCGAGTCGCTGTTGCAACCAATCAGGCAGGCTTGGCCCGCGGCCTGTTTGACATGCACGCGCTGAATGCAATTCACCAAAAACTGCACCTGACAGCGCAAACCGTGGGCGCCCATGTCAATGCCATTTTTTTCTGCCCTCATGCGCCCGAAGATTTTTGCGACTGCCGCAAACCGCGCCCAGGTATGCTCAGGGCGGTTGGCCAGCGCTTTGGCAGTGAACTCACCGGGATACCTTTCGTCGGTGACTCACTGCGCGATCTGCAAGCGGCATTCGAGGTAGGGTGTACGCCTTACCTGGTACGTACCGGTAAAGGCAGGCTT
>JACCDN011158934.1_pt1 | contig 13138 bp, 7 predicted proteins | sample 7441691 | NCBI WGS metagenome assembly JACCDN01 (sample SAMN15323439, study PRJNA562643) | freshwater metagenome | isolation source: river surface water | place: USA:Blue River Watershed | collected 2017-08-16 | reverse complement strand
TTGTTGGTGTTACCTTCTTATTTTGAACCTTTTGGCTTGGTGGTCGCGCAGGCATTAGAATGTGGCACACCAGTGCTCATTTCTTCGCGATGTGGAGTGAAGGATTTAGTTGCACCTGAAGAAGGTTTAATTCTGCATGAACAAACGTCATTCGCACTGCAAGAACTATTACTCAAAGTCCGACATATGCCATTTAAAGTAGAACCTAATTTTGTGGAGCGTAATAATCTCAGTCGTAAGGAACATGTTAAGGCACTTTTATCTCAAATAAATGAAACTTGAATTTACCAAAATACAGAAACTGGAGGGTGGTTCGATCCATGAAGTATGGATGGTCATTTTATTTGGTGAAAAGCGGATCCTTAAAATCTTAAATCCGAGTGTGTCACATAATATTGTACAAACCGAAGCTTTCGCACAATATTGTTTTAGACATAGCATTCCTGCGGTTTGCGCATTAGAAATTGAAGGGAAAATTTTACATGCAATTGATAATTGCCTAGGGCTATTTTATCCTTTTATTCCTGGCCGACAAAAATATTATCCAAACTTTGGCTTGTTAGAAGTAAATAAAATCGCAACCCTCTTGGCAAAAATTCACAATCTCGGCTCGATCAGCCATCGCGATTTTGATCCAAAAAATGTTTTATGGGTTAAAGATGAACCTCACATCATTGACTGGGAATGTGCAGGCGAAATTGACCCTATGGAAGAAGTCATTGCTTTGGCTTATGAATGGTCTGGTTTTGAACGTGGTGAAATTGATGCAACCTATTTTTCCACTTTTATTGCAACATACCAAGCTGCCGGCGGCAAAATTATCAAAGAACGCTTAACCCAGGGTTTACAAGGTTTTATTCGCAATTATAAAAATTGGCTTGAATTTAATGTACAACGTTTACATGTAAATTGTTTACCTGATGAAAAAGCTATTGCCATAAGAGAAATCTCTCGGACCGAAAAAAAGCTCATATTTTTGAATAACAACAATGCGCTAAGCCTTATTTTATGATACTTTATCCAAAATAACTGAACTTAAGTTTTGTGGATCATCCCTTTGAAGAATTTTTAGATGCTTTAGGCCAGGAAATCCCAAATGAACAAATCCTGCGCGATGATTTAAGCCGCCATGCATATGCTCATGATGCCAGCTTATATTTAATTATTCCAAAGGCGGTTGTGATTGTTGAATCTGAACAAGAGGTTTTATCCGTTTTACAATATGCACGCAAATACAAAATTGCCATTACCTTTCGTGCGGCAGGAACAAGTTTGTCTGGTCAGGCACAAACTGATTCCGTGCTCGTGGTTTTAGGCAATCATTGGCGTCGATATGAAATTCTAGCACAAGGATTAAAAATTCGTTTACAACCTGGCATTATCGGAGGTGAGGCGAATCTTTTTTTACAACCTTTTAAACGCAAAATTGGCCCGGACCCGGCTTCCATTAATGCTGCAAAAATTGGGGGGATTGCTGCCAATAATTCAAGTGGTATGTGTTGTGGGATTAGTCAAAATAGTTACCATACACTGGCTGGCATACGTATTATTTTTGCCGATGGTACGCTTTTAGATACTGAAGATATGGCTTCTTGCCAAGCTTTTCGAGCCTCGCATCATCATTGGTTACAAACATTAACGGAAATTCGTTCCATCATTTTACAAGATACCGATTTAACTGATCTTATTTGCAATCAATATCGCATTAAAAACACTGTGGGCTATAATATTAATGCCTTTCTCGATCACGAAGACCCTATTGATATTTTGGCTCACTTAATGATTGGCTCGGAAGGCACACTTGGATTTATTGCCTCTATCACTTATAACACAGTTCCTGCTGACCCTTTTGAAGCCGCAGCCTTATTATTTTTCGACTCAATTGAAACAGCTTGCCAAGCTTCGTTGAATTTACCTCGTGATGAAATCGCAGCAATGGAATTAATGGATGAAACTTCACTGATAGCATCCAAAATTGAAGGAAAAGCAGCTTTACTGATTGATATCAAAGCCCAAAGTGCAGAAGCCCTGGCAGACAAAACAAAAAAAATCAAAGCAAAATTTATCACAGATCGTAATGAATATAATAAAATTTGGGCCATTCGTCGCGGAATTATTCCCGTCGTTGCGGGCAATCGTACCCCTGGCTCTGCCCTTATCAATGAAGATGTAGCAGTGAGCCCCCAAGATCTTCCCCAGTTTTGTACCGATTTACAAGCCCTTTTTAAAGCTCACCATTATAATAAAAGTTGCATTTTTGGGCATGCGAAAGATGGTAATTTACATTTTCTCCTAGAAGAAAATTTTGCAACCAAAACTGGGATTGCCCAATATGATTATTTCATGCAAGATCTTGTTAAGCTTGTAGTCAATCGTTATCGTGGGGCATTAAAAGCAGAACATGGTACTGGCCGAAATATGGCACCTTTTGTAGAAAAAGCATGGGGGACGAAAGCTTATACCATTATGCAACAAATCAAAAAGCTGCTTGATTCAAATGCTATTTTGAATCCAGATGTCATCCTGTCTCAAAACATTAATGTGCATAAAGAACATCTTAAGCTTTTTCCAGAAGTGGATCCGATTATCGATCGTTGTATTGAGTGTGGTTTTTGTGAAAAAGTTTGCCCTTCAAATAAGTTAACCTTAACTCCGCGACAACGAATTGTTGCTATGCGGGATATGAAACGCTTGAACGAAGAATTTGATGATTTTGAATATGCTGGACTTGACACTTGTGCTGCAACTGGTTTGTGTAAAACACTTTGCCCAGTTAATATCAACACAGGCGATATGGTTCGTAAACGTCGCTTTCAAGCCAAACGTGAGTTTCAACATAAATTCATCACCCTCTGGATTAAACATTTTGCCTTGGTGATGAAAGTGATGAAATGGGGCTCCCCCCTATTAAGATACAGGTTTAGAGAAAACAACGCAAAACGGGACAAGTCCATCCATGGCCGTGAGCGTTTGCTTATGTCTTCCCCAAACCTTTCATCTTTACAACCCGTATATTATTTCCCCAGCTGTTCCGCCCGCACCTTTAACAATGAACAACAAGCCGTGCTGGAAGCAATTTTAGCAAAATTAGGCTATCGTTTAGAAACGCTCAAAGGCTCAGAAAACCAATGCTGCGGTTTAATGTTTAAGAGTAAAGGTTATTTGCACGAAGCCAATCAATGCGCTCACCGCCTGGAAAAATTTTTGAGCAAAAAGGAAATTGTATTATGTGAAATGGGTAGTTGCGTTCTACAAATGCAACATACTTTTAAAGATAATATACAAGTTTATGAAATTATCGATTTCATTGCCGATCAATTGCAAAATTACCCTCTCAAGCAGCAAGATAAAACCATCATGTTACATATTACATGCAGTATAGCGCGTTTAGGTCTGCGCGACAAAATGATTGCACTTGCAAAACGCTGCGTCAAAAATGTGGTAATTCCCCCTGATATTCATTGCTGCGGTTTTGCCGGAGAAAAAGGTTTTACTACACCTGAACTCAATCAAAGCGCTTTATCAACTTTAAAAGAACAAGTACCAGAAAATTGTAATGAGGGTTATTCCATGAGCATTACCTGTGAAATGGGACTTTCTAAAGCAGCAGGGATTCCATATCAGTCATTATTGTACTTAATATACGAAGCATTACATTAAACTAAACGCACGCCCTCTTGATCTAATGCCACCTGAAAGCTTTGATATTCGCTCAAACAACTTAGCCCCTGTAAATCTTCAGGCAACGCAATAACCAACACTACACCCGCTTTATCACCTGTAATCGACCCTGCGCCACACACTTTAGCGGCAAACCCTGCTTCTTCTAATTGCCGGATTAAAGTTTGCACTTTTTGTGGCACTACACCAATTTCTTCGAGTAAACGCTCATTTTTTTTGATACCTGCTTTAAAAGCTGCAAGATCATTATTTTGGATACTCGCTAAAATAGTATCACTTGCCTTTTGGAACTCTGCCACTAATTTTACATTTTTACTAAAGACTTCGCGCGCATGCGCTACGCATTCTCCTGTGGAAGATTCAGGTTCCCCAGTAATCACAACGGTTAAAGGAAAATTTGGAAAATTCAATCGCTCTACTTTTCCATCCTTGAACTGCAAAGCGCCTCCATGCGCACAGACATAAATATCCAAGCCACTCGATTTACCATGTTGCAAATTTTCTGAAGCTAAATTCAATTCAAACAATTCATCTAAAGATAAATTTTTACCTGTAAAGGTATTCAAAGCGTAATTCAAACTCACAACCGAAGCTGCAGAAGAGCCCATACCACATCCAGTAGAAATACGTGAATCGGTTTTAACCGTAAAACCTTCTTCCATCTTATGAGCAAGTTTTTCTACAAAAGCCCCCGCCGTATATTCCAACAGATGAAAAGGCTCTTTTAATACTTTACGAATACTACGTTCACCTTGTTGAAATTCATGATAATCTGCTTTTACTTTTTCTTTAAGGCGTGAAAGATAGTGCATGGTTCGACTGCGTTTATGATCAAGATTGACCAAATTGAACAATACTTTAGGCAAAGAGTCAGGTGTAAGTGTTGTATCACAATAACGATTTACCGCGATGGCAATAGCTGGAACACCTTGTAATACAGCATGTTCACCGGTAATAATTAGTTTTGCTGGAGCGCGCGCTGTTATTTCTTGCTGCGTCCCACTCAAGTTAGCCTCATAAATCCGTTGATGCTTAGAAAACCCTTTTAATCGATACGCACCTGTTTTAGCTTTAGGAAGTTCAATATCTGAACCATCTTTAGGATGACTAAAACTATAAAACGCTTCATACTCAGATGCGGAAAGCTCCGTCCGCCCCTGAAGCATTTTTTTGTGTTTGTCAGCAAATAGAAACTGATCATATTGTGGTAATACCTTACCACTGAAAAATTCTCCAATAGCCCCTGAGCCATAACTATAAAAACCCAAGCGTTTGCCTGCTAAATCATGGCGATGTTCTAACAGTGAAAGTAAACCCAAATAAAGCGATGCGGTATAACAGTTACCAATGGTACGGCTATAATTGAGACTGTCTCCCAATAAGGTTTCAACCTGCTCATCGCTGATCCGACCTTCTCCGTTTATCTGCGCCAATTTTTGCATCCCTTTTTCAGCCATGCGTGGTAAAGGGATATGAAAGAGAAAAAAATCATGATCTTTATAATGGCGGTTCGTATTTTTTTCATAATCGCTAAAAGCTTCTTTCAATGATTTCAAATATAAATCACAAGAATATTTACCATCTACTAAAGCTTCATCACGATAGTTGGGGCGCCAAAAATCCATGGCTTCTTCGGTGTAAATGCCAGACCCTTCTTCAAACACAATCAGTTTAGGATCTGTTGACAACAACAGCGCAACAGCGCCCCCTCCTTGCGAAGGCTCACCCGGTGTGTTTAAGCCATATCGTGCAATATCAGAAGCCACAACCAACACTTTTTTATTAGGGTGAGCTTTCAGCCAATCCAACGATAATAGAATAGCCGCCGTTGCACTATAACAGGCCTGCTTGAGCTCCAAAACACGGCAATTTTGCGGCAAATTTAGCAAACGATGTAAATACATTCCCGCCGCTTTGGATTGATCAATCCCGCTTTCAGTTGCAAATAAAAGCATACCAATGTCATTGCTATCCACTTCGGCCAAAATGGTACGGGCAGCATCAGCACCCAAGGTGACAATATCCTCATCAGGTGGGAAGACTGCCATCTGTTTTACACCGAGCCCCACATAGTATTTATCTTCAGGCACATTACGCGCACGGGCCAATGTCCCTAAATCAATAAAATATTGTGAAGTTGCAAAAGCGGCACGCTCGATTCCGACCATAACACAAGTACATAAGCATTGAAGGTTGTATAATTATACGCAATTTTATTTAAATACGCTATTCACAACCTTCGTAAGATCATCAGTGTAAGAAAATATTCTCACCCACCCACATTTAAGAAACCAATTCCGGCAGGCCCATTCAAATTAGCCGTTACCGCATCGATGGTTGAACACGTACCAAAAGCACCTGTTGCACTATCCATTAAACATTTTGTAATTGTACTATTGCCATTATTTGGAATATAGCTATATACAGTACCACTGTCCTGCAAAAATGACATCGTAAAAGGCTGATTAACAGATACCCCAGCAACAGCAGCACAACTACTAATGCTACCACTTGTACTATTTAGACTACAGCTAGAAAGACTTCCAGTACCATTTACAACATAAAGATGCCCTGTATCACTAAAAGTCTGTTCCGTAATCCCAATGGGTGCCGATAAAGTACCTAAAGGCGCTGATACCGTACAACCTGAAAACTCTCCTGTACTCGCATTGACTGTACAACTTGAAAATGTACTATTCCCATTATTAACAACATACGCATTTGGTGTTCCATTGGAACCTGTATAAAAAGCAACAGAGAAGGGCGAGTTGAATGTACCACTACTTAACGATGTACATGTGCTAGACTTAATACTACCATCATTACTAATCTGACACATTGAAATCGTATTATTGCCCGCTCTGGGTACGTAAATATAATTGATACCATTAAAAGTAGTAACTGCTAGATTGCGTGGTTGATTAAAGATATTACCAGGATTAGAAGACGTACAGGCATTTAAAGTTCCATCACTGCCAATAGTACATTGGGTAATCGTACTATCCGTAGCATTAGCAATATATGCATAATTATTACTGCCAATGGTAAGCGTAGCAATGCCAAAAGGTGATTGTAAAGTGCTACCTGCAGTTGTTGTAGCACAACCCGACAACTCATTTGAAACAACAGCGCATTGTGAAATATTGTTTGCGCTGTTATTGACAATAAAAGCATAAGTACCAGATGTTGCAGCATATGCAATTGTTACGGTTCCAGTTTTAGCCGTACCATCTTGCGCAGTGTAGCTATAATTTAAAGTGAGGCTCGTTGAAGCTGTAATCGCCGTAGGTGCAAAAGTTAAAGACAATTGACAACCTGTTCCACTTGCAGCCACTGAAGAACAAGTAAAACTGCTACCGCCTCCTTGTTTTGTCCAACCACTCGGCAAACTTTCAAGATTGGTAACGCTTAAATTGGTTGCAGTTCCGGTATTTGCAGTAAAAGTTACGGGAACAGTAGCGGTATTGCCTACAGCAACACTATATGAAGATTGCGTTGTACTCCCGGCAACCGTATTCGTACTCGTTGTGGTAGTGCCATTCTGACAAGCACTTAAACAAAATACCACTGTTATCATTAACCCTAGATTTAAAAAGCGTTTTACAGACTTTAATAACATAAAAAAACCACCAATAATTGATAAGGTTTTTATCATATAGAACCTTTAAGCCCCTGTCAATTTACATGAATTACCAGATACATTTAATTTCAGAAAGTGTATGAAGTATTTCATCTTTTGTCAGGAGTGGTATCTCATGGCAAAGCGCAGTTGCAGCAATAAGAAGATCACTAGGGTCTTTATGAAGATTCAGCCATCTTTGGCTTGCAGAGGCAATACTTGGTGTAATGGGCAAGACTTCTATTGCACGAGATAAAAGCAAATCTTTTAAAAAGTCTTCTACGGTGACATCAACTTTTACTCTTCCTTTAGATAATAGCATGGTAATTTCCCATAAAGAAATATCCGCGCAATATAATTTTTCAGCCTGGGATAGAAACTTGATCGCGTTAGGACTCAGTTTATCTGGAAAAAGTGCATCAAAAATCAAAACATGCGTATCAAGCAAGATGCTCTTCATCATAAGTCCAGGTGATTTCTAAGGGGGTTTCAATATCTACAATTTTAGCCGTTTTACGTAAAGCCATTAAGCGTTGCTTTGCTGCGTCGGTTTTATTTTCAATAGGGACGATGCGTGCAACCGCCCGCCCATGGCGCATCAACTCAATAGGACTCTGATCAATATGATCTAAATATTCAAAAAGATGACGACGAAATTCTGTTGTATTGATTTGTAACATTTCACCCCCATAATGTACATTATCAGTGTACATATTAATACGTTTTTTACCAAAATGCAAATTTCTAAAACAAAAAAGGCAGCCTAAGCTGCCTTTGCTACTTCAAGGTTTCCTTTATTCAACAGATTTTTCTTCAACCTCAGCTGCCGCTGCAGCGCTGGCCAAAGCAGCTCCCAATGCAGACTCAATTTCTTCTGCTGTGGGACCAACCTGTTGAACATCTCCCGGTATCTCGAACACAAGTTCATCTCTCTTCTGCTGTGCTTTACGCGCCTGATGATAAGCCAAACCTGTTCCTGCAGGAATTAAGCGACCCACCGTAACATTCTCTTTCAAGCCATAGAGATGATCTGCCTTACCGTTCACCGCAGCTTCGGTCAAGACCCGCGTGGTTTCTTGGAATGAAGCGGCTGAAATGAAGGAGTCAGTGGTTAAAGATGCCTTGGTAATACCATAGAGCATACGTTGATACAACGCCGGCAATTTACCTTCGGCAACGAGTTTATCGTTCTCTTCTAAAATACTACCTACTTCAATTTGCTCACCTACCAAGAATTTGCTATCACCTGCAGAAGTAATTTCTGCACGGCGCACCATCTGACGAATGGTTACCTCGATATGCTTATCATTGATTTTGACCCCTTGTAAGCGGTAAACATCTTGAATTTCATTAACAAGATATTCGGCCAAAGCAACAGTACCTTTCAAACGCAAAATGTCATGTGGATCAAGTGGCCCTTCTGCGATTACTTCACCACGTGCCACGTGCTCGCCCTCAAACACATTAATGGTACGCCATTTGGGAATCATAATTTCCATAGGCTCACCCGTTGTTGCTTCTGGAGTAATGATCAAACGACGCTTGCCTTTGGTTTCTTTACCGAAACTGACAATTCCTGAGGTTTCCGCTAAAATTGCAGGCTCTTTGGGACGACGAGCTTCGAACAAATCCGCAACGCGTGGAAGGCCCCCGGTAATATCTTTGTTTTTAGAACCTTCTTGTGGAATCCGTGCTAACACATCTCCTACTTTTACCGGCTTTCCATCTTCCACACCTACAACAGCATTAACCGGCAAGAAATAGCTTACAGGAATATTGCTATTAGGAAAGCAAAGGTCATTACCTTTCTCATCAACCAATTTTAACATTGGCTTCAAATCTTTGCCGCCACGTTGCTTAGAATCAATCACCACAATATTGGTTAAACCCGTAAGCTCATCCGTTTGACGATTCATGGTCACACCATCGATCATATCCACAAACACAACCTTACCCGCCATCTCAGTGATAATGGGGTGAGTATGTGGATCCCAATTTGCAGCAACAAAGCCTGCTTTCACCTCTGCGCCCTCACCTAAAGGCAACTCTGCACCATAAGGCAATTTATAACGCTCACGATCACGACCAAATTTATCAACTACTACTAATTCCCCTGAACGAGACACTACAACAAATTTCTTGCCCGAGTTAGTAATGGTTTTTAAATTATTAAACTTCAAAGTACCATCAGTTTTAACTTGAACATTATTCACTACCGCAGTTCCTGAAGCAGCACCCCCGATGTGGAAGGTACGCATGGTGAGCTGTGTACCAGGTTCACCAATCGATTGCGCTGCAATAACACCAACCGCTTCGCCGGGGTTGATACGATGACCACGCGCTAAATCACGACCATAACATTGTGCACAAATACCACGACGTGCCTCACAACTGATAGGAGAACGCACTACAACCTGGTCAATTCCTAAGGCTTCGATCTTAGCAACAGCTTTCTCATCAAGCATTACGCCTGCTGCAAATGCCACATCATCTTTACCAGGTACTAATACGTCTTGTGCAACAACACGACCTAAAACACGCTCATGCAAGGGCACAACCACATCGCCCCCTTCAATGAGCGGAGTCATCACTAAGCCTTCGTCCGTACCGCAATCGTCCATGGTGATTACCACATCTTGGGCTACATCCACCAAACGACGCGTCAAATAACCAGAGTTTGCTGTTTTTAACGCGGTATCCGCCAACCCTTTACGCGCACCGTGAGTAGAGATGAAGTATTGTAATACGTTCAGGCCTTCGCGGAAGTTAGCCACAATTGGCGTTTCAATAATTGAGCCATCGGGTTTTACCATCATCCCCCGCATACCAGCAAGCTGACGAATCTGCGCTGCCGAGCCCCTTGCGCCGGAGTCTGCCATCATGTAGATGGAATTGAAAGATTCCTGTTTCACCTTCTTACCATCCCGATCCGCAACAACTTCTTGGCTGATGACATCCATCATCGCTTTAGAAATCTGGTCATTCGCACGTGTCCAAATATCAATTGCTTTGTTATAGCGCTCACCATCGGTCAATAAACCTGAAGCATATTGATCGGCAATCTCACGCACCTCTTTTTCAGCCTCAGCAATAATTTTGGCTTTGGCATCGGGTACAATCATATCGTTAATACCAATCGAAATTCCTGAACGCGTTGAGTATTCAAAGCCGGTATACATCAATTGGTCTGCAAAAATAACGGTGGGTTTGATACCGAGTTTACGATAACAGGTATCCACGACTTTAGCGATTGTTTTTTTGGTCAAAGTACGGTTCAAGATATCAAAAGGCAAGCCTTCAGGTAAAACCGCAGACAAGAATGCACGACCAACAGTCGTATCAAAAATCTTGGTTTCATGGGTTAGTTCACCACTTTCATCTAAAATCGAATGGGACAACCGAATTTTGATTTTTGCATGTAAATCAACTGCTTTAGCGTTATACGCTCGACGCAATTCCTCGATATCAGCAAAAATCTTGCCTTCCCCTTTCGCATTCACGGCTTCACGAGTCATGTAATACAATCCTAACACCACATCTTGTGTTGGGCAAATGATTGGCTCACCATTTGCAGGATGCAAAATATTATTGGTAGCCATCATCAAAGCACGTGCTTCTAATTGCGCCTCAATGGTCAAAGGTACATGCACTGCCATCTGATCCCCGTCAAAGTCCGCGTTATACGCCACGCACACTAAGGGATGCAATTGAATTGCTTTACCTTCAATCAATACTGGCTCAAAAGCTTGAATCCCTAGACGATGCAAGGTCGGTGCACGGTTTAAGAGCACTGGATGTTCGCGAATTACCTCAGCTAACATATCCCAAACAATTGGCTCTTCCATTTCCACCATCCGTTTTGCCGCTTTAATGGTAGAGGTTTCGCCATTCAACATCAAACGACCATAGATAAAAGGCTTGAACAATTCCAAAGCCATTTTCTTGGGCAAACCGCACTGATGTAAACGCAGGGTAGGACCGACCACAATCACGGAACGGCCAGAGTAATCCACACGCTTACCGAGCAAGTTTTGACGGAAACGACCTTGTTTTCCTTTGATCATATCAGCCAAGGACTTCAACGGACGCTTGTTGGTACCCGTAATCGCACGACCACGACGACCATTATCCATCAAAGCATCAACTGCTTCTTGGAGCATCCGTTTTTCGTTACGAACGATAATATCCGGTGCATTCAACTCAAGCAAACGCTTCAAACGGTTGTTACGGTTAATTACACGGCGATAAAGATCGTTCAAGTCAGATGTTGCAAACCGACCGCCATCCAAGGCCACCAAAGGACGTAAATCCGGCGGCAAGACAGGTAAAACTGACATAATCATCCATTCTGGACGATTACCTGATTCATCAAAAGCTTCCAAGAGTTTCAAACGCTTGGTCAATTTTTTCAATTTGGTCTCAGAAGTGGTTGCAGGCAACTCTTCACGAATACGGGCAATTTCTTCTTTCAGATCGAGATATTTCAACATTTTCTCGATGGCTTCCGCCCCCATCAATGCTTCGAAATCATCACCATATTCTTCCATGGCATCAAGATAGGCTTCTTCAGTGAGGAGCTGTCCACGCTCAAGGCCGGTCATCCCCGGATCAGTTACTACATAAGACTCAAAGTAAAGAATGCGCTCAACATCGCGTAAGCCCATGTCCAAAGCCAAACCAATGCGGGAAGGCAAAGACTTCAAGAACCAAATGTGCGCGACAGGCGATGCCAACTCAATATGCCCCATCCGCTCACGACGTACTTTAGCTTGCGTGACTTCCACACCGCATTTCTCACAAATAATGCCACGGTGCTTCAAACGTTTGTATTTACCGCATAAGCACTCAAAATCTTTAATGGGCCCAAAAATTTTAGCACAGAATAAACCATCCCGTTCTGGCTTAAAAGTACGATAGTTAATAGTTTCAGGTTTTTTAACTTCACCAAAGGACCAAGAGCGGATGACTTCCGGAGAAGCCAAACCAATGCGGATGGCATCAAAATGCTTTTTACTCGTTTTTTTAACAATATTTAATAGATCTCTCATGTATGTGTCTCCCTTATTCCGCTTCAAAGTCGATGTCGATACCCAAGGCACGAACTTCTTTCAACAATACGTTGAAAGATTCAGGTACACTGGCATCCATTTCGTAGGCATTATCCACAATATTTTTATACATCCGCGTACGTCCAGCCACATCATCTGATTTGACGGTAAGCATTTCTTGCAAGGTATATGATGCACCATAAGCTTCAAGTGCCCATACCTCCATCTCCCCGAAACGCTGGCCTCCGAACTGTGCTTTACCACCGAGGGGTTGCTGGGTCACCAAGCTGTAAGAACCGGTGGAACGTGCATGCATCTTATCGTCGACCAAGTGGTTCAACTTCAGCATATACATATAACCTACGGTCACAGGACGGTCAAACGCATCCCCAGTACGACCATCATACAAGGTCACTTGGCCCGATTCAGGCAAGTTTGCCAGCTTCAACATCCCTTTGATTTGCTCTTCTGAAGCACCATCAAATACGGGTGTTGCAATCGGCATCCCTTTACGCAAGTTTTCAGCCAATTCCATCACTTCGTTGTCTTTAAAGTCTTTCAAATCAACTTTTTGAAAGGAAAGCTCATTATAAACATTGCTCAAGTGTTCACGCATTTCTTTGACTTTAGCGTTTTCTTTCAACATCTTATCGATTTGATCGCCTAAAGAACGCGCCGCCCAACCCAGGTGAGTCTCAAGAATCTGACCGATGTTCATACGAGAAGGAACCCCTAACGGATTCAAAACGATATCCGCAGGTGTACCATCGGCCAAATAGGGCATGTCTTC
>JACCDN011018575.1_pt1 | contig 13138 bp, 12 predicted proteins | sample 7441691 | NCBI WGS metagenome assembly JACCDN01 (sample SAMN15323439, study PRJNA562643) | freshwater metagenome | isolation source: river surface water | place: USA:Blue River Watershed | collected 2017-08-16 | reverse complement strand
CGTTTGATCCTGGGTGAGATTGAACCAGATAGCGGTACGGTCAAGCGCGGTACCAAGCAACAGGTGGCGTACTTCGATCAATTCCGTACGGCCTTAGACCCTGAGGCGCCATTACATGAAGTCATCTCGCCGGGCTCGGATTATGTAGAGGTAGCTGGTAAACGTACGCATGTGATGACCTATCTGGGTGACTTCCTCTTCTCGCCGCAGCGTGCCCGTTCACCCGTGAAGTCGCTTTCTGGTGGCGAACGCAACCGTTTGTTGCTGGCGCGCCTGTTTGCCCGTCCAGCGAATATTCTGGTGCTGGATGAACCGACTAACGATCTGGATATTGACACGCTGGAACTACTGGAAAGTTTATTGCAGGATTATCAGGGCACCTTACTGTTGGTCAGCCATGATCGTAGTTTCCTCGATAATGTGGTCACACAGGTGATTGCGGCCGAAGGCGATGGGCAGTGGCGTGAGTTTGTTGGCGGCTATAGCGATTGGGCTGAGTGGCATACCGCGCATAACAAATCAGTAGAGAAGGCCACATCGATTAAAGCACCGGCTAAACCCGCCGAAGCAATGTCGGCATCCGGTGCGCGTGCTGCCAAGTTGAGCTATAAAGAACAGCAGGCGTTGAATGCCTTGCCGGGCCAGATAGAAGCCCTGGAAACCGAGCAAGCCGCATTACTGGAAAAGTTAAACGACCCGACAATCTTTGCAACGGATCCATCGGCTGGCCAAACCATAGCGAGTCGCCTGGCAGCAATTGAAGAAGCGTTGCTCGTATTGCTCGAAAACTGGGAAGCGCTGGAAGCCAAAACCGCCAAATCCTGATCTTTCTAAAAGCGCTTAGGGAATCTGCCAGTCAAGGGTGAAGTGCCCATTGCCTGCTTCGCCCAATGTTTCTGTCAGCCAGGGTAGTGTAGCTTCCAGTGTCTGTGGCAGAGTCCAAGGTGGGTTAACAATAAACAAGCCGCTGCCTGTCATGCCTAAGCCATCGCTTGCTGGCGGTTGGGTGGATAGTGTCACATGTAGCCAGCTCGGCAGTCCCAGTTTTACCAAACGATCAGGTAGTTCCACGGCCTCGCGACGGGCGAGTATCGGATACCAGAGCACATACGTCCCCGTTGCAAAGCGTTGTACTGCATCACGCAGGCCAGCCACGACTTTGCCGTAATCTGATTTGTCTTCATATGAAGGATCAATTAATACAGCGGCACGGCGTTGCGGCGGTGGCATTAGGGCTTTGAGGCCGGCTAATCCATCAGCCACGTTAATCTGGGTGCGCTTTTGCACAAAGCGTAACGCTTGAGCCAGTAGCGGTGCATCAGTACTGTGACGCTCGAAGAAACGCAGCACGTCGGCGTGGCGCGTACAGTAGCCCGAGATCCATGGAGAACCCGGGTAATGTTTCAAAGCCGGGCTAGCGTTTGCAGCCTTAACTACTTGGCGATAACGTGCTACAGATTCAGGTAAGTCTTCATCGGGTTGATCCCATAATTTGCCGATGCCCGTAGACCATTCACCAGTTTTACGAGCCATATCACTTTCTACCAGATACATTCCAGCGCCTGCATGCGTATCGAGCACCATGAAGGGCTTATCTTTTTGTGTGAAGTAATCCAGCACCTGAATCCAGACCAGGTGTTTGAGAACATCGGCCGGGTTGCCGGCGTGAAATGCATGACGATAGCTAAGCATAGGTACGTTTCGTTTAGAGAAGGGGTGCCATCAATTGGGCAGCGTTTTCTTTTAAACGCTCGCCCAAAGGCCGATCGGCCCAGGTGGCTGGATCGATAGGGATAGCGTGGGCGAGGTATTGATCCTGCAATGCACGAACCTGTTGGCTGAATCCGGCATCGTAGATCATCAGGGTGATTTCGTAGTTCAGGCGCAGGCTGCGCATATCCAGATTTACCGAACCGAAAATAGTGAATTCTCGGTCAACGACCAGACTCTTGGTGTGGAGTAGACCACCCGTGAACTGCTGGATCTTAACGCCGGCTGAGAGCAGGTCGCCCATATAACTACGGCTGGCATAGCGCACCAGTTTGGAGTCGACACGTTGGGGCACGATCAGCGTAACATCCACGCCGCGACATGCCGCCGTTTGTAGCGCCTGAAAAAGCGCTTCATCAGGCACAAAGTAAGGCGTGGTTAGAACCACTTCCTTGCGCGCATCCAGTACGGCACTTAGCAGTATGTGCGACATGTTGCCAATCTTGTAGCTTGGGCCGGTAGGCACAACCTGTAACCTTAGATTGCCAGCAGTGTCTGGTGGGGGTGCTGTCCGCATCTGATCCAGAAACTGGCTATACCCGGAGATGTTGCCGCTTTCAATCGCCCAATCGCCCTCGAATACCGTTGTGAGTGCTATCGCGGCGGGTCCAACGACACGGGTCATGGCATCAACCCATTCGCCCACGCCTGCATCCTGCTTAAAGAATGCGGGGTCAACGAGGTTGAGGCTACCCGTCCAGGCGATATGCTGATCGATAGCGACAATCTTGCGATGTAGGCGTAGGTCGGCACGGCCGAACTGAAGTTGAAGTGGATGAATGGCACAGGCCTTGACCAGTTTAATGCCACTATTCCGGAGACGATTTGGCCAATCGCTCTTCCAGAAGGTGCTACTGCCCAACTCGTCAAGCAGTACACGGCAGGAGACGCCACGAGCAGCAGCGCGGATGAGTGCCTCACCAACTTGGTCGGCTGTGCCGCCGGGGTTCCAGATATAAAATTCGAGATCACACCGCGTACGGGCGGCATCAATGTCGGTAATCATGCCATGCAGAATGGTCTGGGCATCCGAATAAAGCGTCAGGGCATTGCCCGGAACAGGGGGCATGCCCCCATGGTTTTCTGCCAGCACCGCCATAGCGCGGAATTTATTGTCGATGTGCTGAATCGTTTCAGAAAACCGGGCATCAAATAGGTCGGTCATCTGCAAATAGGCCGGCACTATTTCTGCAATGCGTCGACGACGATCGCGGCCGATAGGGCGTTCGCCCACTAGTAAGTAAGCACTGATACCTACGATCGGCATGATCGTTACGATCAGAATCCACGCCATGGCGACACCTGGCGGTCGGCGTACCCAGATAATTCGTAAGGCAAAAAGCAATACGATCAGCGGATGGATGAGATAAATCCAAGTGGAATCAGTGGCGAAAGCCCAAACCATGTCGGTATCTAAGAAAGTAAGGTAGGAAAGGCTCAGCGACATGCTGATTTCCTTATGCTAACGGGAGTTTACCCTGTTCTCCCGACTTGCATCTGGAAGCAGCCTCCATTAGCATCATGGCTTCAATAAACGTAAAGTGTCCATGCAATTACCGGGGTTTTACCGGCGATAGTCGACATCGGTTGTAAAGGGTTTAAGAATGATTCCTGAACTTGGGCAGTTAGCCCTGTCGCTGTCGCTTTTTGTCGCCTTGTCGTTAGCGATTCTAGGTCTAGCTGGCCCGCAATTGGCTGTGCCGGCTTGGGTGCGCCTGGCCAGACCCTTGGCACTGACTTTATTTACACTGCTAGCGGCGTCTTTTTTCTGCCTGACTTGGAGTTTTGTTACCAACGATTTCTCTGTAGCCTATGTCGCAGGACACTCTAACTCGAAGCTGCCGCTCGAGTACCGATTCGGTGCGGTCTGGGGCGGGCATGAAGGTTCCTTGCTGCTTTGGGTGTTCATGCTCACTGCCTGGACCGCTGCAGTGGCCGTTTTTTCACGGACGCTACCCGCAGAGATGGTGGCGCGTGTACTGGGTGTGCTTGGTCTGGTGAGTTTTGGCTTCATCCTTTTTATTCTTTTTACGTCGAACCCATTCACCCGCCTGCTACCGGCCGTGATGGAAGGGCGTGATCTGAATCCATTGTTGCAGGACCCCGGCCTCGTCTACCACCCACCGATGCTCTATATGGGTTATGTGGGGTTCTCGGTGGCTTTTGCTTTTGCCATCGCAGCCTTGCTGGCTGGGCGATTGGATGTTACCTGGGCGCGCTGGTCACGTCCCTGGACGCTGGCAGCCTGGGTTTTTCTCACCATCGGTATTGCGCTCGGCTCTAACTGGGCCTATTACGAATTAGGCTGGGGCGGCTGGTGGTTCTGGGATCCGGTAGAAAATGCCTCTTTTATGCCTTGGCTGGTTGGTACTGCGCTCATTCACTCGCTGGCTGTATCGGAGAAGCGTGGCAGCTTTAAAAACTGGACCGTGCTCTTAGCCATTGGGGCGTTCTCACTCTCGTTACTCGGTACTTTTATTGTTCGTTCGGGCGTTTTAACTTCGGTACACGCTTTCGCTGCCGATCCGGCGCGCGGTATCTTTATCCTGGTCTTTCTCGCCCTTGTGGTGGGTGGTTCTCTGGCCTTATTTGCCTGGCGGGCACCTACAGTTGGCCGCGGCGGTGCCTTTGCACTCGTGTCTAAAGAAACACTGCTGCTGATTAATAATGTATTACTACTGGCCGGCACGGGTGCCGTTCTGTTGGGTACGGTGTACCCCATGGTTATTGATGCCTTGAATTTGGGCAAACTGTCCGTTGGCCCGCCGTACTTTAATGCCGTGTTTGTACCGATCATGTTGCCGCTGCTTTTGCTGCTCCCTTTGGGTCCGGTTGCGCGTTGGAAGCAGGATCAGCTCATGCCCTTGCTAAATAGCCTGCGCATTGAAGCGGTGTTGGCAGTACTCGCTGCTATCGTTTTACCTTTACTCATGGGTACTTGGCGGCCTATGGTGGCCGTAGGTGCTGGGTTAGCCGTTTGGGTCATGGCGGGCGTGGTGCGACAAGTGATTGTGCGCGTCAAAACCAGTTGGCCACCACGCGCCTTCTGGGGGATGCAGTGCGCGCACTTAGGCCTCGCTGTGTTTGTGGTTGGTGTTACCTTCGTCAGCAGTTATCAGGTGGAGCGTGATGTCAGCATGGCACCGGGAGATACGGTGTCCATCCATAACATCCAGCTCACCTTAAAAGGCGTCACGCCAGTGCGCGGCCCAAATTATGAAGGTGCCCGTGGTGAAGTGATTTATGGTCCGCTGGATCAAGCCGAAAAAACGACGGGGACGCTTTATACCGAAAAGCGCACTTATTTCTCGTCAACCATGCCAATGACAGAAGTTGGCATCGATAGCAGTATCACGAGGGATTTGTATGTCTCCATGGGCGAGCCCACCGGTAACAACGCCTGGGCAGTTCGGGTTTATTACAAACCCTTTGTTAGCTGGATCTGGGCAGGTTGCGCCCTGATGGCACTGGGCGGGATTCTAGCGGCATCTGATCGTCGCTATCGTGCACGTAAATCGACTGAATCAAAAGACGTTGGTGAAGAGAGCGACAGCGTCAATGAAGAGAAAGTAGTATCCTGATGAAACGTTTCTGGTGGTTCCTGATCCCTTTGCTGGCTTTCGCGGTTCTGGTGTTTTTTCTTGGTAAAGGGCTGACTAAAGACCCACGCTATGTGCCTTCGCCACTGGTGGGTAAGCCGGCACCGACTTTTGATCTACCTCAGCTGCAGGATCCTAAACAGACCTTTGCGCCGGAAGACCTCAAAGGGCGCGTCTGGTTGCTTAATGTCTGGGCTTCATGGTGCGTTTCCTGCCGGGAAGAGCACCCAGTGCTTGTCGAGTTTGCGCGTACCCACCCGGACGTACCGCTCATCGGCTTGGATTACAAAGATCAACGTCCGGATGCCCAGGCCTGGCTTAAAAAGCATGGCAACCCTTATGTGCTCTCGGTCTTTGATGCCGATGGTCGTGTTGGTATTGACTATGGTGTTTATGGTGTCCCGGAAACCTACGTCATCGATCAGGCCGGCGTGATCCGGTACAAGCATGTGGGGCCGGTCACACCGGAAGTCGTGCAGACGCTGATTGATCCAATGCTCAAAGGACTCAAATAATGAAAGGGTTCTTCAAGATTTTTGTTGCCATGTGGCTAGCGATAGCCAGTGCGGCTTATGCCGCCGAGGCTCAGCCGCTTGCCCAGAATCCGGTCGTTGAAAAACGCCTCAACGCCATTTCAGAAAACCTACGGTGTCTGGTTTGTCAGAACGAATCGCTGGCGGGCTCGCGCGCCGAACTGGCGGAAGATTTACGCCGTGAAGTTCGCCATCTCATTGAAGCGGGCAAGTCAGATAAGGAAATTATTGAGTTCCTTGTGAGTCGTTATGGCGACTATGTGCTTTATGACCCGCCCTTCAAAAGCACCACCCTGTTCTTGTGGGTAGGTCCCTTTGCCTTGTTGGCAGGCGGGCTCATTGGCCTGATCGTTTTCTTGCGACGTCGAAGCTGCCGGGGTCTGATCGACGAACCCGACTATACGCCGGTAACAGCACCAGAAAATGTCGTGGTTCCTGTGCAAAAGCGCGTTACAGGCCGTTGGCTGCTCTGGTTGCTCATGGGGCTGATTCCTCTTGGCGGCGGATTGGTCTATCTTAAAGTGGGTAATCTTGCCGCGTTGAATCCGGCTAACATTAAACCTGCCCCCGATCCCAATGTTATGGTGGCGCGCCTACAGGCCAAGATGGATGCCAATCCGGATGACCCAGCCGGATGGCAGTTGCTCGCACGCGCCTACATGGTAATGAATCGTCCGGATGACGCCGTAAAAGCCTTTGGACACATTCTCCCGCTGATCAAGCAGGAGCCACAGCTTATGGCGGATTATGCCGAAGCATTGGCTGCATCGGGCGATCTTAAAGGTGCGCGCACCTGGATCAATAATGCTTTGCAAAAAGGGAGCCAAGATCCCAAAGTACTTTTCCTGGCGGGTGGTTTGGCTTTTGACGAAGGCAATTACAAGCAAGCCATTAGCTTCTGGGAGCGCATTCTCAAATTGGTAGCCCCGGATTCGCCTGAAGCAAAGTTCGTTCAGGAGAACATTGCTGAGGCGCGAGCCCGTATGAAGTAGCAGCTAAGCGCTGGCAGCAATGCAAAGGGAGCCCTATAGGCTCCCTTTTTTATGGCGTCATGTAACAGTGAACTATTTGAGCGTTTTAGAAGCTTTTTCTACAGCCGCTTTATCTAGTGCCTGTTGCGCTTCAGGCGGCATATAGTTCTCGTCATGTTTCGCAAGAACTTCTGAAGCCTTGAAGCTTGGTGTTGTGCCCGCATCCTCTAGTTTTCCCTGAGCGACAACGCCTTTGCCTTCGCGAAATAGATCGGGCAGGATGCCTGTGTAGGTCACCGGAATATCGTGTGTGGTGTCCGTCACAACAAAGCGTACATTCACGCCATCGCGCTGCACGCTACCTTCTTTGACCATGCCACCGATGCGGAAAGCGCGATTTTTGGGCGCTTCACCTGCGGCAACCTGAGTGGGTGTAAAGAAAAACACCAGGTTTTCTTCAAAAGCGTTAAGAATCAGTGTAGCGGCAACACCAATAACAGCAAGCGCGCCAATGATTAGCGCAAATCGTTTGTGACGTGGTTTCATTTTAAGAGAATTACAACAGGTAGTTATTTCGGATGTCTTTAAGAGCCTGCTTGCGGCGATGTCTTGCCATCAAGGGTTCAGCAATCATCGTGACTGCGCATACGCCAAAGCTCCCCCAGACATATAGACCATAGCCGCCCATAGCGAAAAAGTCGCTGATTGATTGCCACTGCATTATGCGGCCTCCTTAAATTCCGGCAAATGGTGTACCCATTCAGTATTGGCTTCACGCTCCAGCATGATGCTGCGAGCGCGCATTAAGGCAACTGCAATGGTGTAAGCCCAGAAGGCCAAGGCCATAATCAGCATGCCCCACAGCATGGTGCTAGCCATGCTGGGAGATTTGGTCAACGAGACAGATGCCCCTTGATGCAAAGTGTTCCACCATTTCACCGAGAAATAGATGATCGGTACGTTCACGACACCCACGAGGGAGAGCAGGGCGCCAGCACGATCGGCGCGGCGCGGGTCATCAATAGCGGCCTGTAGTGCCATGAAACCGATATAGAGGAAAAATAGTATGAGTTCAGAGGTAAGACGTGCATCCCACACCCACCAGGCACCCCACATGGGTTTGCCCCAGAGAGCACCGGTCCACAGTGATAGAAAGGCAAATAAAGCGCCGGTTGGGGCTAAGGCGCTGGTCATCATGCCCGATAGGCGGGTATTGAAAGTGAGGCCAAGCAAAGACCAGAAAGCCATGATGCAGTAGATAAACATCGACATCCAGCTGGCGGGTACGTGGATAAAAATGATGCGATAGCCTTCGCCCTGCTGTGCATCGGTAGGTGCTAAAAAAAAGCTGATGTAAAGGCCAGTGGCACCTAGAACGGCAGCCAGTGTCCAGAAAATCGGAATGAGTTTGCCAGCCAGCGGGTAGAAAGTGCTGGGGGCACTGTATTTGAACCAGTTAATCATGGTGCTATTTTATTCCAATGAGATACGTAGTGCTGCGGTGGTTGCCCATGGTGCAAAAGCGGCGGCCAGAATTAGGAGGGCTCCTAATAGTGAAAAATGTCCCATAGCGCCCAAACCGGCAATATAGGACTCGACGGCACCTGCCCCGAAAATTAGTGTAGGGACATAAAGGGGTAGCACTAACAAAGAAACAAGCAAGGCACTACCGCGAGCGCCCAGTGTGAGTGCTGCACCAATGGCGCCAAGAAGAGACAACAATGGTGTGCCGATCAATAAAGTGAGCATGAGTACACCGATGGCGTCAGCCGGTAAATCGAATTGCAGACCAATGACGGGGGCGAGTAGTACAAGCGGCAAACCACAGACTAGCCAGTGCGCGGTAATTTTGCCGGCAACAAGAATGCTGAGCGGTTCTGGGGAGAGCACCATTTGTTCCAGCGTTCCATCGGCGTAGTCTGCGGCAAAAAGACGTTGTAACCCTAGTAGGGTGGCAAGTAATGCGGCAATCCACATCGCACCTGGGGCAATTTTGCGTAGGAGATCGGGTTCTGGTCCAATGCCAAGCGGCAGCAGGGTCGTCACAATGACGAAGAAGAAAAGGGCTGTAAGTACTTCGGTCTTGCGCCGCATGACGAGTAGCAAGTCCCGGTGCAGGGCAGCAAAGTAAGCGGAAAGCACTGGCATTAGTAACTCCCCGATAGATTGAGTACAAAGCCGCGGAGATCTGTGCCTAGGTCAGGCGTCTGGTGGCTAGTTAGCACTAGCATCCCGCCTGCAGCAAGATGGGCTTTGAGTAGACGCTGCACATCAGCGACTGCATGGACGTCTAGCGCATTAAAGGGCTCGTCCAGAATCCACAGTTTGGCCGGGCGGAGTAGCGCTCGAGCCAGTAACCCACGCCGTTTCTGGCCGGCGGAGAGTACACGAGCAGGTAAGTGTTGGCGTTTTGCCAGACCCATGTGGATCAGCGCATCACGGATATCGGCATCACTGATCCGTAGGCCATCCATACGGCACAGCGCTTGCAAGTTTTCGGTGAGGGTGAGATCTTCTTTCAGACCGGCGTGGTGACCGATATAAAGTAGATCTTGTTGATACTGGCTGCGTTGCTGGCCGATAGGTGTGCCTCGCCAGAGCACTTCGCCATCGGCGGGCAGTGTCAGGCCTGCCAGTATGCGTAGTAGGCTCGTTTTGCCGGCACCATTTTCACCTTGCAGATAGAGCCATTGGCCTGCATCAAGCTGCAGGTCCAAGCCTTGAAACAAGGTCTGTTTGCCTCGGATGCAATGCAGGTTGCGGGCTTGGAGTGCAGGGTAGGCGGCTTGAGACATTAGGCCGCCGGTGTGCCGGAAAAGTTACAAAAACTCATAAGTGATATCGTACCGGAGAGCGTGGATCCCGTCATCTCCGGGTGCTTCAAGATGAGTGGCGTCGAGGTTGCGTTAGAATCAACCCATGACACAGCTATCTCCTCATTTCTGGCAAGAAAAGTTTGAAACCCAACAAACCGGTTGGGACCGCGGCCAAGCAAGCCCGCAGCTTTTGCAGTGGCTTCAAAGTGGGGCGTTGAACCCGCGTGATACCCCGCATGTTGCCGTGCCGGGCTGTGGCAAGGGCTGGGAAGTAGCAGCATTAAGTGAGGCAGGCTTTGAAACAACAGGCCTCGACTACACCCCGGCAGCTGTGGCAGAAGCGCAACAGCGTTTGCAGGCGGCTGGTTTGTCGGCAGCAGTGGTTCAGGCAGATGTTTTAACCTACACGCCAGCACAGCCGTTTGATGCGGTTTATGAACAAACGTGCTTGTGTGCGCTAACGCCGAACAACTGGGTCGCCTACAGTCAGCAACTACAGCGCTGGATTCGCCCCGGTGGGCGTTTATATGCCCTTTTTATGCAGGTGGCGCGCCCCGGTAGCCAGGAAGGGCTGGTTGAAGGGCCACCGTTTCATTGTGATATCAACGCTATGCATGCGCTCTTTGACCAGTGTCATTGGCGCTGGCCAGCGGGTGCCCTAACCCAGGTGCCGCACAAGAACGGTTTGTTTGAATTGGCTGTGGTTCTCGAGCGGGTTTAAGCGCTGGCCTCTGCAACGCGCTGCTGAATGTGGGTGAGGGCTGCTTCCACCTGGTCTACCAGAATCAGGCAGATATCGCCGGCTTCCAGTTTAGACAGCGCTTTATCAATGGCGAGGAACTCACCCTTGATCTCGTCGATCTCTTTCACCTGGTGCGCTTCGTCCAAGCCCTCACGGAGTAGTTTGACCACTTCGCCTTCGCTGCGGCCACGTTGGCAGGCATCTTCGTAAAGAACGACATAGTCAAAGACGTTGCCGAGAATGCGTGTCTGGCGACGGATATCGTCATCGCGGCGGTCACCCGCACCACTAATCACCACAGAGCGGCGTTTAGCCGGCATCTCGTGAATTGTGTCCGCCAGCGCACGAATCGCATCAGGGTTATGGCCGTAATCGGCGATCAGTGTTGCGCCTTTGTAATCAAAGCGGTTAAAGCGGCCAGGGACCGTGTCAGCATCACTCAGGAAACTTGCCAGACCGGCAACGATATCTTCCCAAGGAATATCCAGTGCCCAAGCGGCACCCACAGCAGCCATGACGTTTTCTACCTGGAAACCGATCTGGCCACCATCAGTGAGCGGAATGTCTTTCAGTGGCAGGCGGAACATGGCCTGACCCTGGGCGGCAATAATTTCGCCATTTTCGCGATAAATCACGCGGTGTCCTTGGGCGCGGTGTTTTGCCATCACCGGATGGGCAGCGCTCTGGCCTGCAAAGAAAGTCACGTTACCCGTACAGTAACGAGCCATTCGGGCGACCAGTGGGTCGGCTGCATTAAGTACAGCTGTTCCTTCGGCTGATACGTTCTGAACGATCACGCGTTTTACTGCAGCCAGCTCGGCCGCGGTATTAATGAAGTTCATGCCCAGATGATCGCCTTCACCGATATTGGTGATCACGGCCACGTCACAACGATCAAAGCCGAGGCCTTCGCGTAGTACCCCACCGCGGGCGGTTTCCAGAACTGCAGCATCAACATCCGGGTGGCCGAGTACATTGCGGGCGCTACGTGGGCCGCTGCAATCACCGGTGTCGATGAGTCGACCATTGGCGTATACGCCATCAGTCGTTGTCATGCCAATGCGTTTACCGGTCTGGGCAATCAGATGGGCAGTCAGGCGAATCGTCGTTGTTTTGCCATTGGTGCCCGATACGGCCACTACCGGAATACGACCGTTGTTACCCGGGGCAAACATCTGGCGAATAATGGCCTCACCCACCGGGCGGCCTTTGCCGTAAGAGGGGCTTAGGTGCATGCGCAAACCAGGCGCGGCGTTCACTTCAACGATGCCACCGCCTTGTTCTTGCAGGGAACGGTATACGCTGTCACACACCACGTCGACACCGCAAATGTCGAGGCCCACCATATGGGCAGCGGCAACGGCACTTGCTGCCATATCGGGGTGTACATCGTCCGTCACATCGGTGGCCGTGCCGCCGGTGCTGAGGTTGGCATTCTTGCGTAGGTTGATCCGTACGCCGCGCTGGGGTACGGTTTCCGGTGTCATTTTCTGTTCTTCCAGCGTGGCCAGACCGATGGCATCCAGACGGATCTTACTCAATGAGGTGGCATGACCATCGCCGCGCAGGGGATCACTGTTGATCACGTCCACCAGCTGACGGATGGTGTGCTGACCATCACCAATCACATAGGGTGGGTCGCGACGGGCTGCGGCAACGAGTTCGTTACCAACCACTAATAGACGGAAGTCGTGACCTGGCAGAAAACGCTCGACGATGACTTCATCGCTAATCTTGTAGGCCACTTCAAATGCAGCGGTAATTTGTTCAGGTGTTTGCAGGTTAACGGCAACGCCTTTGCCCTGATTGCCATCGCGTGGCTTGACAACCACGGGACCCTTGATCCATTCGGCAGCGGCCAGCGCGTCTTCCAGTTTGGTGACGACGCGACCTTGTGGTACCGGCACACCCGCTGAGTAAAGCAGGGTTTTGGTGAGGTCTTTATCCTGCGCAATCGATTCGGCAATGGCGCTGGTATGGCTGGTTTCTGCCGCCTGGATACGTTTCTGTTTGCTGCCCCAGCCCAGTTGCACCATGCTGCCTTCCGTCATGCGACGGAAAGGAATGTTGCGGGCGACCGCGGCATTAACGATAGAACCGGTGCTCGGTCCCAGACGCAGGTCTTCGTCCAGTTCATTCAGTTCATGGAGTGCGGCATTCAGATCGAACATTCGATCTTCACGTGCCGCCTGACACAACGTTATGGCGTGTTCAAAAGCGAGTTTACCCACGGCTTCTTCGCTGTATTCGACGACCGTGATGTAAGTGCCTTTTTCTGGGGTTTGCACGGTACGGCTAAAGGTCACCGGGCAACCTGCAGCGGCCTGTAGACCCAGCGCAACCACTTCCAAGGCGTGGGCCAGTGTCAATGGTTCGTTATGGCCACCAGCAATGAGCGGGCCCATTTGCGGAAAGCGGGAACGTAAGCGGGTTTCGAAGCCGGCCAGATTGGTGATCTGGCATTCATCTTCAGTACAGTTGATCAGCGCCTCGATCATGGTGTGGCGACCCCAGAGATTAGGGCCGCGGAGTGCGCGTAGACGGACGATTTCCATGGTTTATAGGTGACTGAAGGTTTGGATACCCGTGCTCATGATCTCGCGAGAGAGGTTCATGGCAACGCCTACGGCAACGGCGGCCAGAATGCTTTCGAGGGCATCGTTGCGCAGTTGCAGCAGGGGAATGCTATTGATCGTCATCAGCGGTT
>JACCDN010120597.1_pt1 | contig 13138 bp, 10 predicted proteins | sample 7441691 | NCBI WGS metagenome assembly JACCDN01 (sample SAMN15323439, study PRJNA562643) | freshwater metagenome | isolation source: river surface water | place: USA:Blue River Watershed | collected 2017-08-16 | reverse complement strand
GAGACTAAATAAGTTCTAGTAAAGAGGCATCTGAGAGATCAGGTGCCTCTTTTCTTTTAGTCAGCCATTCATTCCATAGTTCATCTAAACGCCAAGCGTTCTCAGCCATGATGGAAACACCCTTGATTCCAGTTCTTCTAACCTTGCCGCCGATGAGCATCAACTTAGTGTTGAACAGTAAATGAGAGCACTTCTGTTGAGCTTCGTCAAAGAAGGTTGAATCAGAAACACCCGAGCCATCATCTAGAGAGATAAAGACAACCCGTTTACCAGATCGCATTGGGGGAGTCTGAGTAGCAATACGAACACCAGCTACCAAGACATTGGTCTTGTTTCTGATTGTGTTTAGTTCAGATGCTAGAACAACACCTAACTCATCAAGCATTGGCCGATACTTCTCTAAGACATGTTGGGTTAGATCCATACCTAGGAGAGACATCTCAGTGTTTACCTTGTCATCAACGCTAGGTTCAGGGTTACCTTGAGGAATAATTTCTTTCCAAGAACCAAAGAACAGAGAATCAGCATTCTCCTCCTCAGGTCTTACCTTGATGGCGTTGAGTTCTTTAACTCGAGCAAGAATGTCTCCTCGGGTAATGGCTTCTGTTGAAGATTTAGTTAGATCATCAAAAGCACCGATAAGAGCTAACCTTTCAAAACTTCTTCTAGTTGGCTTAGCTCTTAGATAGAAGTCTGTTAGGTTCTCATAAGGCTGGTTAGCAATAAACCTAGTTACCTCTGTTTCACTAACTCCCTGCAAGTCAACAAAAGACATTCGGATAGCTGTTTCAGTGGGGCTAAGTCTTTCAACATGGAACTCTTTGCTCGACTTGTTGATATCTATCGGTAGTAATTTCACCCCAAGTCTTCTTGCTTCTGTGACAAGCAGTCTTCTCGGATACATACCTGGATCATGGGTTAGTAACCCGGCTAGGAACTCAGCAGGGAAGTGGGTCTTTAGCCATGCTGATTGATAGGTAGGCATCGCAAAAGCTGCTCCATGAGCCTTACAGAAGCCAAAGGAACCAAACCCTGCCAAGACATCCCAGACCTTATCTATTACTTGCTTTGAGTAGCCTCGCTTAGCGGCTGCTTCTCTAAAGAAGTTCTCTATGTCTCTTGCTGTTCCTGGTTTCTCTAAAGATCTTCTTAGTTCATCGGCTTTAGCTAGTCCGCAGCCAGTCATGGTGTGGAGGATACGTAGAACATGCTCATGGAAGATAACAACCCCATAGGTTTCACTAAGGATTGGCTTTAGGTCAGGGTGAAGATACTCTGCCTTCTCAAAACCATGTCTTCTATCTAGGTAAGGGGCAATCATGTTGCCCTTCATAGGTCCTGGTCTAAACAAAGAGATCTGAATAGTTAGGTCATTGAATACAGTTGGCTGATGTTTACCGGTTAGTTCTCTCTGCCCAGGTGATTCAATCTGAAAGACACCTAGGGTATTGGTTGTTCTAATTGCCTTAAAGGTTTCAGCATCATCTTTAGGGATGTTATCTAGATCAAGAGATACACCTCTAACCCTCTTTATCTCACTAACTGCATAAGCCATAGTGGACTGCATACGAACACCTAAGACATCTAGCTTTAGTAATCCCATCGGATCCATATCGTCTTTATCGAACTGACTCATAGGTAATCCCATGCCGCTAGGTTCAACAGGAGTTAGTAGAGGGAGAGTTAGATCTCCCAAGATAACTCCGCAAGGATGCATGGAGATGTGTCTTGGAATACGGTCTAACCGCTCAGTCATATCAACTAACAGGTTCATCTTCCTGTCATGCTCAACTGCCTGAGCAAACTCAGCTAACTCAGGCTTCACATTCAAAGCATTACGGAAGCTACTAGCACTGAATCGCCACATACTAGAAGCAATATCATCAACCTGGTCAGGATCTATTCCTAGAGCTAGAGCACTATCTCTCATAGCTCCTCTGCCTCGATAGGTTGATTGCATAGAGAGCAATGTCACTCGCTTAGAGCCATATCTTTTGAAGATAGCTCTATAGATGTCATGTCTTCTAGCTGATTCAACATCTATGTCTATATCAGGCAGAGAAGATCTTTCAACAGATAAGAATCTTTCAAAGAGAAGATCATGCTCAATAGGGTCAACACCGGAGATACCTAACAGGTAGTTCACTAAAGACCCAGCACCGCTACCACGAGCAGCAATCCTGATGTTCATGTCTCTAATCATCTGAGCAACATCAGCAACAGTTAGAAAGTAGGTAGCAAACCCTAACTTGTTTATAGTTATCATCTCTTGACTCAACCGATGTTGAATCTTTGTTCTTTGCTTACCCGATACAGAACCGTATCTCCAGTTCACACCTGATTGAACTTTTTCAAACAACACTTCAAAAGGATTACCTTCAATACCTAGGGCTTCTTTCTCAGGAGTCTTAGCTTTACCCCAACCACAATCCGAAACAGGATCTAACCTGCATAGATCAGCTAGTAGGGAAGTGTCAGCAATAAGCTTTCTTGCTCTCTTACGGTCTTCTGTTATCTCTAATGCAACCTGTTGCATTAGAGCCTTAGGTTTTAACCATGCTTGAGCATTTGGTTGGGGTTCAAACTTTCCTAGAGGTTCTAGGAATCTTGCAGCATCAAGAATGTCAGCAGTAATGGCATCATCAGGATTGATGTATCTAACTGAGTTAGTAAGAACTGCTGGAACATTCAAAGAGTCAGCTAGTTCCAGCATTCTTCTAGCTTGAATAGAAGAGAACAGTTTGCCTGGTTCAGTTAGTAGAGAAACAATCTCTATCCCTAGTGCTCCTGGCCTATCAAACAGTTCTAACCACTGCTTCAAAGCCTTTAGAGCTGCATTCTTAGATCTACCAAGAGTTGCTTTAGCAACATCACTATCTGGGCCTAACAGGACTGTGCAGGAAACTAGTCCAGTGTTGACTAACTGGGCTAATTTGCTTCTCTTTATTCCAAACAGTTTCTTCTTGCCTAGAGCATGAGCTTCACTAACAACAGCACATAAGGTAGCCCAACCTAAGCCTTTGTTATGACCATGAGCTAAGACAACAACCCGAGCTAGTAAAGACCCGTCTTCATCAAGAACAGGAAGATCAACCCCAACAATAGGAGCCATGTCTACCTGAAGACATGCTCCTATGTGTTTGATAGCACCATAAAGCCCATCCCTGTCAGTTAGAGCTAAAGCATCAAACCCTAGGTTATGAGCAGCCTCAACCAATAGCTCAGGCCTATTAACCCCATAGTGGGCAGAGAACCCTGAGGCTACGTGAAGGTGGGTAAAACTCATGAATCTTCCTATAACAATCATCCGAACATATGTTCGGATATAGAAGTTTATAGGTTTGGGGAGACATTGCAAGTCACTCAGGTCGACCGAATGCAGGTGTATATTCCCAATAGGCAACAATAATTTCACTACGGAACTGAGGGCGAAATGCTATCCAATCTATCCCTAACGCGATTTCAAGGGTTTGCTAGAAGAGCCGATGTGCCGATTAAGCCACTTACCCTGATTTTTGGACCTAATGCTTCGGGAAAAAGCTCGATTATTCGGAGCATCTTACTTGCAAAACAATCACTTGTTCCGAACTCGATTTATAGCGTGGGGAGAATTGGGTTCGAATATGAAGGCGAAAACATCTCACTTGCTAGTTTTGCGAATGTGGTCTACAAGCACGACGAAACGTCAAGCTATTTAGTAGAAATAACAATTGAAAACATTCAAGAGTTATTTAACAGTGCCACTAGAAAACAGATTAGGGACTCTAAAGCAAACAGAGGTTTTGTCGACCTGGAAGATCAAGTTAGAGAAGTAAAGACCGTGTGGGAGGTTTCAAAATCCAAGGCAGTCAAGGCCATGACTTTAAGCATTAGTTTCAAAGGCTTAGATCTACCGGTAATACTTGAATTCCGGATTGAGAATGAAGCTCCAAGCAGAAATGGTTTGGTCTTAGATTACAAAGTTAGTTTTACAAATTTGGATAGCCTGTTTGCCAAAATAGATGAAACACTAATTTCTGCAGATTCTCCTGAAGAGCAACTCATGAAAGTCATTTTCGCCGAAACAGATGAGATTCAGGGAGAATCAGAAAGCAAGCCTAAAATCCTTAAGGACAAATTTGCAGAGGAAAAACAGAACATAGAAGAGATTCTCGAAAGCCTGAAGTTTAAGGTTGTAAATGGAAATTTTATTCGTCTGCAGGGCGGTGTTGCTGGAGGGTCGATTCTTGCTTTGAACTTAGGGCAGATTTTGGACTTTCAACAAGCAGTCTTCGCAAGGAGCCTTAGAGGTATCCGTCACATCGGCCCCTTGCGTGAGATTTCTAAGCGCCTAACATATGAAGCTGGCAGCATAGAGGCAATTGATGATGATTCTCAAATAGTTGAGATAGAACCCTTGGAAAACGAAGTTTCTAAATGGCTTTATAGTCTCACTGATGGAAGATACAGTCTGAGTCCAGTCGAGTCCTATCTGGGCCAAGTGAGATTTTTAGGAGCACTAAAGTCCCAAATTTTGACGGACAACCGCACGGGCACACCAGTTACTTTCCAAGATGTTGGTGTGGGGCTAAGTCAGATTCTTCCAATTCTCGAGAGCATTTCTAAGGCGTCGGCTGGAAATGGGCAGACAATATTGATTGAGCAACCTGAGCTTCACTTGCATCCAAAAATGCAGGCGAATTTGGTTGATCTTTTTATTGATTTTGTTTCCAGCTCCCCTAAAACAAGGACCATTATTTCCGAGACTCATTCTGAGGCCATGCTCTTGCGCATTCAAAAGAGAATACGTGAAAAAACTTTGGATAGTTCTCTGGTTCAGATAATCTATGTTGATCAGTCTCCGCAGTCTCCTCAGGATGAATGGGAAGAGGGGAATTTTGCGTTCCCACTTCCTCTTGACGCGAACGGGGACTTTATTATGCCAATGCCCAACTCTTTCAGTTCTTTGAGGTTTGAGGATCTGCTCTAATGAGGGTAATAGTTTCAGTTTCGGATGATCCATCTGAGTGGTTTGAGAAGCTTGAGCCACAGAATTTGCGATTCTTGATGAAACAAATCAGGCAGGCTGTAATTTTAGTTCCTGTAAGTAGCGATAAGAGAAGACTTAGAAGTGCGATTTCTGGGTTAGAAGCGGCCGCAAGAGAATTGATTTCCGAGCTCATTGAGTGCCTGCCAATGGCGGCGGAGGGAACTCAAGCGAAGCCCGATTCTCAAATAGGTTTTAGTGAATCATGTGTAGCTACGTTTGATTCAGAGTTAGAGGCAATTTTGGATTTGTGTCAGCGTAGAAGTGAACTTGCAACCACCGACGAAACAAGTTCATCCGTTTTTAGTAGAACTATTGGGGTTTTAGCTGCCACCGCCAATCGAGTTGAAATCTTTGACAAATATTTCGTTTCAAGCATCATTAATCAGAGGCATTGGGCAATCACGGAATTGCTTAAGAACCAAAGTCTGCAGCTTTCGGTTGTGTCTGAAGTTTCTAGATCGACCAGAGAGAGATGGAGTTTGGACACAACTCCGCAAGGTGATTGGGAAAGGCGAATTAGTGATGTGCAGCGATCTTGGAGTAAGCTTTTGAACCAATATCGATCAGGCGAGGTAAGTAAAGCTTTGAGCAAAATTGAGCTTATAAGTGCCAAAAGAGGAGCATTGCGTAATCGTTTTATGATTTTCTACTTCGCTGAGAACCAACCCGTTTCCTTAGCAATGCTTCATGGGCTCGAGGACTTTAGTGGAGTAAACATTCGGGAAGAAACACAATTTTCGCTTGAGAGTAACGCAGCGAAGGTTGCTTCTATTAAGAGCTCGTGGCAGTCGCGAGAAAAATCTGATTCTGTTGCGATACTAACCTGGTCTGGGGCCAGTTTGAAGAGTATTTCCTCCGCCGAATTTCCATCTATTCGAACTTCCTAATTAGCCTCCAAGAGTTAGCAACGCTGCTATGAAGCAGTTCAAAGTAAGAACTCGATGAATCGTCTGAGGGAGAGGCGTTCAAGCGCCACATCTCTACTTCAAGGATTCCTGAACCTATGCCTCTGTGGGCTCTTTCGCCTACCCACCACTCAGTTCTAGCAAACCATCTAACGGGTCTAGAACTTACCTGATAGTCCTTTTCTCTCCATCTAAATAGGGCAGGAGCTCCCTCCTGATCCAGTAAAACAGCCACAGTTTCGTCTATACGTCCCATAAAACACCCTAACATTATTCCCGAACATATGTTCGGATATTAGAGTTTATTGGCTTGGTCTGACATTGCAAATTTAAGAAAGGTTCAAGTGGCAAAAGCCTCTAGTGTGGGAATGTTTCAAGTGCTCATTTGCTCGAGGCATTACTCAGGTACATCAACACATGGTGGATACACGAAAGTGTCTTGGGTCAGGCATATACTGACTGCGTGAACAAAACAAAACCAAGTAATTCAAAGTCTGCTCTCATGCCATTTTTGAACAAGGTAATTGAAGGTGACTGTATAGAAAGCCTAAAAAAGCTGCCTGATGCTAGCGTAGACATGATTTTCGCAGATCCTCCGTATTTTATGCAGACCGAAGGCGTACTCCTTAGAAGCAATGGAGAAAAATTCGCAGGGATAGATGATGACTGGGATAAATTCGCTGATTACGAAGAGTACGACGCTTTCACTAACGCATGGCTTAAGGAGTGCAAACGAGTTTTAACGCCAAATGGATCTATTTGGGTGATTGGTGCTTTTCAAAACATTTATCGTGTCGGATACATTATGCAAAATTTGGGTTTCTGGATCCTCAACGACGTCATTTGGTCAAAACCTAATGCGGTACCAAATTTTGGAGGGACAAGGTTTCAAAACTCTCATGAAACGATGCTCTGGTGCACCAAAGACCAGAAATCTAAATATACGTTCAATTACAAGACGATGAAGGAAGTGAACGGGGGGAAGCAGCACAAAAGCGTTTGGGATATAGGGATTTGCATAGGTTCGGAGAGGATAAAGGGAGCTGACGGCAAGAAGGCGCACCCAACTCAGAAGCCCGAGCAGCTCTTGTATAAAGTCATCCTATCTTCGACAAAACCAGGTGATGTGGTCCTAGACCCTTTCTTTGGCACGGGAACAACAGGGGCCATGGCAAAAAGGCTTGGGAGAAATTTTATCGGTCTGGACAACTCGCTAGAGTACATAAGCGTCGCGGAGAAAAGAATTTCCGAGGAGGTTGTTCAGCTGGATCACCTAAGCAAGCTTGAATTGGAGGTAAAACCTCCACGGGTAAGCATGTTGACTTTGATTGAGACTGGAAAACTAGAAGTTGGCGAAGAACTTTTTGACAAGAAAGGAAATAGCATCTGTTCCCTAGCAGCGACTGGTTACGTGGTTGATGAAACAGAAGAGCTGTCTATTCACAAGATGTCGGCTAAGTCACTTAAGTTGGCAAACAACAATGGATGGGACTACTTCTTCGTGTTTAGAGATGGAAAGCTCAAACCGATAAATGACTTCAGATACGAGTACGAAGAGGAGCAATCTAATGAAGCCATCTGAAAAAGAGCTAATTAACAATGCTGTACTAAAGATTCTTACCACTGCGAGCAGTCCTGCTAACACTAAAAAACTGGTAGCTAAGCATGGGAAAAAAGTGCACTTCATTCCAAAAAAGTACAGAGTTTTCGGTGGAATGCTCCAATCCATGAACATCCAATTCGGCAATTTCATCGAAGAGCTAATGACGCTGCTAATTGCAAATGAGCCAAGCCTAGAGATCATCTCCAAATATTCAGGCAAAAAGAGCAACAAATTTCAAATCTCTGTAAGTAACGAGAGGCTTATCGACAACTACATTACTAATTGCCAGACATCAAGCAAAAATAGTTTTTGCGAAACAGAGTTTCCAACTTTACTTTCAAAAATCATCGCTGACAACGACACAAGTTTCAATTCAATGAAGCATGACATTGACCTACTTTTCAAGGACAAGAAGAGTGGTGTTATCTACTACGTTGAAGTCAAGTACAATGACGATCATGACACTGGAAAGTTCGTCGACATAAACAGAAAGTTCATAAAGACTTTTGCTTATCTGTGTCAAGAGTTTGAAATCAGTGATCCAAGCCAACTCGTTCCGGTTATTTTCTTCTTTAATAATAAGAAGATGAAAGGGAACATCTATGTACCCGAAGAGGGTAACATCATGAGAGGTAAAGTGTTCTTTGAAGAATTTTTATCCGTCAAGTATCAAGATGTGAATGATTACATGGCGACGCTCAGCGAGAGTAGCGTCAATATAGAGATGTTTGACGCCGTTTATCAGAGAGTAGTAAAGAACTAGCTTTCACTTATCGCTGTATCAGTAGCCCAGTTTTTACTCTTTGAGAGTTTGAGAATTTATCGAAAACAGCTTGGAATAGCTATTGGCCAGTTTTACTCACCTTAATATTCACAAGCTTTGACATAGCTACGTACTTGTCTTTAGCTGGGGAAGTAAGAGTGATCTTGCAGGTACCAGCCTTTGTGGAAGCAGTAACCTTCAGTTTCTTTGTTGTTACCTTCTTGCCCTTGACCGTGGTAACGAGATTCACAGCTTGAGCTGTACACGGGCCTGTGGCCTTTGCAGTGGCATTTGCACTTGTGTTGGTTGTTATCGGAAGGTAGCTAACCGCTTTGTACTTCATAGCCTTAGGAGAGCTGAATCCAGGTATGCTCTGAGCGATTGGCTTGTAACAATCTGATGCCATTGTTGAACCTGTGGCTAAGGTTGTGAATCCTGTGGAGCATTTCGTTGCACTAGAACTGGCAGAAGTTGAAACAAAGAATCCCTTAGGCGCAGTTTGGCATTCAACAGATCCTGTTCCAGAAGAGAACTTTCCTGCTGGGCAAGCTGTTGCTGAAGTTACTCCAGCTGCTGAAGATGTAGCAGATACAAAGTATCCCTTAGGTGCTGGTGTGCACTTGGATAGCGAAGTACTGAAGAAGTTACCAGCGGTACAGGTTCTGCTAATAGGTTTAGCTAGTACTCCAATTTTGTAGTTAGCCAGAATGTTGGCTTGGGTCGCAGATCCTCCATGGATGTTGTTGAAGATAGCTGTCCCGTTGACTCCGCATATCTTAGAAATAGAGCTGGAGCCTCCAGGGTGGGAATTTACGTAAGGAGTGATGTTATAGACAACTTCGTTGACAATAGTCCAGCAATCTGTTCTTGAACTGTGCTTTGCAACGTCAGCGAGAGTGTAAGTAGTCTCGTTGGCGGCTTTGTAGGCGCTTGCAAATTCAAGGCTAGATTCTTGTGAATCTACTTCAGAACTAATTGAAGCTTGAGAACTTTGGAGAAAAACCAGGTTTTGAACTGATACCAAGATGAGGACAGCAAACATTTTGCTCATCACGAACTGCAATGCCTTCATTTCTTTCCTCATCGTGTCTCTAAAGGTCTAGCTGCCTTCAATGGTGTCTAGGAAGACGTTACTTTCCGGTTTTACTGACCTTGATCTTTAGGGTCTTTGACATCGCAAGGTATTTGTCTTTGGCTAGTGAGCTCAGAGTGACTGAACAAGTCCCTGACTTCTTGCCTGAAGTGATTTTCAACATCTTGGTGGTGACCTTCTTGCCCTTAACCTTAGTGGTGACGTTAGCTACCTTTGCGGTGCAGGAGCCTGTGACTTTATACTTGGCGATTGCTTTCGTATTGGTAGTGATAGCAAGGTTGGTTGTTGACTTGAACTTCATGGCTTTTGGAGCCTTTAGGCCTGCAATAGCCTGAACAATTGGCTTGTAACAATCATTTACAGACTTGGATGCAGTTGTCGCTGTTGTCATGCCCTTAGGGCAAGCGATAGCTGAGGTGCTGTTTAATTCAGTTGTGTAATACCCGCGGTCTGCTGGAAGACACTTCTTGTCATCTACGTCTAGAATGCTGCCTGCATTACAGGTAGGCATAAGTTCTCCGAGGGTAATCAGAGTAGAAGCAAGAGTTCCACCCGGTGAGTCGATCACAGCAAGGTACGAGCCTGTGCATTCCCGCGGTTCTGTGAAGATTATGTTTTCATCTGTAACAGGTACGCTCGCATTGATGTCATCCCTGGATGCGAAAGACAAGTTTGCTGTGATAAATCCGCCGTCCGAGACAGGTTCGTCGACAATTACTCCAGAAATCCAATCCGCAACTGGGTCCACAGATTCTAAGTTTCGAATGACAATCGCTATTGGTCTGGCCTCATCAGGTGCCTTAGCTACGACTCTGATGTTGCAAGCACCTTCCACCTGAGTTGCTGAAATAGAGTACTCACTGTTCTGAGTCGCTTGAGGGCGAGTTGGGTAAACCACACCAACACCATTTAATGCAGTAGTCCAGTTGTTAGCTAGCAAATCTGTGTACTCGAGACTAACAAACATGTATGTTCCACAGAAGTCGCCGTTGGAGGTGAAGTCGAACTGTGCACTTGCAATTCCAGATTGAGCCACTGCTGAATCTTCAATTGCATCAGCTTTGAAGGTTAAGTCGAACAGTGAGTTTGCTGCGAAGTCCGAGAGTGTCAGAGTTGCGTTGTTTACTTCAACTCCCTGATCTCCTGAGTAAATCTTGAGCTTTGTAGAGCCAGCTAGAGGCGTTGATGGAAGTGAACCAATCACCCTGAATTCGCATTCGGCATTGTTTAGAGGAATAACTCTAAGAGTTGGCTCTGATCCTGGGGTAGGCGCAGGTTGAGTTGGTCCGTTGATAATGACGTTGTTTATTGTCTGAGTTGCAACAGGTGCACCTCGGTACTGATATCCAGCTTTGATAGTAAGAGAGTCATCACAAGCAAACGGCGTTACCACAGTCTTTGTAGTTGAATCTGGGATATTGAAATGGTTTGCTGAGTCGTTCAGCTCTCCAATGTTGTAGGAGCGAGCGAACAATTGGTTTGCACCGAGAGGGTCTGACTGGGAAGAGTTGCTTCTAAGTATGGTTCCTGAAGTGTTTGAGATCTCAACGAATGCGGTGCCAGTGTCGGTGTTTACCGGGAAGATGACTCCAACATAAATACTGCAGTCTTCAGTGTTTAGTGAGTGGGCAACAACAGTTGGGATCGGTGTGAATGCTGCGTTGACCTTGAATGTTACGTAGTAAACGGGCCATGAACCAGTGTTTGAACCTCCGTTGTAGCTACAGCTATAACCATTGAGTGTGTAGTCGCCTGGAGTGGTAGGTGTACCTGTTACTAGTCCTGCGCTGTCCATTGTTAAACCTGCAGGCAGAGTGCCTGAATCAAAGTGAACATCAACGATGTTGTCTTCTTGGCAACCCATGTCTACAGAGGCAGGTTCCCCAGCTGTCAGGTAAACAGTCCCCATTTCGTAAGGGAAGACGAAGGCGGATGCCGGGCTAATTGAAACTGTTGATCCAAGAAGAAGAGAGAGTGCGCTGACAATTGCCAAATATGATTTTTTCATGAGTCCCTACATTATTCGTACTTACGATTCGAGTATCCCATCTATCGAGGCATATCCCTAATGACCGGCTTAGAGTGAAGCGATTAGGCTCTCTGAATTGTTCCTTACATTGCCTGCATCAGCACTTACAGGCCAGAACAATACTTGTTCAGCTACTTGGTCAGATTCGTTGGCTAGTTCGTTGAGAAGGTCCTGAGTGGTGTTCTCTGGGTCTTCAAGATTGTCTGGGTCTAGCCATTCAGCCATAGATGATTCCGATAGAAGTATTGGGTTTCTCTCGTGGATAGGAGCTAGAGGTGCTGCTGCGTCTTTAGTGAGGATGGCAAACGAAAGAAGCCATCTTGAAGGGTCATCTGGTTTCTTGGACGGATCTAGCCACCAGTCATAGATGCCAGCTAGAGCAAGCATGCCTTGGTCACCTGCATTGATATAGAAAGGCTGCTTAGAACCGTCTTCTTTGATCTGCCACTCGTAATAGCCAGATACTGGCATTACGCAGTGCTGTCTTAGAACTGAGTTTCGAAAGGTGGGTTTCTGAAGAACTGTTTCAATTCTTGCGTTGTTATGTAGGGGGGTGTTTGCTGGTCCCTGAGAGTTCTTAGGAACTAGACCCCATCTTGCTGAGTGAACTTGTCTTCTAAGTTCTCCAGCATGTTCACCTTCGTTATCTTTGAGAACTCGGTCAACAATGATGGAGGCTGGAAGTGACGGTGGGTTGTTGTAGGTAATACCTGGTTGATCACCAATCACATCATCAATGTCAAAGAGTGTGACCAGTTCACCCATTGATCTTGCAACAACTGTTCTTCCACACATGCGTCTATCTTTTCAGTCTTTAAGGCAATGCACTTGCCAGTAGCTTCATTCTTTTCTCAAAAGCAGAGACATGTTGGCTTTGAGGGAAGCTCTCGCTTACGCCTATCCAGCTCTTCACTGTTCTGATTCCTTGAAGGGAGGAGAGAATCCATAGTTCAAGACCGACTAGTTCTTCAGGGATTGCATGCTCAAACCTGGTCTTGATTCCCATGGTTTCTGCTATCTGGAAAATCTCTTGTCTTGTGACAGATTCAAGCCAAGGTATTTCATTACCTGGAGCACACAAAACATCTCCACGCCACCAAACAAGTGAAGATAGAGCACCTTCGCTTATCTCACCGTGCTCATTTAGCAGGATAGTTTCATCTGCTCCTTTAGCTTGGGCTAGAGATCTAAGTTCTACTCCTAGAGAGAGTTCAGGACCTTTGGTGCTGAGGTCTTTACGAGGATCTGGGTAGGGATAGGTCCATAAGGTAGCTGGTCCTAGTTGTTCTGGTGCTTCTCTAAGGATGAAGACAAAGACTGGGGTTGCAGTGTCTTGAACTTCGAATCTAGGGAAGTATCGACCTGTTCTAGGTATGAGAGCTAGTGCTTGGTTCAGGAAGTTATCAAAGGAACTTGATAGTTCAGGAGCCTTTAGCTCTAGTCCTCTTTTGAAGCGGTCTAGATGAAGAGCTAGAGAGCGAACTTTGCCATCTTCAACAAGGAATGAGTCAGCGACAAGGACGCTCTCATAGCTCTCTTTGGGTATTAGAGAGCCTTCCTGGAAGATGTAAGACTGCATGGCTCTAATCTATAGATAGTTGGTTTTCTTTTGAGCGAGTTAGGTAAGTGAATTGCGTCTTTTCTGCACTAAATTACCTAGCCGTGTAAGTATGCCTGATGCCTTCATCTCGCTGCATCTAAACGACAGCAATGCTT
>JACCDN010209593.1_pt1 | contig 13142 bp, 17 predicted proteins | sample 7441691 | NCBI WGS metagenome assembly JACCDN01 (sample SAMN15323439, study PRJNA562643) | freshwater metagenome | isolation source: river surface water | place: USA:Blue River Watershed | collected 2017-08-16 | reverse complement strand
CTGTCCATTCATTAGAACCAACGTTTTCAAAGGCGGGGTTTGCTATTCCACCTGTCAAGGTTTCCTGTGGCTGGCCTGCATCAAGTGCCCCCAGAACAACATTAGGCCAGTGTTGGCCTCGTGAACGCTCTGGCGATATGGTTAACGAGATCTTTGTATCTCCAAAGCTAGAAGACCCTGTTGAAGTACTTGATACATTGGTCCATGAGTTATGCCATGCTATTGATGATTGCCATAGCGGTCATGGGGAAGACTTTAAGGAAATCGCTCATTGCGTTGGCTTAGAAGGTCCAGCCAGAAGCGCCCATGCAACCGAAGAGCTCAAAGTTCGACTCATGATGATTGCTGAGAGACTAGGGCAGTACCCTCACAAAGCGATTGTATTTCCGCCTCCAAGAGCGAATAACACCCAAAGAGCAAAAGCAAAATGCGGGCAATGTGGTTATGAAGTTAGTCTTCTAAAAAAATGGGCCACTATGGGTGCGCCTATTTGTCCGAAAGATAATATTCGGATGGAAGAGGTTGTAACGGATCTACTGCAAGAAACAGCAGAAGAGGAAAAAGATAGAAAAGATAAAGAGAAAGAAATTAAGAGGGCAGTCTCTTGATTTAAAAGAGTGGGATAACCTCTTATTTTTGAATCAATTCTATCTTGTAACCATCAGGGTCTTGTACAAAAGCTATTACGGAATTACCACCTTTCACTGGACCTGCCTCACGAGTTATTTGACCACCTGCCACACGAATATTCTCGCAGGTCTTGTAAATATCTCTGACACCAATGGCGATGTGACCATAGGCAGTTCCGATTTCGTAACTCTCAACACCATGGTTATAGGTTAATTCAATCTCTGCTTGTCCTGATATATTGCCTTGCTCATACCCCACAAATGCTAGAGAGTAATCTTGGCCAGGGCGATCAGTCGTCCTTAGTAAATTCATTCCCATAACTTCTGTGTAGAACTTAATTGATCTTTCTAAGTTACCAACACGAAGCATCGTATGTAATAGTTGCATCTGCATTCCTTCTTATTAGCTTTATTGATTTAGCTCTATGGCCAGACTAACCTGGGCGCATGGCCTGTTTCTATCCAAACAAATGCATTTTGCTGGAATTGTCTACCCAAAGACTCTGCTTGATCCAAAGCTACTCCAAGAATCAGATAGCTTTCTTCCTTCCAGGCGCCCTTCGGATCTGAACCCAATGCTGGGAGAAAGGGGAGTTTCATTTCATTCAGAGCTAATTCTAGAGATTCCATCGCCTTAATATTCTCATTTTGGCTGACCTTCCTTCCTTTTGGATTGCAGGCCGTTAACAACGCAGCTGTTTGATACCCGTGTCTTAGCAATAGGCTATCTACTTCTTGATTGTTCTCACTAATCCTTAATGCTATTGGAGGGGAGATCAAAACCTCATATTTTGCATTTTGGTAGATATTTGAAAACTCCAGATATATCTTATTTAACATAATAATGATTATGCGACATTAAGGTTTAGGTGGATAAGGCTTTCCATAGAGCTTGAACCAACGAGATTTAAGGCCGTCAGCAATCTCAGTCTGATTATTAGCTATCGCAAAATCAATGGCTGTTAAATTTAATTGATTACTAATTGAAATATTGGCACCACGATCAATCAGTAACTTAACAATATGGATATGTCCACCTCGAGCAGCCATCATCAACGCTGTTGTGCCATTAGGACTCTCAGGGTCTACATAAGCATCTTTATCCAAAAGAAAACGAACTATTTCAAGGTGGCCATTCGTAGATGCGTAATGCAGCGCTGACCAACCAGGATGATTAACTTCAACTGCACGCTGTGTAACTAAGTAAACAACCAAATCGTAAGAACCGTTGTAAGCTGCCATCATCAAGGGTGTTTCACCAGCTAAATTAGGACGCTCAAGATCAATCGAGGGTGAATTAATGAGCAATTTGGCAACATCTGAAGATTTTTCAGCAATAGCTATTGCAAGAGCTGAATTGCCTCTGTTATCTGCCACATTAGGGCTCATGCCAGCATCCAAGGCCTTCTTAACGCCACGAGCATTATTTAACTTAACATCCTTGATGAAATCATCCATTAAGTATTGTTGGGCTTGAGTTATTTGACCATACACCAAAGGCGATGACGAAAAATAAAAAACAATAAATATACTTAAAAAACATCTATTTATGAGATTTATATACATTAAATTCTAGGAATAATAGGGATATTAAATAGGGGCTTTAAATAAGGTTTTAAAGTTTTCAGTGGTATGTTTAGCAACTATTTCAACGGGCACGCCCTTCAAATCAGCAATAAATTGACCTACATGGGCAACCCAAGAAGGTTCATTCGTTTTACCTCTATGCGGAATTGGGGCTAAAAAAGGTGAATCAGTTTCAATCAACATTCGCTCTAAGGGTACCTGCAGGCATGTCTCTTGCAAGTCTTTGGCACTTTTAAAGGTCACAATCCCTGAAAAGGAGATATAAAAACCCAAATCCATGGATGCTTGGGCAACATCCCAGCTTTCTGTAAAACAGTGCATTACCCCTCCTACTTGGCTAGCACCCTCTTCTTTCATGATCTTAATTGTGTCTTCAGAGGCTGAACGAGTGTGAATAATCAGGGGCTTATTGGCTCTAATGGCTGCCCGAATATGGGTTCTAAAACGATCTCTTTGCCATTCCATTTCAGCATAAGTCTTATCGCCCATACGGTAATAATCCAGTCCTGTTTCACCAATAGCTAGGACCTTGGGGTGCTTAGCCAACTCTACCAACTGATCTTCTGATGGTTCAGGAGTATCTTCATAGTCAGGATGTGTGCCCACAGTAGCAAACAATTGATCATGTGCCTCAGCTAAGGCAAGCACCTTGGGAAAGTCAGGCATATCGACAGAAATACACATCGCATTTTGAACTTTAGCTTCTTTCATGCGAACCAAGATATCCGGCAGCTGGTCGGCATATTCAGGGAAATCTAAATGACAATGTGAGTCTACAAACATTCAGCGTATTCCTTTTTAATCTTTGAATATCTCTTGATATCTAATGAGCAAAGCCTCGATTTGTACCCTATGTGCCAATGCATGAAGTTCGTGACGACGTGCATCTATCAATGCTTTCCAGAAATCAGACAATTTATTAGGGCGTGCTAATTGAGCACAGCGTTGTAATTCAGACTGTTTTGATGGGTAATAACGAACAATGCCAGCTTGTTGAACGCTTAAAAGATCTGCCACCCATCGCTCAAGAATTATTAGTAATTCTGGCATAGGTACTTTATGAATAAGCTCTGCAGAACCCAACCAATTAATCTGACCGCCTTCTGAAAGAGCTTTGAGCAAAGGCTCAACTATCGAGGCTGCGCCCTCCTCACCAGAACCCAGAAGTTGATCTATGGCATCCATTACAGCGCCGCCTGACTCATTCAGAGCTCGCTCTACTTGAGCTTTGCTCAATTTAACTCCTGCCAAATCTAACTCTTGAATTAACCATGCCATAGATTGCTCTTGGCTAGGTCTTGGCAAAGATAATAATCGACAGCGTGAACGAATAGTTGGGAGCACACGATCAAGACGGTCGCTGACTAAAATGAATAAGGTGCTTTCTGGTGGCTCTTCAAGTGTTTTTAATAAGGTATTCGCTGAAACAGCCTGCAAAGACTCAACTGGATTCAATAAAACCACTCTTTGACGGCCTCTGTGCGGAGCGGTATTGATACCCTCCAATGCCTCGCGAACCTGATCAACTTTAATGAAAGAGCTGGCTTTCTTATCAGCCTTCTCACCATCATCATCTGTCTTTTTCTTTCCCTTTTTGGGCTTATCCTCAAAACCCTCTGCCCCTTCCATGGCTTCATGTGGGAGTAACTGTGCTTGATCTTCTGGAACTATCCCTAAAAAATCAGGATGGTTACCTGTATCAAACCAATGGCAGGCTTCACATGAACAGCAAGGCTTGAGTGTTGAATCAGATTCACAAACAAGGGCCTTGGCTAGGCGCAGTGCAAAGTCGAACTTTCCAATACCGGTTTGACCATGAATCAGAATGGCGTGAGGCATCTGGTCAAAATTTAATTCTGACCAAGCTTGGGTGAACCAGGGATACAAGCCTTTATCGATAGCCATTATTTATCTTGAGCTTGATAGTTAAAATTAATAATTGATATTTTCATTAAATATCATATAGATAAAGAGATTTGTTGAAGCTCTTTCCAGATAACTTCTTTGCTTTGACTGGCATCAATGATACGGAATCTAGCGGCATCATCTTGTGCACGTCGCAGGTATTCCTGCCTGACTTTTTCAAAGAAATCAGTATTCAATTGCTCAAATTTATCTGGATCACGAGCAGCGCTTCTTCTGGCTTCCGCTGTTGCACTTGGCAAATCAAATAAAAAAGTGAGATCTGGTTGCAATACATACCTCTGCTCTACCCCATTCGATCTGAGACGCATTTGCACCCAAACCTCCAATTCATAAAGTTTGGCCAAATCTAAGCCACGACCACCACCTTGGTAAGCAAAGCTTGCATCTGTAAAACGATCTGAAATGACAATTTTTCCTGACTTTAAAGCTGGCTCAATTACTGTAGCTAAGTGCTCACGACGGGCTGCGAACATCAATAATGCTTCTGTTTCAAGGTGCATAGGATGGTGCAAAAGGATGTCTCTGAGCTTTTCACCCAATTCAGTGCCGCCAGGCTCACGGGTTAAAACAATCTCTCTTTTCGGAAACCGTTGAGCTAACTCATCAGCAAAAGCTTGAATATGGGTACTTTTGCCGGCACCATCTATACCTTCAAAGGATATAAAAAAGCCAGGCTGGTTCGCTGATTGAGCCAAAAGAGACATAAAAATCCGGGTTATTTTCTAAGTTGATACTGTTTAACAGCTTGATTATGCTCTACCAAGGTCTCTGAAAAATGACTTCGACCATCCCCCTTGGCTACAAAGAAAACTGCCTTGGATGAAGAAGGCTTGGCTGCGGCTAATAAGGCATCCTTACCAGGCATAGCAATGGGGGTTGGCGGCAAGCCGTAACGGGTGTAGGAATTATAAGGACCGTCTTTTATTAGGTCTTTTTTACGTAAATCACCATCAAAACTATCTCCCAGTCCATAAATAACGGTCGGATCAGTTTGAAGTTTCATACCTGTCTTTAAGCGATTATTAAAGACAGCAGAAACCAAACCTCTATCCTCAGAGTGCCCCGTCTCCTTCTCAACAATCGAGGCCAACTTTAATAAATCATAGGGGGTTTTTATAGGAGAATCAGATCCACGCTGACCCCAGGCTTCCGCCAGTTTTTTGGACATGGCATTGTAGGCACGTTGATAGATCAACAGATCAGAATCCCCTGGTTCATAAACGTAGGTGTCAGGGAAGAATAGACCTTCTGGATGTGACTCCTTAGCTTCAATGGCAGTCAAAATTTGTTTGATGCCCCAAGTGTTAGTTTCCTTTTTGAGGTCTTTTTGTGCATCAACCGCGGCTTTAAATTGTTTAAAGGTCCAACCCTCAACCAATGTGACATTCAACTTAACGCTATCACCACGACCCATTTTCATCAAAATAGATCCAAGGCTAGCTCCCGGGGAAAAGTCATAAACACCTGCCTTGAGCTTTTTTCCTAAAAAAAGACCTCGTGTAATGAGTTGAACTTTCCAGGCTGACGTATCTAAACCTTGGCTGACTAACTGTTTAGCGACACTAGAGACATTAGATCCTGGCGCAATCTTGACCCTGTACTGACTCTCTGGAGTCAGAGGGGCAATAGTTTTGGGCACAGCAATAGCAATAAAAGCTAAGTAAACAAAGACAAAACCCAATAAGATGATGACTGAGACAAATAGCTTTAGAAAATGAGGGGTCAATATGCGCTTCATCCTTCTATGATAAAAGCTTATTGATGAAACCACTGAAAAACTAAGACGAAAATATGTTGCCACTACAAATTAATCAATTAGCGCCTTTATCAAACTGGTCAGTCATCACAGTCACGGGAGCTGATGCAACTGAGTTTTTACAAAGTCAACTCACCAACAGTGTCAAATCAATTAAATACACTCCATTAGGACAAATTGCTCAAATAGAGCAAGGTAGCCGCTTTTCTGGCTACTGCTCTGCTAAAGGCCGTTTGATGGCCTCTTTTTGGATCAGTCGCTATGAGGTAACAACGGAAAGTGGTGAAACAGTTCCACAATTTCAATTGGCGCTCTCTAGAGATTTAGCCGCACAAGTGGCCAAACGTTTAGCTATGTTTGTTTTAAGGGCGAAAGTTAAAGTGCTTGATCAAACAGACCAAGTTCTGAGTTTTGCATACACCCATGAACATCAGCTAGGTGGAACTGATCGAGCACTAGAAGCACTTCAAAGTATTCATGGAACTACTAAGGGCATTCGTTTGGTAGAACTTCCAACAGTAAGCTTGATGGGTCGATTGATCCAACGCCATATCATCACCCTGGCTAAAGCAGATGTTGCTGCTCTAGCAGCTGTGAATAACACAATCAATGAGTATCAATTAACACCGGAGTCTTCTAACTCTGGCTTATGGGAATGGTTAGAGGTGAAAAGTGCTATCCCACGAGTTAGCCTACCAACCTTTGAACAATTTGTTCCTCAAATGATCAATATGGAATCTTTAAAAGGTATCGACTTCCAAAAGGGTTGTTACCCTGGACAAGAAGTGGTTGCTAGAAGCCAATATCGCGGTACCATCAAAAGAAGACTGCAATTAGCCTCGATGAGAGCTTCAGTCGTCCCTCTCGCTGGTACAGAAATATTCCATAGCGATGATCCAGAACAACCATGTGGCATGGTTGTTCTGGCTGCCCAAAACCCATCAATGGCGGGAGAAGTCGCGTTGCAAGTGGAATGCAAATTAGAAGCTTTGCAAAGTGGCAGCATTCACCTCAACAGCATCCAAGGACCTCAACTTCGCTTTGAAGCCTTGCCCTATCCATTGATCGAAATTTAAGAAACGATGTGTTTGATCTTAACTGCGTGGCAATCTCATCCAGACTATCCGCTGGTGGTGCTTGCGAATCGTGATGAGTTCTATGAAAGACCAACAGACCCCATGCATTGGTGGGAAGATCAACCACACATATTGGCAGGTAGAGATCGAGCTGATGTTAATGGCACATCAGGAACTTGGATGGGTCTTAGTAAAACTGGCAAATTTGCTGCCCTAACAAATGTCAGAGCGCCGAGTGAGAAAAATCCTGAGTCGCGGACCCGCGGAGAGATTTCATCAAAATATTTAGCGTCTTCTCTGACCCCTGAAAGCTTTATTCAAGAACACGAAAAAACATTTCACCGCTACAACGGGTTCAATTTATTGGCGGCTGACTTATCGCCATCTCATCCTCAACTCATTTGGCTCAGTAATAGAGTCCTGATGGGGTCGAGCATCAGACCAAGAAAAGTAATGAATCCTCAACAATTAAAACCTGGTGTCTACGGTTTATCGAATGCCATGCTCGATAGCCCATGGCCCAAAGTTCAGCATCGCGTGGGCGCCTTTGCACAAATACTCGCCATGGATACCGGGCAATTTAAAAAAGCCGAACAATATCTACGCATCATGGAAGATTCAACCCAAGCGCCGGATGAATACTTACCTAAAACAGGCATTTCTTATGAATGGGAAAAAGCCCTCTCATCTGCCTTTATTAAAACTGAGCACTACGGCACTCGCTCAAGCTCACTCATCAGAATTCGACGTGATGGTCATTTTGAGGTTTTAGAAAAACGTTTTGATGCTGATAAAGCGCTGGGCACTCAACAATTTGAGGGGCAGCTAGAAAAGTTCACATCCCTAAAACCTGAGTAAAAAAGCTGAATCATTCAGGGATTTGCTTAACTCAATCAACTTTTACTGGTTGATGACTTTCTTGCTGGCAATTCTTTGAAATATTTAAAAGTAGCACTACCCATACAACAAACAGCATTGCCTTCATCGTAGAGCTTAGCCTCGACAAAAGCCAGCGTTGGTGTCGCATGAACTGTCTTAGCAGCAACACGCACTATCCCCTTAGCAGCTTGCATGAAATTGGTCTTTAATTCGATCGTCACCACACCGCGACCAGCACTATCAGCTGCTCTAGCAGCAATCGCCATACCCACATCCATGAGGGTTAGAAGGACGCCACCGTGAGCGACTTCCCAGCTATTGTTATGTTCTGGCTTCAAAGAGAGAACAACCTCACCTTCCCCTAAATCTGCCCGCAAACAACGAACCCCCAATAACTTTAAAAAGGGAACGTCTAATTCGACACCTAATTCTTTTAATTGTTTTTGATCCATAGCCATATCTTAATCGGGGTTATCTCTTCTAGATAAGTCTTTTCTGCAAATAATTCAGAACACACCTAGAATGAGCCAACTCTTAAAAAATTATGCCATTCCACCTAGACTCCATTACCCATCTGTCCCAAGCAGAGCTTGTTAAACCAAGTCCTGTACCTGATCCTTATTGGGTTGGTTTTTCAGACAAAGTCGCTACTTTATTAAAAATAGAAACTAATGGCTCTCTGCCAAGTGACCCGCAATATCTCCAACTGTTGGCCGGCAATCAACTAAATATAGGACAAAATAGTTTTCAGCCCTTTGCCACTGCTTATAGCGGTCATCAATTCGGCCAATGGGCTGGACAACTAGGAGATGGTAGAGCTATCTATTTAGGCGATATCGGCAGCTACGAAGTTCAGCTCAAAGGTGCTGGTCCAACTGCCTACTCACGCAGAGGGGATGGCCGAGCAGTACTACGTTCATCGATTAGAGAATTCTTGGCCAGTGAGGCGATGCACGCACTTGGTATTCCAACTTCGAGAGCATTAGCTGTAGTAGGGTCAGATCTGCCTGTTTTTAGAGAAACACGAGAAACGGCAGCCATTTGTACTCGTGTGGCACCTAGCTTTTTAAGAATTGGCCATATTGAGCACTACGGGCATCAGGACATGCAGAGCGAATTAGAGGCAACATTAGAGTTTCTAATTCAACATCACTACCCAGAATGCCAAGACTCTCGAACACCTTTCCTCAGCTTGCTAGAGAAGATTTGTATCAGAATAGCTGGCACCACTGCGCAATGGCAATCGGTGGGCTTTTGTCATGGGGTATTGAATACTGACAACACCAGCCTTCTAGGTTTGACATTGGATTACGGACCATTTGGCTTTTTAGATGGGTTTGATATCGGCCATATATGCAATCACTCGGATCATGCGGGCCGATATGCTTATCAACGCCAAAGCGAGATTCTTCACTGGAATTTATACTGCTTAGCTAGTGCCATGCTTAAGCCTTTACAAAATGAATTAGCTAAAACACAACAACTTAATGAAGCTGAAGCGATAGAAAAAATTAAAACAACATTGGGTGCCTATAGCCGCGAATATACCCAACAATGGCAATCTACTTTTAGAAGAAAGCTAGGCCTTTTCAAAGAGCTTCCTGAGGATATTGAATTACTGGAAAAACTCATGCAGACAATGCATGAGCATCAGATAGATTTCACCCTATTTTTTAGAGGACTTTCTGAAGGCCAATCCGGCCCACATGAAATGGCAGAATGGTTCAAGCTATACCAAGAACGCTTATCGCTGGAAGACTTGGCTAAGGATGAGCGCTTCAGAAACATGCAATTGATTAACCCTAAATACATATTGCGTAATCACTTGGCTCAACAAGCCATTGAGATGGCCCAGAAAAAGGATTTCTCTGAAATTGCGAAATTATTAAAAATATTAGAGAACCCATTTCAGAATCAAGATGTATCAGATGTCTATGCGCTTCCGCCCTCACCAGAAATGGAACACATTGCCATTAGCTGCTCCTCTTAGGACTCAAAAGCTCAAGACCACAAGCCTAAATAACTATTGCAGACTCACATAAGATGAAAAAAACAGACCAAGAATACAAACAAGAACTTAGTGATATTGCTTATCGAGTCACTCGCCAAGCTGCCACCGAACGTCCCTTCACCGGTGAATACTGGGATCATTGGGCGCATGGCCAGTATCAATGCATCTGCTGTGGGACCCCACTATTCCAATCAGATACCAAATTCGATGCAGGATGTGGTTGGCCCAGCTACTTTAAGCCTCTCGATAATGAGTGCATTGCTGAACATAAGGATATGACACATGGCATGATCAGGACTGAAGTCCGTTGCTCGCAGTGCGATGCCCACTTGGGTCATGTTTTTGAAGACGGTCCAGCCCCTACTGGATTGCGCTACTGTATTAACTCAGCTTCTTTGAAGTTTAAAGCTGAGGGGTAAAATAGCTCTACGTATAACGACATCTCCCTATAAAGACATTTCATGAAATTCTTGTTTGATTTACTGCCAGTGATTCTTTTCTTTGTTGCCTTCAAGATGGCTGACATTTATGTAGCCACAGGCGTGGCGATGGCAGCAACTGTTGCGCAAATTATTTGGGTGGCCGCTAAATATAAAAAAGTAGAACCTATGCAATGGGCCAGCTTGGGTCTAATTATGGTTTTTGGTGGATTAACCATTGGTTTGCAAGATAAGACTTTTATCCAGTGGAAACCAACAATTCTCTATTGGTTATTTGCTGTTGGTTTAGTTGCTAGCGCAGCCATTTGGAAGAAAAACCTGATTCAAGCAGCAATGGCACATCAGATTAGCCTCAAGCCTGGCGTTGGTCAGGAATTATGGGTCAAGCTTAATAATGCATGGGCGATCTTTTTTGTGATCATGGGTGTAATTAATATCTATGTTGCTTATCAATTTGATGAAACTACTTGGGTTAACTTTAAGCTCTTTGGTGGCATGGGGATTCTATTTGCCTTCATCATTGCACAAGGTATTTGGCTCAACCAATTTATAGTTCATGAATCGAAATAACTATGACTGATATCAGCACACAAAGAATCATGAAATTTGAAACTGCTCTCAGAAATGCTATTCCAGTAGAGTCACTAAAGATTGAAGATGAGAGTCATTTGCATGCCGGTCATGCTGGCGCTGAGGGTGGCGCAGGCCATTACCGAATCTATATTGAGTCAACTTCTTTCAAGGACTTAAACAGGGTTCAAAAGCACCGCCTAGTGTATGATGTCTTGTCAGCTTGGATGCCTCAAGAAATCCATGCATTAGCAATTATTACTAACTAAATCACACTATGAAACTATCAAATATTGCACTTTCTCTAGCCCTTTCAGCAGCTCTTGTTGTTCCAGCAATGGCTCAGAATGCAGCCGTTGTGAATGGCAAATCAATACCTAAAGCCAAACTAGACAAAATGCTCGAGAGCTCTGGTCAAGCCAATAATCCAGAAATTCGTGAGCGAGCTCGCGATATGTTGATTACTCGCGAACTAATCAATCAAGAAGCTTTAAATCGCGGCATTATTGCCAATCCAGCGATCCAAGAGCAGCTTGAAGAAGCGCGCTTAAACATCTTAGTTGGAGCCGTATTTGATGACTACATTAAACGTGACGGCGTTACTGATACTGAGTTAAAAACTGCTTATGATCAAGTAAAGGGTCAGTTTGAAGGTAAAGAATATAAAGTTCGTCATATTCTTGTTGAAAAAGAAGCTGAAGCAAAATCACTTATTAGCAAAATCAAGGCTGGTGAAAAGTTTGATGAACTTGCTAAAAATAATTCAAAAGATACGGGATCAGCTGTAAAAGGTGGTGACTTGGATTGGATGAATCCCCAAGCTCTAGTTCCAGAATTCTCAAAAGCTATGATTGCATTACAAAAAGGTCAAATGACAGATAAACCTGTTAAATCACAGTTTGGCTACCATATCATTCAAGTTGATGATGTTCGTGAATCAAAAGCACCAACCATTTCTGAAATTAAACCTCAATTAATTGAAATGATGAATCAAGATCAGAATTGGCAACGTGGCAAGTTCAATGAAATGATTGCAAAACTAAAAGCAAAAGCTAAAGTAAAGTAATTGATGAGTGCTTAAGAAGCTTTGAGCAATTCCTCAGGACATGCTGGAATAAAAAAACCCACCGTTAGGTGGGTTTTTTTATTGAGGCTGAATTGATTCAAGGAAATCCTTAATTCACCTTTTTCAAGTCACCCTTCACAATACCGCCACGCTGAATCGTGATAGATGAGTACGTGATATTACCGTCAACAATGGATCTTCCACCAACGATAATGTCTGAACAATTCACATTACCAGCCAACTTGCCCTTAACATTAATTGTTTTAGCAGTTATCGTTCCAGATACTGACCCTGTCACGCCTACAATTAAGTTATCAACAGTAACTTGACCAACAATTGCGCCATCCACTGTTAAAGAACCATTAGATTTGATATCGCCATTGAACTCAAAGCCTTCACTGATCATCGATGGTTTTAAATGTCTGACTGGTGAGGAACTATGTTCAACTTCATCAGAGTCATCAATTTCAATAGTTTCTTCATTCACAAAATCTTCATTTTGAGAATTTTGATCATCATCACTTTTTCTACTAAACATCATTCACCTCAATTAGTAGCTGCTGCCTGATGGCGCATCAGTTTTAACCATAGTGCCTTGAATGTCACCACCCTTTTCAATTTCCAACTCAACATAAGTGATATTGCCACTTACCTTGCCAGTTGAACGAATGAGTAGTGATTTTTTAGAAATAACTTCTTGGTGGATCTCGCCGCGAACATCGATGATGTCTGCTGAAACTTTACCTTTAACAACGCCTGTTGCGCCAATAAGAATTTCTCTTGCTGATAACTCACCATCAACAGTTCCAGAAATGAAAGCAATGTCAGGTACTGTGAAATTACCGGATAGCGTTACGCCTTCACCGATGGTTAAACAGCCGTTTTGATTCTGATCAGACATAAGAACTCCAGTTAATTAAGATTTTTTAGAGGGATTAGATGCTTCGCTTGCTGATTTTTTTGGTACTTTTTTGACCATTAAGCCAACGATTTCAGCGCCAGGTTCAATACCTAACTCTGCATAACTAACATCGCCATTAACAACAGCCTTGGCATGGAGTTCAACGCGTTCAGCTCCATAAACGTTACCTTCAACGTAACCGCCAATCAAAATGCGATAAGCGCTGATGTCGCCGTAGACCTTAGCAGTTTCACCTAGAGCAATGGTGATATTCTTTTTTCCGGGTGGGGTCTCGACGTTG
>JACCDN010334030.1_pt1 | contig 13145 bp, 16 predicted proteins | sample 7441691 | NCBI WGS metagenome assembly JACCDN01 (sample SAMN15323439, study PRJNA562643) | freshwater metagenome | isolation source: river surface water | place: USA:Blue River Watershed | collected 2017-08-16 | reverse complement strand
GAATCGTCGGACTTCCTAACGTCGGCAAATCAACTCTTTTCAACGCACTCACCAAGAACAACGTGCTCGCTGCGAACTACCCGTTCGCAACCATCGAGCCAAACGTGGGTGTGGTGAACCTGCCAGATGCACGCCTCGGCAAGCTCGCCGAGATGTATGGTTCCGAGCGACTGCTCCCGGCCCCGGTTTCTTTCGTCGACATCGCCGGTATCGTCCGCGGCGCATCAGAAGGTGAAGGCCTTGGTAACAAGTTCCTCGCCAACATCCGTGAAGCCGATGCAATCGCCCAGGTAGTGCGCGGATTCGTCGACAGCGACGTAGTTCACGTTGATGGCAAAGTCGACGCAGCCAGCGATATCGAAACAATCAACACCGAGCTCATTCTCGCCGACCTTGAAACCATCGACAAAGCCCGAGGTCGCTACGAAAAAGAAGTAAAAGGTAAGAAGCTCGAACCAGTAGTGCTCGAAACTGCCGACGAAGCCAAAGCCTGGCTCGACGCAGGCAAGCCTCTTAGCGCCTCGACTATCGACCTAACCCCAATCCAAGAACTTGGCCTGCTCACCGCAAAGCCAATCATCTACGTCTTCAACGTCGACGAAAGCATCCTCACCGACGCCAGCAGGAAGAAGGCACTCGCAGATTTAGTCGCACCTGCCGAAGCAGTCTTCCTTGATGCAAAAGTTGAGAGCGAACTAATCGACCTCTCACCAGAAGAAGCACAGGAACTCCTGTCTTCACTCGGTCAAGACGAATCTGGTCTCGACCAGCTTGCCCGAATCGGCTTCGACACTCTCGGACTGCAGACCTACCTAACCGTTGGCCCGAAAGAAGCCCGAGCCTGGACCATCCACAAGGGTTGGAAAGCACCTCAGGCAGCCGGTGTCATCCACACCGATTTCGAACGCGGCTTCATCAAAGCCGAAATCGTCTCATTCGACGATCTCGTTGCAGCCGGCGACATGAACGCCGCCAAAGCTGCCGGCAAGGTGCGCATGGAGGGCAAGGACTACGTCATGAAAGATGGCGACGTGGTCGAATTCCGACACGGAGAAGTATCTAAAACAAAGCAATAAAATTATTCGAGGGGGTCGAATGAGAAGAATCTTGGTTGTATTCGTTGGAATATCGCTGTTTTCGATGACTGGGTGTTCAGCCAATTCGGTTCAAGGTGACTATGTGAGCATCTCGGACAATCTGCCGACCGAGTTTACAATCGATTTTGACCCTGAGTCTTGTCAGAATCGCGGATTTGGATTTGGGGGAAGTGATTACAGGTGGGCAGCCGAGATCCAAAATGTTTCAAGTCAAGCAATTTTGGCCATCGAGGGAATCATGACAGTAAAGGACGCGTTCAAGAGGAAAATTGAATCTAACTCGTTCCAGTCTTTCAAGCGAATTGAGACGAATTCAAAAATCGTTTACTCAGAAGATGAACAAACTCTTAGCTGTTCTACTCGTGCAGTGCGGGATTTAACATGGGAATCCATTTCCTTATTGAAGATGTCAGTGAAAATCACAGCGATCTCGTTCGAAGGCGGAAAGGTCATAAATTTCAAATGAATCGAAACCCAAAAGCAATGAGTGCGATTCTCGTTTTTATGTTCGCTCTTTCCTCTGTTTCCGGACCTGCTCTGGCAAATTCCCAGGTCTACGAGAAGAAGTTTTCCAATTGTGCAGCCCTAAACAAGGTTTATCCGGGTGGCGTATCCAAATCGGCTTCGATAGTCAATAAGGGTGGGAAGACAAAACTCACCCCAGTAGTCAATGCAAAGGTCTATGCCGAAAACATAGGCAAAGACCGAGATGGCGATGGAATTGCTTGTGAAAGATGATCAGCCTGAGAATGGCTTAAACCGTTCTTAGTGCTGCTGTTAAAGGCAAATTTCTCGAAAGTGCGAGTTAAGGGTTCTTGCAAATAAACAAATCTTCGTGACGAGAGCAGAGCAGGTCATACTCTGTTCCGTCTAGATACTCAGTGCTTGAACCGCCAATGGCTGCAGGGTACCTGTAAAGAGCTGCTTCCCACTCTTTTCTGCTTCCGCAAATGTTGCCAGTCTCGACCAACAATTTCTCGCCATTTTCGCTTAGGTCGGCCGCTGAAGCTTTCATTGCCCTGTCGCATTCCATGGAGATTGGGTAGTCCAATCTTGGGTCTTTCGTAGCATCTTTAATTGCGTTGAGGATAATCGATAGAACCAGCGGAACGCCGGCAATCAAAATCGTAATTCGAAAAACCCAACCAAATAGTCCAATAGGTTGTTTTCCGTTTTGTGGCGTATTCGAACTACTCATCATTCCCCCATTGAGCAACTACATCTGCTAATAGTGTAGTCTCACCATCAATTGATTTACAGTCATTCAGCAGTAGGGAAAATATCTGAATTTCTGTAAAACAAACCGTGAAGCAATGTATGTCAAAATTTCAGAGGTTTTGTTTACTCTCAAATGCAACCAGAAGACAAGAAAAGCGTCTCAGTCACAGAATTGATTCACAAGGTTCATATTTGCAAATAATTGATCAAGCAACTGCTCTCCATTACTCGGTGACCCCGTGAGCAGGTAGTTTTCCAGTTTTCCGGAAAGTTCTGCCATCTTATTCAGCCAGGCTGCTTTTGAGCCGCTGTATTTTTTTGCTTCTTCTCTCCAGTCTGAACCTGCTGCAGAAAGTAGCTCAACTGTTTGATTGATTGTCGCTTTTCCCTCTGTAAAAAGGGTTGAAATCATTGTTGTATCTGTGCGGATCGTTGTGCAGGACGAATCTAGGGACTTCTCTGGCAACTTAGTCGCTGATGGTTTAGCCGAAGGTGATTCCGTCACGGTGGAGTCTGAGTTTATGTATCTGGATTTAGCATTCCAAACGCTACCCCCGAACCCTACAAAAAGTACAATACAAACCCCCAGGAAGATTGCCACCGAGGCCTGGAGGCGCTTAGTGCCCTTTTTCCCCAGACTTTCTTCCAGGGCCCTATCAAGGGCTTCTTTGTTTTCATTGTCATCAAGCATTAGAAGTCCTTTCTGGATGGTGTAACCACAAGCTTTGTTCTAATTCTGTGTGAATGAAATATCTAATCCATTGTTTGGATGATATGTCCATTCAACTTGTATTCCATTAAATTGGGAGCTTTGCGCTCCCATCAGCGCAGTTGTGTGATTCATTCTTTCAATAAGGGAATTCGGAGCTCTCAATTCGCTTAGAACACAGGTCAGCGCGCTAGATGACAACCCCCCCTGATTGTTTGTTCCGCTTCCATCCAAGTAAATACCTTTACCGTTTTGGTCGACGGTTATGTAAGTGCTGCCTTCTAAGTCGCAGTTTGAAATGGCAGACGAAAATCTATTCGACGATTGCATGAAACTGCCCACCAGTATTCCCACAATGACTGCTAAAGCCACTGAAGCGAAAATTGCTATGTTTTTCAATGTCTTTTTTGAGATTGAGATTGAAATTTCTGATTGATCTGAACTTGACTGCTTCACACCAGTAGCCGAGTTCGCGGTTTCAGTTACAGATTTATCTTCCAAGAATTCCTCATTTCCATTTATCCCGAAAAGGCTACCTAGAGAAACTAGGCAAAAACTGTACTAACGAAGAGAATCACAAGTCCAATTACTACGACTACAAGAATTGAGATACCTAGCGTCATGTCAATCGGATCTCTAGCTTCCTGACCAGCCAGTAGCCTGCGCTTATTTCTCCAGCTCTCTCCGCGTAGGGGACTACCAGGGTACCTACGATTAAATTCGTCATGAATTCTTTGTATTTCAGCTTCTCTCAAATCTTTTCCTCGAGACGTACTTGGCAGTAATGAGTACACAATAATTCCTAAAGCAACCGCTAGAGACGTGATGCCAAACCGCAGATCAAACAGATAGTCATCAAGGTCTCGGTAGGGGTATTTATAATCATCAATTTGATTTGTGGCGATGGCGACTGAACTTGTGAGGGTATAGATGTAGCCAATAATTGCAAGGACTTCGGCGAAAAATAGTGCTGTGAGTCCTGGGGAACCTTTCGCCATGATGGCAAACACAATGATGACTAAAGTTGGGATGCCAACCCACAAACCTAGTGCGACCCAGTTCACCGTGACCCCGACAACATAATATTTAGCCCCCTAGAAAGTGTTGATCTTATTTAGCCAAATCTTTTTGGGTTCATAGACATGTGAATTCTTTGTGCTTCCATCAATTGAAATATTGAGCCCTGTGTCGGGGTGGTAATTCCAATAAACCGAATATTTGTCGCCTTGAAATGTGAAATTCTGAGTTAATTGGCCATCGATTGCTCGTGTCTGCGAAATTCTGGACCACAAACTTGGATTTGCATAAATCTGGTTAAGTACACATTGAGGAACGTGAATCGGCGGTTGCTCCTGCAGGGTTACACCTTCAAGAATCAAACTTTGCCGAGCAATGTCATATTTTGTGCCCTGTCTATAAGGAACCCAAGGGTAAACGTTGACATCCCACGTGCAAAAAGTGAGCGTGTAGTCCAAACGCGTAAGCCCTAGACGCCAAACTTTCTTTGATCCAACTTGAGTGCAGAACAAGAAACCATTCAATGTCTTCGTAGCAGTTTTGGACCCAAGTTTGGAGCATGTTGAATTTACTTTAGGTTCGGAAGCGTGAGCTGCTGAGGCAGAAACAAAAATTGCACCAAGAATTGCAATCACTGCAACTCCCGCTAGGAACCTGCCATTTCGCTTCATGTCTAAATCAACCCCCATCGCCTAAACCCAGCCTAGCCCCCTGGCTTTACCGGAGGGGTGGGTTAAAGATTTGGGGCTAATAGAACCAATACCCCGAACACACCGTCACACACCCCTTGCCATAAGTTAGAGGTTTGTTACCCCGTCCAAATCGACATCGCGTTGTGCTTGCTTCTCGGCTTTGAGCCTTAAGAGGGCTTCAAGTTTTGATTCCTTTTGCACTTCCGCAACTCCCAAGCGAGAGCGGTCGGATGGTGTGAATCCAAGCAATCCCAAGTTAGAAAGAATTTGTTTTTCAACTTCTCGGAGGGAAGTTCTCAACTTTCGATCTTCTGGGTCATTCAGAATTGCCTCTCGGAGTTGCTGTCTCTCATCGAGATTCTGGCTGGTCATAGCGACAAGAGTTAGGTCGGTGCTTGCGCTAATCCAAGTAGTTCTCCAAGCGACATTCCAAAAAGCCAATCCTTGTTCCGCAAGGTCAATTGGGGCTTGAGGAGGTTCCAGGCGAGTATGGGCTGTTATGTCAACCTGTGGCAACCTATCTGCCCGGAGTGTGCCTCGCGCTTTCTTGATTTCGTTCGGTGTTGTTGGTCTGCCTTGTGCCATTACTTTTTTCTCCGTTTCAAATAGCGGCGCTGTCTCGCCTTTGCTTTATGTGTTGGCCAAAAGACTTTTCGCATTTAGAAAGTCTCCGTTTCTTCTTGTTGTTCCTTTTTCCCAATTCCCGAACCTAAGGATTCGGGGAATGGTGGGAAAGGTTCTTGGGTTTTTCCCATTTCTGCATTTGGGAAGTTTTGGAAAACGGGAAACGAATAAGCCATTTGTTTTCCGCTTGGGTGTTCTATGAGTAACCCGTCCTCGGTAGCGGTTACAAGCCCCCTATAAGCCGTTGAGGACTTGATTCCTTGGGTCTGCAACTCTTTAGCGAATTGAGCCTTTGGGATTTCTTCGCCAGGTTCATAGTTACCCTCTTTGAGGATGGCTTCTAGTGCTGCTCTCATTCGTGGAGTTGTTTTCTTGTTGTGCCGATCGCCCGAAACGATAACCGCCGAGGTTCTGCCGGAATCTAGTTCCACACTTTCAATAGCGAGCGGCAATTCAAGCCCGGCTTCTCCGTGCCTATTGGCCTCAAGAGCAAGAATGACAAATCCCTTTTTGTTTGTAACCGAGTAATGCTGGCTAGCCATAGCGAGGATTTGCTGGCTTCCGGAGACTCCTCTGGAATCGGTTTTGGTTGTGTGATGTAGCCAAATCACGCTTGTTCCGTGTTCACCTCCCGCCTTGATTAGTTCCTTTGAGAAATCGGCAATTGGGGCGAATTCGTTTTGATTCGACAGGTTAGAAGTTCCAGCCGCCGCCGCGAGGGTGTCAATGATGACAAGTTTCAAGCCCTCGCGAACCCCGGTTAGCAGATTTTCCTTTTGGTTCTCGTTAGACACTTGGAAAGTTTCAATGGCTGCAAGAGTTTCTCCATAAGCGATTTTTTCGCCCGTGTAGTTCTCCAAAGCCGAAAATCTTTCCCAAAGGAATTTTGGGTGTTCGCCATCGGGATTAACCCAAGCAACACCTCCGGAAATTACTTTGCGGCCGAACCATTCCGAACCCGTAGCGACCGAATGCGCCCAACTTTGAGCGATGAAACTCTTTCCCGCTTTTGGGTCTCCGGTTAGCAAAATAATCGAGTTAGCCGGGACGATTCCCTCGATAGTGTGTTCGGGGAATTCCGCGAGCGCGAAGTCTGCCAAGTTAGTTTGCTGGCTCATCCAGCCTTTTAGTTGCTCGTTCATCCACGCTCACCCGACCAAGGGGTTTTGCCGTAACGCTGGCTTAGTCCTTTGTTTAGGTAAACAAGTTCGTCAATTATGCGAATGTATTTACGAATTCGCTTTCTGTCGGTTTCGAGCTGGAGGCTCGAACCTAAGCGGATGCCCATTTCAACTAGCGAGAAGTCTCTTGGGTTGAGTGTTAGGAAATCAAAGTTTGAATCGTCAAATCTGAATTCTGAATTGCAGTTACAAGGCATTAGAGATCGACTCCTTGGCTTAGGAGTTGTCGGAGTGCTGCTTGTGTCTCTGGGGTTAGAGGAGGTGCTTCTGCGACTATTCGCGCAATTGCTTCTTGGTAGGCCGCAACATTCTTAGCGAGTTTTTCTTCGGCTAATTCTGTTCGGTATTTGATTAGTTCCGGGTCTGTTTGCGACCGAGAGCGGGTTAGGGCTGCGGCTTTGCCGCGCTTGGATAGTAGTTCTTGGCTTGAAAGAGCCATCGTGATTCCTTAAATACGAAACTCATCTCGGTTGGTTTTTCAACTTCTCCGAGCGGATTTGCGTAGGAATCCTTTACGAAAGGGCTTCAAAGTAACAAGTTAGGTTGCTACTAATTCACTAGTTACAAGTCTGATTGCAGTAAAAAACAAGTGCAAATTAACTAGTTCTTGGGCGTGTCGCTATTTCGAGTTGTTTGCTCGCCTTATGCGGTCTAGCAAACCGAGGACAAACCTTAGGTTTACTTGCGTGGTTCGATCGCCTTGCTGGACTTGCTTCTGTGCAATAAGGAATTCGCCTATCTGATTCCATTCGGCTCGAGTAATCCGAATTTTCTTGCAACAAGTCTTTTTGATTTCTTCACCATTCCGACCGATGGCTGGCAATCTTTTACGGCATTCCAATTGGACAAAATTCTTAGAGTCCCAAATAGATTCGCCGGACTTATAGCCCGTTGCTGCTCTCGGGTATTCAACTAGCCCTTTAGCCGGAACTATGTTCGTGCTTCCGATGTCTAGCCGGTAACAATCCCAAGTGAACTCGCTGTCTGGAGTCGCATTAGGAAAGTCGAGCCGGGGGAGACTAACTCCATAAGCAGTAAGGTCTTCGAATCTTGAATCGAAAAAACTTGCAACCCTCGATTTGCCGTGTTCTCCATTAGTTGAGTTACCCTCGCAAACAATCTCAAGGAAAGGCCATTCGCCCTCTTGTAGCGGTTTTTCTTCTTGCTTGAGAAAGCCGGTCATTTCTTCCAACTAATCCTCACGCTGTCGGTCTGGAAAGTCTTTAAGCCTCTAATTCCCGGCATAACAACAACACTCAACATTCGCTCTATAACAGCCCTCCTGACGGCAAGAGAGGCGTTTCGGAATGCTTCTGCGGGGTTGCCCTTGTCTAATACTGATTCAAGAGCAAAGCCTCCGACAATCCTGTTTCGTTCAACTTCAAGTTTCCTAAGTTTCTCTTTTACCTTGTCGCTGGCGGTCTTGAATCGGTTTCCGTCAATGTTTCCATCGTCGTAGTCGTTCTCTAGTGTTTCGAGACGGCCGAGCAGCTCTTGGGTGGCCGAATCGAGTTCCTCTAATTGCCCGTCATTGGCGGATTCAAAATTGGTGATCGCTTTCGGTTGGGAGAGCCTTGCCTCCACAATTGCGCAAACATAATCGTCAATCCAACTGGCTATGCGGTGAGTGTGCTGTCCCTCTGGACACCAATAACTCTTGCCATTGACCCTAAGCGGGTGTTTGCAAACTCCACAAAGGTAAATAGAAGACCCTAAAAACTTTCGAGCGTGGCCAATATGGTTAGTCTTACGGGACGGGTTAGCCAACTTAGTTTGAACAAGGCGGAACTTTTGCTCGTCAATTAGCGGTTGCCAAGACCCCTTGCCAGCCTCGTATCGCGCCCAGTAAGGACTGCCATCCTCCCGGCGCTCTTGCACTCGATAGGTCGAAATCCCCGCATAGCGAAAATTAGTAAGGATTCCTCGAATGGTTGCCGAGTCCCAGCCTTTACCCCGCGAGCGCGTAGGAATGTCCTTATCGGTCAAGTAATCGCAAATCGCCTTGATGTTCTCACCCTTGAGGAACATTTCAAAAATCTTCCGAACAATCTTCGCCTCACTTGAGACAAGAGAACCATCGGTCTCGTAACCCAATAGGCGAGTCCCTTTAGGGACTTTTCCCAATTCCGCTCGTTGCTTGGCTGCGGCTTTCTGCCTAGCGCCCTTGCGCTCAACTTCTGCCCGGGCAAATTGAATCTTGATTCCAGCAAACATTCGGCCGCTGTCAGTGGTTAGGTCTGCCTCTCCGTTAGCCGTAACTAAAGCGATGTCGCGCTCGCGGGAGAGGTCAATCCAATCTTCTAGTTGTCGCGGTTGCCTTGTGAGTCTGTCTAGGTCGTAACAGATCACCGCCTCGAACTTGCCAAGTGCTAGGTCTGCCAATAGGCGCTCATAACCGGGGCGAACTACTTTCGCCTTAGAGGCCGAGAATGAGTTATCCGAATACTCCTCGACAATTTCCCAGCCCTTGTTCTTCGCTACTTGCTGGCATTCGGCTCGCTGGCGGTCAATACCCAAGCCCTCGCCCGTATTGTCTAGGCTCATTCGTAAATAGAGGGCGGCTCTGCGTTGCTTCGGCTTGTTGGTTGTTCGGTTTGCCATAAAGCAATTCTAGCCGTCTAATGTTTTTTCAGAAAGGAATGCGGTCGAATTCCTTTTCAACGTTTAGGTAGCGTCGAAAACTAAGCAATACACAGGCGGATTGCGCGCAAGGATCGGCTACCGGGGAACCCTGGAGAGTGCGATTATCGTGATAGGAAGACTTGACATAAAGACCTACCAGTGTTCGTCAATGAACCTTTGTCCCAGGAATTAGGGCGGAATAGACGTAGTCTCGGGCTTGTGGTGCCCAATACGTCCCCGATGTTAGGTACTCAGCCTCAAGCAGTGTAAATTAACGACGAGATTGATTTTGGGTCTAGTAACCGCCCCATGTATCCGCGCCAACTGCGGCAAACCAAAAAACCAGGAACAACGTCGCTAGTGCTGACCAAATCCATCCAATAATGATGGCTGCAAGGGCCAAACCGTCCCCTGTTAGTGAGCCCTGAGATCTCCTTATTTCATTTCTAGCAACATACCCAAGAATCAGGCCAAGAAATGAAATGAAGAAAGACAAGACAAGTGCTGCAATGGCAAGTGGGCTGGTCCGAGGAATTGCTCCAACAACATTGGTTGACTGTGGGTTATTTCCGATTTGTGTAGCGTGTAACGACTGTCCGCACTTAGGGCAAAAAGATGCCCCTGCAACGGACTCCCCACATTGTGAACAAAAATTCATTTTCGCTTTCTCTCCTTGTACAGGCTCATTTGTTTTTACTATGCCATTTATTCTTTTCAGATTTCTAAGCTCTTTGACAGCATAAAAGACTAAGAAAGCTAACGAAAGTACCAACCCGATTCCGTAGTATGCCTGCGAGAGTAAGGCGTCAGCGCTACCTATGATTGCTCCTGATGAATAGAAGAAATACTGTTCAACAAATGTTTGTACGGGGTTGATGTAACCAAAATCTCGAACGTTTTGAGCAGCAATCAAGAAAGACGGAATCACTGATGCAGACAAGAGAAAAATAATTGCCGATCCTGCAGCTAGAAACCTCTTACCCAAGAAAATAAAGACAACTGTACAAACAAACCAAATGATTTGCGAATCTTGAATGAACCAAACAATTTGATCTTCGATTGTTTGATCAGGACTACTCAAAAACCAGAACGGATTTAGAGTCCTTACAAATAACTCATTGAAAGGCCCGGAAGTATTTGAGGAGTAAATCCAAGGTTCAAGTATCAGTCTCAAAGCTAGTACTGAAATCAGAATCCAGTCCAGTCCGGACACATTCCTAATTCTTAAATTCCACATAAATCCCCCTCTAAAAAGTGAGTTTAGTGATTTTTGAGTTTCAAGTTCTCTAAACCCACCGTGTCAACGGAACTATTGGGATAGAGCAGTGTCGAATTCCGTTTCAACGTTCGGCGGATATTTCAATCTCAAAGTGAGGCAGAATTTTCTTTAAATTTCACGGCGGTGCCAAGCAGCATGACAGCCTCGCTACTGCCGGTGAGCAGCTTATTTGCAGATCCAGAACTGTTATTTAGTGCAAATTTGACAGCGACTACTGCATCGGCACCGATACTGGCAGCCTCATACTTCATATTGATCAGTGCCGCATCATAAGCTCGTGACAATCTATTTGCTTGGGTGCTAAACCCCCAAAAGGCTTGTTTCGAACTATTCCCAAATACTAATCCTAGAGACTGAATAACTTGACCTTCGGGAACCGAATCGAGTGTTGAAACCAACATTCGCTCCGCCTTATACAAGAGTTCCACCCTAAGTTCCTCTTCGGCTACTTTCGCCTGTGCTGTCGCCAGGTCTATCTCTAGATCGGCGCTTCCACAGAGACGACAGTATATCTTGTCAACTTCATTTTCAGCCCCACAATTTTTACAATGTATCAAAATTCCCCCTAATTTATACATCTTCAAACTTAGTTGAAAAATTGTGAACCGACAATTTACCTACCCATGAATTCAAAACTCATCGCTTGCTCAAATTATCTATCGAAGCCCCAATCCCTTGCTTCGCTTGAACGCGGTAGATAACGGGGTAGTTATCTTGATCTCGGGGTATCAGTTTGTCTATAAGCTATGGAACGCGCTCAGACTAATTCACAATAATCGGGGATAAATGAAACAATTATGTAGTTGTGATTCTTAGATAACAGTGAAACTGGGGGAGGTGTAACATCGCTAGCAATTCTGAATTGCTTGAAAAGTTCTTTAGAACCCGAGCCAATGGATTCCCAAGACGCTGGTCTTTGTTCATTGCACGATACAGATTGCTCGGAGAAGTGATAGGCATTGAGTTTCACTCTGTGAAGGGTTTGACAGCCAGAGGCTATGAGATCGGACTTCGCCTGGGCCTTGCGTATACTGCCCTAGAAACACTTCAAAAGGCCACAGGAAGGCAATTGCCTCCAATTAAAGATGTAAACGCAGCACGAATCCTCAGAAGCCTTCGGCAATCTAGGTTTGAAAGATTCTTGTTTGATTCGGCTAGTTCAACCAAGCTGCGCACTCGTGTTGTTGATATGTTTGCAAGTCAAAAGACGATGGATTTGACTCCACTATTAGAGTCCATCCGTCACTCGGTCTTTCACGGCAGCTTCACGCCATACAGTTCAGGTTTCACCTCTCAAGCCGAAGTTCGCTTGCTAATGGAATTAGTTCTAGACCTATCAGCAGATCTGATTGAGAGTGAACTGTCGATTGAAGCCAAAATACTTGGAATTGCCGAATGATGAGCCATGTCAACATTGAAGTATTGAGATCTAACATATGTCTGGTGAAGTAGTAAGCCTTTATGCTCAGTCGAAACTCGGTAGCAATAGGGCCCAAATCTAAGCAGTAATTTTGAATAGGGGGGTCATGTTCAAGAAACTTGTGGTTGCACTGATTGCCCTGGCAGTTGCATTTGCCGGCTCTACATTTGCATTGGCGGCAACACCCAAGTCAGGCGCTTCGTGCAGCCCAAAAGGAAAAGTCCTTGTCGTTGGGACAAAGAAATACACGTGCATCAAGAGTGGGTCAAAACTAGTTTGGAGCACACCTTCAACCGTCAAGGCCTCTAAACCAAGTCAGTCTGCTACACCAACTTCTACAGTTACACCAGCAAGCGACACAGCTCTCGCACTTGCCAAACCTCTAGACACATGCAAACTACAGGAAACAGCGAATCAAACTGGTGCGGGGGCAAAGGGTTTTCCTGGGCGTCGCACAGTCAGCTCGCTAGGAAAAGTAAAAGTCGCGATTCTGCCAGTCGATTTCGCGAATGCTGTGGGTCAAGGTAACCCTGAATCTCTCTATCGCGATGACGTAAGCAAGATCGAGCAGTGGGGTCAATTCTTCAGTAGAGGAAAAATGTCTTACGAAGTCGAGTTCAAAGCAAGCTCGTGGCTTCGAGCCCCGAAAGGTGCCGACTGGTACACATGTCTCGAATGCCGGAAAGGCGCTAAGGAACAAAAACAATCCCAGCAAGAAGCACTCCAGCAACTTGTTGATGTAGCGGATGCGAGCTACGACTTTACGTCAACGAATTTGCTTTACTTCGTGTTCCCCTTTGCGGCTGAAAAGAATTTCGGAACAGCTCTTTACTCTCACAGATCAACTCTGCAAACCAAGGAAGGGCAAATCACGGTAGCGGCTTACGGCGAAATGGGCGGTGGCGTAGGTGCGGTGGCAGATCGGACAACTATTTGGGACCATGCCATTCACGAGTTTCTTCACTTTCAAGGATTCATTGGACACGGCCCGGAAAACGGCAGTGAGTACTACATCAGTACAAATCAGTGGGGAGCGTCTAAGGCGGTAACCAGCTGGGAAGCATTTCTAAATGGGTGGTTTGGTGTTGACGAGGTGCTTTGCCTAGATAAGGCAGATATAAAAGAGAGTTTGACCTTAATTCTCGATTCAATTGACGTCTTCGGACCCCGAGTCGAGTCTCTAATGATTCGCATCGATTCCGATCAACTGCTGATTGTCGAGCTTCGTAACAACGGACCCTTCACGAAATTGTGTTCAACTTGCAATAGGCGAACCTCTGCAGGAT
>JACCDN010320852.1_pt1 | contig 13146 bp, 14 predicted proteins | sample 7441691 | NCBI WGS metagenome assembly JACCDN01 (sample SAMN15323439, study PRJNA562643) | freshwater metagenome | isolation source: river surface water | place: USA:Blue River Watershed | collected 2017-08-16 | reverse complement strand
GTTGGACCCTGTGGACCTGTCGCGCCTGTTGGACCCTGTGGACCAGTCGCGCCTGTTGGACCCTGTGGACCAGTTGAACCCTGCGGACCCTCTGGGCCTTGCGGACCTGTTGGGCCTTGCGGACCTGTTGGGCCCTGCGGACCTGTTGGACCCTGCGGACCAGCAACGTAACTCAAAGTTGTTTCTGATCCCGAAACATATTGACCCCAGTCCTCACTTGCTTTGGCGGCAACCCGCACATCGTAAGCCGTTGCACCTTCAAGACCACCGATAGTTGTGCGCGGCATTGAAGATACGACTGCATACCAATCGCTAGTGCCAGTTACTCGATACTCAAACGAATAGAACTGAATTCCCGACGTACTGGGAGCAACGACCGAGATACGCAAACCGCCCGGCATTGCAGTGATTTGCAACCCTGTTGGTGCTGCTTCATCCATGACTGTCACAGTGACCGTGAGCGTTGATGTATTGGTTCCATCACTTACTTCAATATTCACCACATAATCGTTGTCAGTGTTTGAGTCGGTTGGATTTTCAAAGTTTGGAGCCGAAACAAAAGACAGCACGCCAGTATTTGCGTCGATTGCAAATCGCGCACCATCTGCACCTGCACCAATAGCAAAAGTCAATGTCGCACCGGCATCCGGATCGTTTGCTGTTGCGGTGTAACCCGTTCCAGTCACATTCTCAACCTGAGTTGCTGTTGTTCCACTCGTGAACGAAGGCCCCTCATTAACGTTTCCAACACTGACAGTCACAGTTCTTGTCACCGGAGTTGAACCATCAGTCACCTGAATGTCAACAACGTAATCATTGTCCGTATTGGCATCGGCGGGAGCCTCGAAGTTCGGTGCAGAACCAAAGGACAACACACCAGTTGACCCGTCAATAGTGAACGCAGCCTGATCAGCTCCACCCACCAATGAATACGTCAATGAATCATTTTCTGGATCTGTAGCGGCCGCGGTATAGCCAGTCACAGTCGTGTTCTCTAACGGCGAGGCTGTTGTTCCACTCGTGAACGAAGGCCCCTCATTAACGTTCAGAACTCGAACGGTGATCGACTGAAAAGTTGCGCTTCCATCTGATATCTCAACTACATAGTCGTTGTCGGCATTACTGTCAGTTGGCGATTCAAAGTTTGGCGCAGACTGAAAGGCCAACGCTCCACCCGCGCTAATGGTGAAAGCAGACTGGTCAACCCCACCCACTATTGACCAAACTTCGGCACCTCCAAGATCTGATGAAAGCGTCGCCACAGCAGTGGTGCCTTCGTTCACATTGATTCCGCTGGGACTGGTAATCGCAGCTCGCACTAATCCTCCTATTAATAGGACCGAACCTAGTGAGACAATCCCAATAAGCCATTTAGCGGCACGAATTCTGGCTGGATGCTTCATTGCAATTCCTCCGTTATGGTGTTGCGAATTAACAACACCATAACATCAACTGTTGCGAATTAGCAACATATGTCCTACCATCAAGGGACAAACCTGAGGCACCTCAAATCAGAGATGGACGGCCAAAATGAGTCTCGACACCTCCAAACGCTCAACACGAGAAAACGGAAGCCGGCGGCGGGATCTTCTTGAGCATGAACTAGACGGTCAAATCATCAGGGAATATCTTGAATCAATAGGCCTCATTCGACAGCCAGTTTCTGAGTGGAATCAAACCGACATCTACAAACGACTAGCTGATATCTCATTCGAACTAGATACAGCGACAGTGACGAAGAGAGTGGACCTAATAAAGGAGCGAAATCTCCTTCGCTCAAAACTGTCAGCATTCCCTTCCCCCCATGAACTTCAAAAGATGGAGGATTCATTCATCAGAGTTCTTCGTCACTTCAGTTCAAAAACCGGCATTTCTTATGAAATATGGAGTGCCTTTGGAGTGTGCCAAACGGTGCTCGCAAAAGCGGGAATGACATGCGAATAGGGGTCGGGACATTCATACTCCACGCATTTGACACAGGTGCAACTTAGGTTGAACGTGGGGGAAACAGATTGATAGAGATTCAAACATCAACCGAGCTATCAGTGCCATCGGTTGCCGTATGTCCCAGTGGAAACATTTGCTTGTACGTGCCAGCAGCTTGGGACATCAACGACGCACTTACATTTTGTGAACAGGATTTATTACAAGTTCTGCATTCACGATTCAAAGACCTATTTGCGGATCGAGACTTTCCACGAGTGTTTCGCATGACCGGAGAACGACTCTCCATTAAGCCAGACGACTCCTATTTCACAAATAGCGAGTTCTACTTTGAGCGATTCTTGGAAACTTGAATTCCTAACGCACGAAGAATTTCTTCGGGTGACACTTGGAGTCCGACACACAGTTGTGGAATCACATCAATTGATGGACGTGTTTCAAAATTAAAATATCGATGAAGGTTCCCGCGATTAAGACCGCAACGTTCAGCCACTTGTTCAAGACTGGTTAATCCCAAATCTTGCATCCGATCGTGAAGCCAGTCCATTCCTTCGGACGATTTACTAGGCACTTTTGAAATACTACTTCGCAAAAGTTCTACACATGCAGTCAAAAAATGTTTACCTGCTGGTAGCAGATGGATTAAAGCGCTGCAACAACTGCCATGGCAACAGTCTCTGTGTGGGTGATGGACACATGCCATGCCCCAACACCATTGGTCAGGGCTAATTCTTTTGCCCGACCAGACACTCGCAAGATGGGCGCACCCGAGGAGTCTTTTTGTACCGAGACGTCGTGAAAGTCGAAAGCACCAAGTCCAACGCCAAGGGCTTTCATTGTTGCTTCACGAACCGCAAAACGCGCAGCAAGTGAGGCCGCATCATCAACTTGACCTGCCAACGATGTCAACTCCTCTTCAGTAAAAAGTCGAGTGCGCATGTTTGGACGCCGCTGCAACATAGTGCGAAATCTTTCAACCTCGACTGCGTCAATTCCAATGCCCTTCATGGCGCTACACCGCGTCCGAACGCCAGAGGTTTGCACTCTCTGAGACGGGAAGAATCAACAAATCGGCAATAGAGACTTCGCCAAGACGATCATCGCGGAATGCGCCTTCGGTTTCTGTGACCCAGTCGACAAGGCGATCGTAACGACGGTCGTAACCCTGCAGAACTTGTCGTGCAAGAGCAGGCGCAACGTTTTCTCGGAACACCACATGCAACAGCGTGATGCCCACTGTCTGTGAACCCTTCACTTCGGGAACGAAGATTACCGTGCGACCATCTTTGCGACCACGTGCAACAAGCAGTTCTTGCTCTGCTGCCACACGTCGCTTGGTTCCCACCAATTGCGAATTGCCGTCTACTCGTGATGGCAATTGCAATGCAATACCACCGCGCTCAACAATCGAGATTGTTGCCGAGCCTGCTTGTGGATCACCATCAACGGCATAACGAGTGAAACCAACGACAGACTCCACTGCTGCGTCGAGAGCTGCGAGAACCTTCAACGTTTCATATGGCAAGTGATCTCGAGCTGCACCAGCGTCGATGACCGAACGAACCAAAGCACGGTCAAGCAATCCTTCTTCCGTGCGAGAGATGCCAACCGTGACGGTCTTTGCTTGGTGCTTAATGGCGTCGATAGGACGGGTTAATTCATCGACGCCTCGTGTGAGTGCTGCCAGTAAATCTTCCAGCAATACTGCTGGAGACGACACACGCCCAGTTTCTCGTTGATACGCCTGTAGCGGATGTGGCCCAGTGACAATTCTCAACAACGACACAATGCGTACTGCAGTGGATGCTTCAAGGTTTCCGTCGTACTGACCAGTGTGTAACGCTGCAAAGAAGTGTTGTGCCACGGACACAATTTCTCGTTCTACTCGTTGCAATGCAGAATCACCACTGCCGCCACGGCCAACAACAAGTTCCACAACCTCGCGCAATTGACGCAATGGTCGAGCTAGTTCGTCAATTGCCAGCGCTGCTTCGTAGCCGAATAGATGCCCCGCCATCGATGAGAGAACGAATGCAATTGCTGGGTCGGATTCTGGAACAGAGATTACTGCTGCTGCAGATTCAAACTTTGTTTCACCAACAGTTGCAACAACAATTGGTAGTGCCTTGTGCGCCTTAAAGATGGCTACTTCTTTTGCAACGTCTGTTGCTGTGCCCTCAGATAGGCCAGCAGCACACACCAGAATCATGGGTTCACACGACAGGTCAATGTGCTTCTTGTCTTCGGTGACATCACATGAAATTGACTTGTAGCACAACTCGGACAACTTGATTCTTACTTCGTGTGCCGCCACTGTGTTGGGGCCGCTGCCGACAACTGCCCAATAACGGCGTGCCGGTGCGTAACGCTTAGCAATTGCTCCAATGTGTGACCGTTGTTCAATCACGCTCTGCATGGCCTCTGGCATTGAGATAAGTGACAACAAGATGCGGTGCATGCGTTGTGCGTCAACGTGTCCAGTTGCAAGCGCGATACCACAAGACAAAATTGCACCAGCTGCCACCTGCGCATAAAACGCCTTAGTGCTTGCAACACTCATTTCAACATCGCGGCCATCGGATGTGTAGTACACACCTTGTGCTTTGCTTGCCAGTTCGCTTCCACGACGATTAACAATTGCTAACACTGCAGCACCACGCGTTGCCACTAGGTCAACGGTGCGATTGGTGTCTGTTGTGGTTCCACTTTGACTTACCGCAATGACCAACATGTCCGACATGTCTGCTTCCATAGCGAAACCAGACAATTCTGTTGCTGTCATTGCTTCAACGTGAATAGACGACCCAAGCAACGATGCAAGAACTGGCACTAATGAAGTTCCTGCAACAGCTGCTGTTCCCTGGCCAATAACGCGAATTCGTGAGATGGAACCCGATGCAAGGCGATCACGAATTGATTGTGGCAACGTCTGTTGATCGAGGTCTGGAACCAGCAAACCGTTCACTTCACTGGTGCGACCACGAATTGTTTTGCGGAAGCTGCGCGGGGCCTCACCGATCTCTTTCAACAAGAAGTGCGGTGCATCGCCGCGGTCGATGTCTCGCGTTGTTACTTCTGCCGTTGCAACATCGTTGGCGGTCAATGGAATAGGCGTGCCGTCATAGGCAAACATGCGGATGCCTTCTAATGTGCCCGCGTGCTGTCCCAGCAATTGCACAACCTGACCACGCGACGACGGTTGGTCGGAGTGCAATGGCAGTTCGCCATCTAAGCGAATGTACTGAAGCGTTTCTTCCACAGTTCCGTATGGCTCGCTAGCAACAATGAATCGGTCTTCAGCCAATCCCACATACAAGCCTTGACCGCTTCCGTGTAGCGCGAGATACATATTGTCTGACTCATCGGCGGCGCAGTATCCGATTGCCACCGAACCTTCAAACTGTGTGACGGCGTTTAGGAACGCATCGAGAGTGTTCATGCCAGATGATCGACCTCTATCAACAAGAGCAGGAATCACTTTGGCATCTGTTGTAATTGGCTCTGCAAAGCGCAAGTTATGGCGAGCCTTGAGATCAACATGGTTGTCTACGTCACCATTTAGAACAGCAACAGAGAACAACTGCTGTTGCGTTGCAACTTCTTCCCCGTTAACTGGGTGTGCGTTGGGTTCAGAAATAATTCCAACACTGGCCCAACGGGTATGACCCAACACAGATGTTCGGGCACCTTCTATTGCAAGAACACGACGCAATACATCATCTCCAGCAAGAGAGGCCCGCATGTGTTTGGTGTTGTCTCCTAGCTCACCAATCTCTGCTGCGGCTTTGTACACAAACACAACCGTGTTTCCTACAAGGCGAACGCTCTTGTCTGTAAACAACGGGTCTGATGCCCGGGCTTCAATTGCGCTGACAACATCTTGTGGCAATGCAGACGACACAGTCACCAACACGCTGATTCCGGCAGAGTCGCGACCACGTACTTCAAGTCGATCAATTGCAGAGAGCGCTTGTTGAATGCTGAGATATCCCGCCAACGACGAGACCGACGCATTTCGACCCGCCAGTGCGTGCACTTCATCTGCGGTGCGAAGTCTGTCGCGACGAATTGCCCACGCAGCATCTTTCACTCGAGACAGTGCTGCCGCTTGTGCATCTAGCGTTGCAGTATCTGCATGCAACGCGTCAATTCGACGCTCTTCCTCGTCTGCGCGAGCATCAATAGTGCTGAGGCGTGCAGCAATGTCTCCGGCAAGTGAGAGATTTCCCGCAAGCGTTTGAATTCCTGCATCACCCCGAAGCAACTGATCAACAGCTATCAACGCATCTGATGTTGCACGCAAATCGGTACCTGCATCAACAGCTGCATCCAAAAGACGAAGGATGTCAGCACTACTTGGTGCGGTACGCAACCCTGGACGGGGAAGAATTCCAATAATGCCGCACATATCTCAAGGTTAGGACACCAGCGTGGCGTCCTAGTGCGCACCCTCTATTGCGCCACCATGTACTGCAATAACAGCAGATGCTAGGTGTCGTGCTGCCGTTTGTGCAGTGTCTGCATCGGCTGCTTCGACCATGACTCGAATAAGTGGTTCTGTTCCAGACGCACGCACCAACACACGGCCAGATGCACCTAATTGTTGCTCCACTGCTTCAATCGCTGTCGCAAGATCTGCGATGGGGTCATGAATTTTCTCTGCCATTCGCACGTTAATGAGAACTTGCGGGTACGACTGCATGACCGTTGCAGCTTCATCAAGAGTTGACTTCGTACGCACTAGATACTCACACAAGATGAGTGCTGCAAGAAGTCCATCACCTGTGGTTGCGTGTGCACGATGAACAATGTGTCCGCTCTGCTCTCCTCCGAGTACAAAGTCGTATTCCTCTAGAGCCACGAGAACATTGCGATCTCCCACAGGCGTGGTGACTACATCAACATGTAACTCTTCCATTGCACGATGAAATCCGAGATTGCTCATGACGGTGACTGCAACACCCTTGTTGCGTAACAAGCCGCGTTGAGTTAAATCTGACGCAGCAATAGCCATGATGACATCACCGTCAACAATCATGCCGGTTCCGGTAACAGCCATCAGTCTGTCTCCATCGCCGTCGAATGCAATTCCAAGGTCTGCACGTTCAGCAATAACACGCGCCACCAACGCATCGAGATGAGTTGCGCCACACTGATGATTGATATTGCGACCATCTGGCGCGTTGTTCATTGCAATCACTGTTGCGCCTGCAGCGGTCAACACTTCTGGCCCCACCGACGACATTGCGCCATGTGCACAATCCACAACAACAACAAGACCACCAAGACTGTTACCCACAACGTTCACACGATGTGATGCATACTCATTGAGAACTTGGTGCGCATCGTGTTCAGTTCCAAGAGCTACTGGTGCAGGTTCGGCAACAAGCGCGTGCCACACACGCTCAATTTCAATCTGTTCTGCATCACCAAGTTTTGTGCCACCCGATGCAAACACTTTTATTCCGTTGTCTGTCCACGGGTTGTGTGATGCGGTAACCGCAATACCCACCCAGTCATGGCGTTCTGAAGCAAAAGCAATGGCAGGTGTTGGTGCAATCCCCATTAACTGCACGGGAACACTTTCAGCAGCACAACCATCAACAATTGCTTGCTGAAGGGCCTCTCCGCTTTCGCGCGTATCTCGTCCAATGACAACAGATGTTGGCTGCAACACACGCACAACTGCACGTGCTAAGTCACGAGCCAATGCAGGGGTGAGTTCGTCAAGCGCAACTCCGCGGACACCGTCGGTACCGAAGTGAAGCATGATGAATCCTGACGCAACCACGCGCGACGGCGTGGCGCAAGCGCGAATCAGCGCTTGGTGAACTGCGGAGCCTTACGTGCCTTCTTGAGACCGTACTTCTTGCTTTCCTTACGACGTGCGTCGCGGGTAAGCAAGCCGGCCTTCTTCAAAGCAGGGCGTGACTCTGGGTCGAGTTCAATAAGTGAGCGTGCAATTGCCATACGCAATGCACCTGCTTGACCAGTAACGCCGCCACCAAAGATGTTTGCGTTGATGTCGAAAGATGTTTCGCGATCTGTTACGCGAAGTGCTTCGGTAACAACCATGCGCTGTGTTGCTGTTGGGAAGTAAACCTCGATGGGCTTTCCGTTAACAGTGATTGTTCCGGTTCCTGCGCGAAGAATGGCGCGTGCAACTGCTTCTTTACGACGACCAGTTGTTTGGGTGAGAGGTGCGTTAGCCACAATGACTCCTAAGTTGATTAGCGGGCCTTGGCGGCGCTGAGATCGAGAACGACGGGGGACTGTGCAGCATGCGGATGCTCTGCGCCTGGATACACCTTGAGCTTCTTGATCATCTGACGACCAAGTGGACCCTTTGGCAACATGCCTGCAACTGAACGTGCAATTGCATCTGCTGGCTTGCGGTTCAACAAGTTCTGGTATGACTCACTCTTCAAACCACCTGGGTAACCAGAGTATGTGTAGACCATGTTCTTGTCTGCTTTGCCAGAGGTCATCACAATCTTCGATGCATTAATGATGATGACGTGATCGCCCATGTCCATGTGCGGTGCGAATACTGGCTTGTGCTTGCCGCGCAAGATGCGCGCAACTTCTGTACAGAGACGACCAAGAACGAGGCCTTCGGCATCAACAATGTGCCAGGCGCGCTGGATCTCGCTTGCTTTTGGTGAGTAGGTACGCATGAGACTTCTGAGACTTTCGTAGTGGGGACCACAAGGTCGCCGACCCCATTTAGGGGGCTTGGTAAGGATAGGGGCGATTTTGGCCTCACGGCAACCCCGAAAAGGCCAACCATTCCCCTGTTTTATGGGTGGATGCGAGTGCCGTTATAACCCACGTCCCACAGCACCAAACCATGGGGCGGGGCCACGGGTGAGCCGTGTTGACGGTCCCCTGCCAGCATGACGGCACGGGTGTCACTGGCCGGGCGCTTCCCCAGGCCAACGTCTACAAAGAAACCCACCAGGCTGCGCACCATCTGATGGCAAAACGCATTGGCTCGGATCTCGAAGACCACCATGTTGTCCCCCTCGTCGCGCCAGCGTGCGTCGAAGACATACCTGTTCATTGATGCCTCGGGTTCACCGTCTGGCGTGTCTGGTTTTCTGCAAAACGCAGCGAAGTTGTTCTCACCAATAATCGCATCGCACGCAAGATTCATGAGGGGCACAGACAATGGTTTCCACACGTGCCACGCACGGTCGAGCAACAACGGATTCGGGTGCGGTGAATTCCAAATGGTGTAGCGATACGAACGCCATGTTGCGCTGCGTCGCGCATCGAAATCGTGGTCGGCCCACTGCACGTGAGTCACCGCTACATACGGTGCACACATACTGTTGATGCTGCGAATAAGGGTGTTCAAGTTTGTGTCTGCAGGAATGTCGCATGACACCACTTGTGCACGCGCATGAACACCAGCATCTGTTCTGCCTGCAGTGCTCAGCACAACAGTGTGTTGAGTAATAGTGCTGATTGCAGAAATAAGGACACCTTCAACGGTGTCAACATCGTTGTTTACTGCAAAGCCGTGGAAGTGTGCGCCGTGATATGACACACGCAAACGGGCCCGCCTAGTGGCGGGCCCGTTCAATGCGTTTGTTTCCGGTGCCATGACCGGTGATCACTCAGACCAGTTCGATGCGCGCCATTGGCGCAGCGTCACCCTGGCGGGTTCCGAGCTTGAGAATGCGTGTGTAACCGCCGTTGCGTGCCATGTACTTTGGCGCAACTTCGTTCACAAGCTTGTTGGTCATTTCCTTGTCACCGAGGTAACCCTGAATTTGACGAATGCGATGTACGCGCATTGGACCATCTTCTTGGGCTTTCTTTGCCTTGGTGATGAGCTTTTCAGCAATAGGACGCAATGCCTTTGCCTTTGCTTCTGTTGTTGTGATGCCTTCTGCAGCGAACAGTGATGCGGCCATGTTTGCCATAAGCAAACGTTGGTGCGCAGCACTACCGCCGAAGCGTGGGGCGCGACGTGGTGTTGCCATTGTGGTACTCCTTGGACTCCGAAATTATGCGCGCAGTGAGAGACCGCGCTCATCCAATTTCTGGATGATTTCGTCGAGGCTCTTCTGGCCAAAGTTGGTGATGTTCAAAAGGTCATCGGTGCTCTTCAAGAGAAGTTCACCAATGGTGTTGATTTGTCCGCGCTTGAGGCAGTTGCGTGGGCGCTCGCTGAGATCGAGATCTTCAATTGGCAAGTCAAGGTCTGGCACGCCAACGTTTGCACCAACTGGCTCGCTGAGCTCGAGTGCTTGTGGCTCTTCAGACAATGTTGCAATGAGATCAACAAGTGAACGCAATGTTGCAGCAGCAGAAGCAAGTGCTTCGCGTGGAGCAATTGAACCGTCTGTCTCGATGTCGAGAATGAGACGGTCGTAGTTGGTGCTCTGTGCAACACGTGTTGGCTCTACGTCGAACATGACGCGACGAACTGGCGAGAAGATTGCGTCGATGGGGATAACACCAATGACGCGGCTATCTGCATCGCGATCGGTGGACATGTATCCACGACCACGCTCGATGGTGATGTCGAAACCAAGTTGTGCACCTGAGTTCAACGTTGCGAGGTGCAGCGATGGATTCAAGATTTCAATGTCGGCAGTTGTTTGAATGTCGCCGGCCTTGAAGTCTGATGGACCCTTTGCATCAACACGAAGAACAACTGGTTCATCGCTGTGTGACACAACAACGACATCTTTCAAGTTCATGATGAGCTCGGTGATGTCTTCGGTCATGCCGTTGATGGTGGTGAACTCGTGCTCGACACCGTCGAACTTGACGGTTGTGATTGCTGCACCAGGAATTGATGACAACAATGTGCGACGAAGCGAGTTACCAATGGTGTGGCCGAAGCCTGGCTCGAGTGGGCCAACAGCAAAACGCTGACGTGTTGGATGGTCGTCGCCGATTGCTTCGACTGAAGGACGTTGGATGACAAGCATGGTGCTCTCCTATGAAACGGCTGAAAGAATTACTTCGAGTAAAGCTCAACAATGAGCTGCTCGCGGACGGGTACATCGATGTGTTCGCGCTGTGGAAGGTCGCGCACAGTGACTTGCTTGTCACCAGCTTCAAGCCAACCAACAAGTGAACGATCGAGTGTGTCGATGTTGTGTTGGATCTGAATCATTTCTTTTGCCTTTGGTGACAAAGAAATAACTTGACCACGCTTCACGCGGAATGACGCAATGTCAACGCGCTTGCCATCGACCTGGATCAAACCATGGTTAACAAACTGACGTGCCTGTGGGCGGGTTGATGCCCAGCCAGCACGGAACACGACGTTGTCGAGACGAAGTTCAAGAAGGCGCAACAAGTTTTCGCCGGTTGGACCTGCGAGACGGTTTGCTTCTTCGTATGTGCGACGGAACTGACGCTCGAGCACACCGTAGATGTACTTTGCCTTCTGCTTCTCTTGCATCTGCGCGAGGTATTCAGAACCTGCATTGCGACGACGCGTACGACCATGTGCACCTGGTGGGAAAGGACGACGATCGAGAGCCTTTGAGCCCTTTGCGTTTTCGAAAATGTTTGTGTTGAGGCGACGCGAAATGCGCACCTTGGGTCCGGTGTAACGGGCCATGACTAGCTCCTACGACGCTTTGGCTGACGGCAACCGTTGTGCGGTACCGGGGTGACATCTTTGATTCCTGACACTTCAATGCCCAAGTTCTGAATGGAACGCAATGCGGTGTCGCGACCTGAACCTGGACCCTTTACGTGCACTTCGGCGCGACGAAGACCATGCTCCATTGCTGCCTTGCCTGCTTTTTCAGCGGCCATCTGTGCTGCGAAAGGAGTTGACTTACGTGAACCCTTGAAACCAACGCCACCAGACGATGCCCATGAAATGACATTGCCTTCCATGTCTGTAATAGACACGATGGTGTTGTTGAAAGAGCTCTTGATGTGAACAACACCTGAGGTGACGTTCTTGCGCTCGCGCTTACGTGGACGGCGGCCGCCTGCTTGTGCCTTCGCCATGTTGTTACCTCACTGCCTTCTTCTTGTTGGCAACTGTCTTCTTTGGTCCCTTACGTGTGCGCGCGTTTGTATGCGTGCGCTGTCCACGAACGGGAAGACCCTTGCGATGACGAACACCTTGCAGGCATCCGATTTCGATCTTTCGCTTGATGTCTTGCTGCACATCACGGCGCAAGTCACCTTCAACGGTGATGTTCTGATCGACCCATGCACGAATGCGGTTCACTTCATCTTCGGTGAGATCGCGAACGCGTGTGTTTGGGTTGAGACCTGTTGCTTCACAGATCTTGATAGATGTTGATCGACCAATGCCGAAGATGTATGTCAACGAAATCTCCAAACGCTTTTCGCGTGGGATGTCGACGCCAGCAATACGTGCCATGTGTTTACGTTTCCTTCGTTGACTTTCTTAGCCCTGGCGCTGCTTGTGCCGGGGGTTTTCGCAGATCACCATCACACGCCCGTGACGACGGATGACCTTGCACTTCTCACAGATTTTTTTGACGCTCGGGCGTACTTTCATTGCGTTCTCACTTGAAGCGGTATGTAATACGACCGCGGGTGAGGTCGTATGGGGTGAGCTCAACCTGAACTTTGTCGCCAGGAAGAATACGGATGTAGTGCATACGCATTTTTCCAGAGATATGCGCTAGTACTTTGTGGCCGTTCTCTAACTCCACACGAAACATTGCGTTTGGTAGAGATTCAAGAATCGTGCCCTCGAGCACAATCGCATCTTCTTTTGGCTTGGCCAGAATGGGCTCCTTAGTTGGGTGGGACATGGTGCCCCATTAGCAGACTTGCGACAGGGGCGAGTGGCAATGCTATCGGCGCATTTCCCACTCGCCAAGCGGTGATTACCGCCTTTGTTCCACCGCCACAGTGAGGCGGGCGAACACCTCATCGGGGGCGCCGACCCCATCGACACGGACCAGTCGATTGGATGAACCGTAGTAATCCATGAGCGGCTGGGTCTGGGACTCATAGAGGTCGAGACGACGGTTAATGGCCTCAGGAGTGTCGTCGTCACGCTGGACAACGTCACCACCACAGTTATCGCAGGTCCACTGCCCCGTCTCGGTCCCGGTTGCCTGGTAGTTGGCTCCACAGTCGCGGCAGACCCGACGGGCAGAGAGACGGGAGAGAACGAGGTCCCGGGGCACATCGAGGTCAATTGCGGCATCAAGGGGACGCTTCTGGGTGATGCCATCT
>JACCDN010199480.1_pt1 | contig 13147 bp, 14 predicted proteins | sample 7441691 | NCBI WGS metagenome assembly JACCDN01 (sample SAMN15323439, study PRJNA562643) | freshwater metagenome | isolation source: river surface water | place: USA:Blue River Watershed | collected 2017-08-16 | reverse complement strand
CGTTCGCTAGTCTGTATACCGATCACACCCTGGCCACCGCGACCAATAGTTGGAAAATCTGTAGTTAAAGTACGTTTACCGTAACCGTTCTTCGTAGCCAATAAGATAGCTCCTTCTGGTTGTAGAACTATAGAAGAAATTAGTTTTTGTCCCGGCTTAAGTTTTATACCTCGTACCCCTTTGGCGGCACGACCCATACAACGCACATCAGAACATGGGAATCTAATCGCTTTGCCAGAATCAGCAATCAATAACACTTCACCTTGGCCATTAGTTAAACCAGCGCCAATTAAATGGTCACCTTCAGTAAGGTCAACTGCGATTATACCGCTGGTCCTTGGGCGCTGGAATTCGGTTAACGCTACTTGCTTAACCGTACCCTCTGAAGTAGCCATAAAGATCGCCTGATCGGCAGCATATTCGCGAATTGGTAATATCGCGCTGATTTGCTCGTCAGCTTGTAACGGCAATAAATTAATAATTGGCCGACCTTTGGATGCGCGACCAGCTACTGGAATTTGGTGTACTTTGAGCCAATAGACTTTGCCCAAACTCGAGAAGCACAATAAAGTATCATGCGTATTAGCAATTAATAAGCGCGAAATATAATCTTCGTCTTTTACTATAGTTGCGCTCTTACCACGTCCACCACGTCGCTGCGCAGCATAACTAGATACCGGCTGCGATTTAACATAACCACCGTGCGATAATGTTACCACCATAGTCTCTTCGGTAATTAAATCTTCGACAGAAAGATCACGTTGGGTGCCGATAATTTCAGTACGTCTGGCATCACCAAATTCCTGCTTGATTACAGTTAGTTCGTCGCGAATCACCTGCATTAAACGATTAGTATTGCTTAAAATTTCTAAATACTCTTTAATATTTTCTAGAATTTCTTTGAACTCTTCAAGTATTTTGTCTTGTTCCAGTCCAGTTAAGCGGTGCAATCTTAAATCTAAAATAGCCTGCGCTTGAATTGGAGACAAATGATAACCATCAGTTAATAAACCATAACAAATTTCTAGATCTGCTGGGCGACAATTATTTGCACCCGCACGTGCTAACATTTCTGCTACTTGTCCTGCAGCCCAAGTTTTTTCAGTTAATAACACTTTGGCTTCTTGTGGATTTTTTGAGGCTTTAATTAAAGCTATAACTGGGTCTATATTAACTAATGCTATTCCCAGCCCCTCTAATACGTGCGCTCTTTCTCTAGCTTTACGCAGATCATACTCAGTACGCCTTGATACTACTTGGCGCCGATGTTTAATAAAGTACGATAATATTTGCTGTAGGTTTAATAATTTAGGCTGATTATCTACTAGCGCCACTAAATTTATGCCAAATACATTTTGTAATTGTGTCTGTGAATATAAATTATTTAAAATCACATCGGCTAATTCACCACGTTTAACTTCAATTACTACGCGGATACCGTCTTTATCTGATTCATCACGTAACGCTGAAATACCTTCAAGTTTTTTGTCTTTAACCAATTCAGCAATTTTTTCGATTAAACGTGCTTTATTTACTTGATATGGTAGCTCTTGAATTATAATCGCTTGACGACCAGTTTTATCGTCAGTTTCAATATCTGTACGCGCACGTACATATATGCGCCCACGTCCAGTCTTGTAGGCTTCAACTATGCCAGCGCGGCCATTGATAATAGCTGCTGTCGGAAAGTCTGGGCCCGGAATATGTTCCATGATCTGTTCGATAGTAATCGCCGGATTATCAATCATGGCTAAGCAAGCATTAATAACTTCCGTTAAATTATGTGGAGGAATATTAGTTGCCATGCCTACGGCAATACCAGAACTACCGTTGATAATTAGATTTGGAATCTGTGCTGGTAGCACTTTAGGTTGAATTTCAGTTTCGTCATAGTTAGGCGCGAAATCAACAGTTTCTTTGTCTAGATCAGCTAACATGCTGCTAGCTATCTTGGCCATTCTTACTTCGGTATAACGCATAGCCGCTGGCGGATCGCCATCAATCGAACCGAAGTTACCTTGGCCATCGATTAACATATAACGCAAAGAAAATGGCTGTGCCATACGCACTAAAGCATCATACACCGCCGTATCGCCATGCGGATGATATTTACCGATTACATCACCCACCACGCGGGCGGATTTCTTATAGCTTTTATTCCATTCGTTTCCTAGCTCTTTCATCGCGTAGAGTACACGACGATGCACGGGCTTTAGACCATCCCTAACATCCGGCAACGCCCGCCCCACGATCACACTCATCGAGTAATCTAGGTAAGACTGTTTTAACTCATCTTCTATGTTAACCGGATTAATTTCTTGAGCAAGTTCGCTCATGCAAAGCTCCATTTAGGCTACGAAAACTAAGCTTCAATAGTACCACACTGCTCGCCAAATTTCACTTTGTTATTGATTATTTGCCATAACTGTGGACAATTGTGTACCGAATGATAAACCAGGATTCTTAGATAAATGACTTTATTGGAATTAGTACAAAATCACTGCCAGCAAGCGCTGCATCTGTTATTTACCTCGCAAATTGGCCATCTATACAATAACGAGCTAGAAATTAGCGTGGCCACCAATAGTAAATTTGGTCATTTCCAGTTTAATGGCGCCATGAAGTTATCCAAGATACTAGGGCAGGCGCCTAGAGCTATTGCCGAGCAAATTCGCGGGCAAATTTTGGCCCAGCAAGATCCAAGCGTAATAATATTTGCCGATATAAATATCGCTGGGCCCGGTTTTATTAATTTTGTGCTGCATCCAGAATTTTTATCGCAACAAATAACGCAACAACTATTAGATCCACGTCACGGTTGCAGCAAAATTGCTGAATTCAAACGCGTAGTAGTCGATTTTTCATCACCCAATATTGCCAAAGAGATGCATGTGGGGCATTTACGTTCCACCATAATTGGTGATTGTATTGCGCGAATTTTAGAATTTACTGGTTATGACGTATTACGCTTGAATCACGTTGGTGACTGGGGTACACAATTTGGCATGTTGATTACCTACTTGAAACAAAATTATGATATCTCACAAATAAATAATTTAAGTTTAACTGATTTAGTAAACGCCTATAAACAGGCCAAATTAACTTTTGATGCTAATCCAGAGTTTAAGCAACAAGCACAACTTGCAGTAGTAGCTTTACAACAAGGTGATCAAGAATCATACTCAATTTGGCAAACCATTTGCGCTATTTCCAGAAGCGCGTTTCAAGAAATTTATAGCTTATTAGATATAAATTTACTCGAGCGCGGAGAGTCTTTTTATAACCCTATGTTGCCAGCAATTATTGCTGATTTAGAACAGCAAAATTTAATTACCATTTCTGACGGCGCCAAATGCGTGTACCTAGATGGCTTTACTAATCGTGATAACGACCCTTTACCTCTGATCGTGCAAAAATCCGATGGTGGTTATAACTACGCAACTACTGATCTAGCCGCACTTAAACAGCGCGTGAATCTTGAACATGCTGCATGGGTAATTTACGTTACCGACGCCGGCCAAGCCCAGCATTTTAGTATGGTATTTGCAGCCGCTAGAAAAGCTGGTTTTTACGATGAGAATATAGTACGCATCGATCATGTACCATTTGGTTTAGTGCTGCGTGCCGACGGCAAAAAATTTAAAACGCGCGAGGGCGAAACAGAAAAATTAATTGATTTGTTACAATCAGCAATAAATAAAGCCGCAGAAATATTACAGCAACGTAACAATCCAGAATTTACCCCAGAAGACATTACCCATATGGCAAAGACCCTGGGCCTAAATGCCATTAAATATGCAGACTTAGCAAATAATCGTGTCAGTGATTATATGTTCAACTTAGATCGCATGTTACAATTTGAAGGCAATACTGCAGCATTTTTGGGTTATGCTTATGTGCGAATTCAAAGCATTAAGCGTAAAATTAACTTGGATCCTACGCAATTAGTTTTGACTGAGCAAATTAAACTGCAAACACCGGAAGAAATAGATCTAGGCTTACAAGTTTTACAGTTCCCAAGTGTGATCGCTAATTTCTCTAAAGAGTTATTACCCAATAGATTAACTGATTATCTATATAATCTCGCAGAGAAATTCCATACCTTTTTCCATAATTGTCGCGTAGAAGGCGTAGCAGAACAGAACAGCAGGTTATTATTATGCGAGGCAGTGTCTCGAGTTCTAGCACAGGGTTTGGAGTTATTGGGCTTAAAGTTGTTACAAAGAATGTAATGTTTTGCAATCCGGCACCCACCACTTGACAATGGTTCCATATGTGGCACCATTGTCAAGTGGTGGGTATTTGGTTGAATATCCTGATCTACCTGGATGTATGGCTGATGGTGAAACAATAGAAGAATCTTTACGTGAAGGGGAAGACGCAGTACAAGCTTGGATTGCTATAGCTGAAGGCGCAAATATTCCTGAGCCAAATAAGTTTCGTAAATATAGCTGGCAGTTTAGAGCCAGATTACCCATTAGCTTGCATGCCGAATTGGCAAGAAGAGCTGAAATGGAGGGTGTTAGTTTAAACACTCTAGCTACTGGATTATCGAAGCAATATTTTTCTGATCAAGAACATAAAAAGGTGAATGATTAATATTCACTTAATTGCTGCCACAGCAATATGTAATAATTTGATTCTAGTGGTTCTGTCAGAATTAAGGTGATGAAGCGGCATGCTTTGATGGTTTTGCGTCAGACGCTTCAGATAATTTTTTTGTTGCGTAGCTTTCAATGTCCTCTTTCCCAAAAAAACCTTCTATTTCTTGGCGTAGATTGTCTACGGCTTGGGCATTTTCCGGGCCTAAAGCCTGTGCTTTACCGCCCAAGCAAAGTAGCAATGCCTCAACACCACTATAAACTTTTTCATTACTGGGATCATTAACAACAACCGCACTTATTTTTTCAATATCTTTTCTACCTTGTAAGGCATCTTCAAAAAATTTTGTATCTATTTCTGTGCCTACTGACAAATTAGGCTCATCTTTTGGCGTAACCGCTTGTGGCTTGGTTAATTCTGCATAACATAATTGAAGAAATTCTTCTGAAATATCGACTGTATTTTTTTTCTTAGTGCAGACTTATAATCTCCGGCTTCAAGTCGTTTGTTGCCTTCTGTCACTGTTGGTGAAACACCATTATGGGCGGCCATTACTAATACTGCATCAAGCCCAGAATATTCTTTATCGTCAAGTTTAATCTTTAAATTAATAATTTCTGGAATTTGCATTGCTGCTTGTTTTAGTTGCGATAACTTTTCTTCAGAAGCAGTGTCGCTAAATTTTAATTTGGAAACATCTGCCACCGCTGCTAATGTTGGGGTATTGTAACCTTTAATATTAAACAAGACAGTACCTGGAGTTACATTGGATCTGTTTTGTAATGTTGGTTTTTGGGATTGAGCTGTAGCAATATTACTACCGCTAAATAGTGGGTCTTTAATTTGTTTTGATGAATTTGATGGAGCATTTGATGTGTTCGCTAAACTAAAATTCGTAATGCCATTAAACACTGCTCTAGCCGCTTTTTCTGGATCTATATATGAAATTGAATTTGAACCGGCATTACCCTCAGAGATCCAAAGTAAACCAAAATTCATCACACCAATACCTACATTTGCTATAGCAGCACCCACAAATGTAAGGCTAGCTGATGGATAGGCTATCAATTGTCTGAATAAACTCGGTTTTGCCATGGACACCCCCACCTCAAATTACCCACATATAAGGGTTTGGCCATTCAAAACGCAAATAATTGCAAACACTATAACTTATGGCTAAACTAGTAACCAGTCAGACCAGTTTGGAGATTAGAGTGCATACTCACCATAACTCAATACAATATTGGCAATTGCAGGATGCTAAAGCCAGACTCAGCGAATTGGTAAAGAACGCGGTCTCCGAAGGCCCGCAAGGTATAAGTGTGCGTGGGCATAAGGAAGTGGTGGTGATTTCTATGCAAGAATACGAAGCCCTAACCAAACAGCAGCAAAGCTTTTGGCAATTTATGCAAAGCTCACCATTTGCTGGCTGCGAATTGCACATCGATCGTGACAAATCTTCATCCAGAGATATCGAGCTATGAACTATTTGTTAGATACAAACGTAATTTCTGAGAGCACAAAAAAAAATCCAGACAGCTCGGTAAGCGAATTTCTAAATACAGTACCGGCAAAGTCTTTGTACTTAAGCGTGCTTAGCATCGGTGAAATAAGAAAGGGCATTGCTAATCTAAAAGATAACCTAGCAAAAAAACAAAGTCTTACTTTATGGTTAGAAAATGAGTTAATGAATTTTTTTTCTGGCCGAATTATACCAGTAAATATAGCTGTAGCTGACAAATGGGGCTTTATGACAGGAAATATTAAAGATCCGTTACCTGCAATTGATAGTTTAATTGCGGCCACAGCAATATGTAATAATTTGATTCTAGTTACAAGAAATAGCAGCGATTTTTCTAAATTCCAACTGGAAACGTTTAATCCATGGTTAAGTGCAACTGAAGTTGCACCTTAGTTTGGTGGTCGAGGAATATTAACCTTAACGAGCGTTTCAAATGCGCCTAAAAACAATTCACGGTCTTTACCTGTGAACCCAGCTATAACTTTTTTGCTTGTTTCATCTTGATAATGATTACTCAATTGTTGTAATTCGGCATCAACACAATTTGTGATCTCTTTTATGGTTATAACTGCTCCGACTTCATCAGCCTCTTTAAGCAATTGTAAAGCCTTGGTTTCTAAAATCCCAAACAATTTGTCTGTATTTTCGATGCTAACAATATTTTCTGTATTTTGATCTGCATTATTACTCGTATCATCGTTAATATGAAAGCTATGTGATCTGGGACGTTTTGGTGCCTTATCCACGATACTATATCTCCTAAATAACAGCATTATGCTTCCCTACCTACCATCCAGCTATTACAGTAGTTAAACGACTTGTTAATTATGCTTTATTATTTTTAAGCCAAGCCTTACAATATCCACTCTAACGACGCTGACCAGCCAGAAAGGAACTAGTGTGATCCACCCAGCCAATCTTGACCTACACGAAGTAAATAAATTCGGCTCTCTAGCCGCTCGCTGGTGGGAGCCTAACGGCCCGTTTGCGCCATTACATATTATAAACCCTTGCCGTTTAAAATACATACAGCAACACACCCAGTTAACAAACAAAAAAATCCTCGATGTTGGTTGTGGCGCTGGCATCTTAAGTGAAAGTCTCGCCAAATTAGGCACCAATGTCACCGGCATTGATGCTAGTCACGAAGTAATTCTGGCAGCGCAACAACATGCAGCAAACCATAATTTAAGTATAAACTATCATGCAACCACGATCGAAGATTTTGATAAAATTAATAGCCAAGAGTACGACATCATTACTTGTATGGAATTACTCGAACATGTGCCAGATCCAACACAGATGCTGCAAGATTGTAATGCTTTATTAAAGCCAAACGGCAAACTATTTTTGTCAACTTTAAATCGTACTTTAAAATCTTATGCGTTAGCCATCATTGGCGCGGAATATATATTTAATATTTTGCCAAAACAAACCCATGATTATAAAAAATTTATTCAACCGTCAGAATTAGCTGCTGCCTTACAAACAGCAAATTTCGAACTGCAGGATCTTACTGGCATGAGTTACAACCCCTTGTTAAAAACCGCATCGCTTTGTGCTACGGTAGACATTAATTATCTAGCTTACGCAACCAAAAAAGAACTATAAATGGCAATATTATTCGATTTAGATGGTACTTTATTAGACACCTCGCACGATATTCACGAGGCAGTAAATGCATTATTAATTTCTGAACATAAAACACCAGTTAGTTATGAAGCAATTCGACCATTTATTTCTTTCGGTGGCAGAAGAATCCTTGCACAAGCATTAAATTTAGACGTACTAAATTCGCAAAGCGACAAAGCATATCTAGATAAAATTATGCCAAAATTTCTCGAATTTTACCGACAAACGAATTTCAAACATACTTTTGCTTTCCCTGGTATTAACCAGTTATTAACAGATCTAGAAACTATGCCCATAACTTGGGGCATAGTAACCAACAAAATTCAGTCGTTAACTGAGCCTTTACTAAAAACTACCGGTTATTACGATCGTAGTGCTTGTATCGTCTGCGGCGATACTACGAAGAACCCTAAACCGCATCCAGCGCCATTACACCACGCTTGCAATTTATTACAAATCGCTCCTAATCAATGTTTATATGTTGGCGATTCTGAAACTGATATCCAGGCTGGCAAAGCTGCGGGCATGGCAACCATGGCGGTAAGCTTTGGTTATATCCCTGAAGGCGTATCTGTAGCTGACTGGCAAGCCGACTATATAGCAAATACCGCAACCGAAATTTTACCGTGGGTTAGAAAATGGGCAACAAGAAACGTTTAACGAAACTAGACAAACGATTACGCGACGCTTATCAAACTTGTCAAGCGATAGCCAACGCCCATTATGAAAATTTTCCAGTAGCTTCTTACTTATTGCCTAAACATTTACGCAGATCTGTAGCAGCAATTTACGCCTTCTCACGTACCGCTGATGATATTGCCGATGAAGGGGATATGTGTCGTGAGACCAGACTAGAGTTAATGACTAAATTTGAAACTAAGTTATATAATCTTCAGTACGGCAAGCCGCCTACAGAGCCAATTTTTATTGCCTTACAACATACAATAGAAAGTTTTAACCTACCGATTCAGTTATTTTATGATTTATTAACTGCTTTTAGGCAAGATATTCTAAAAGACCGATATCAGAATTTTGCAGAAGTAAAAGATTACTGTCATTATTCAGCAAATCCTATAGGTCAGCTATTATTATATCTAGCTGGGCAAGCAACCCGAGAAAATTTACTGCTTTCTGATCATATTTGTACTGGATTACAATTAATAAACTTTGCTCAGGATGTCGTAATCGATCTAACACAAAAAAACCGCTGTTATATCCCCATGGATGAGCTAAGATCTTATAATATAGACCTGTCTGATATTACGAATAAGATTGCTTCAGAAAACTATACTGCTCTAATTGCCAAGCAACTAGCACGGGCTACAGAGATTTATCAACAAGGCACGGCCCTTGGACAAGCCTTACCTGGATTTTTTGGTATCGAAATCAGATTCATTATCGCCTGTGGCCAGAAAATATTAGATAAACTGAACGCCCGTAAAGATATCTTTGCCAGACCGATTATCCTGAAGACTGATTTATTATTTTTATTCTTTAAAATAATTTTTTCGCGACAAAATTCACCAGCATCTACTCAGCCTATATTAGAAAAATTATGAACAATGCCAACCAATATTGTCAAAATAAAGTGGCCGCCAGCGGTTCAAGCTTTTATTATAGTTTTTTGTTTTTACCAGCTGAGCAAAGAGCCGCTATTACTGCTATCTATGCTTTTTGTCGCGAGGTCGACGATATCGTCGACGAATGTCAGGATAAGGCCATAGCACAACAAAAACTGGTCTGGTGGAGCACCGAGATTGACCGGGTATATACCGGCACACCGCAACATCCAGTAGGCATAGCGTTAGCACAGATAGTGAAAAAATATAAACTGCAAAAGTTATGGTTCGATGAAATCATGCAAGGCATGGCTATGGACTTAAAATACCAAGGTTATCAGACTTTTGATGATCTAAAGCTATATTGTCATTGTGTAGCTAGCGCGGTTGGTATGTTAGCGGCTGCAATTTTTGGCTATAAAAATCAGCAAACCCTTGAATATGCCAAAAAACTCGGGATAGCTTTTCAGATTATTAATATAATACGCGATGTGGGCGAAGATGCGAGACGCGGCCGGGTATATATTCCAGAAGAAGAATTGCAGGTTTTTGGAATTAAGCCGCAGGAAATCTTAGAACTAAATATTTCCAATCCAGAGCGTTTTACTGCGCTCTTAGCCAAACTAGCGGTATTAGCTAGGAGCTATTATACCTCAGCACTTGATACCTTGCCGGCAGAAGATCGCGCAGCACAACGCGGTGGACTAATTATGGCTGAAATATATTTTAAAATCTTAGCTGAGATCGAACATAGTAACTTTGACGTCCTCAATCAAAAAATAAGCATCACGCCATTACGTAAGTTATGGGTGGCATGGAATACTTGGCGTCTCGAAAAGAAATTATGTCTTCAAGCATCGTCATAGGCGCAGGTTGGGCCGGGTTACACTGTGCCTACACTCTGGCTAAAGCTGGCCAATCCGTAACGCTTATAGAGGCTGCACCACAAGTAGGCGGGCGCGCTAGAAGTGTACCTTTTGCTGCGCATACTGTCGATAATGGCCAACATATTTGCATCGGCGCATATCACTGTCTACGCGATTTGTTACGCGAATTAAACCTAGATGAAACGCAATTATTTAAGATCCTGCCAATGGAATTTATCGCACACGGAAAACAGACTTTACACCTTACGCTACCTAATTTACCACCGCCATTTAATTTACTCTGTGCTGTATTAACTGCAAAAAATATTGCCTGGTTAGATAAATTGCAAATTATTAAATTTTGTTATTTATTACATAAAATAAATTTCACATTAGAACAAGATTGCGGGTTATTAGTTCTATTTAAGAACTATCACCAATCAGACGCTATCATTAAGCAATTATGGGAACCAATCGTAGTTGCAGCCATGACTACTCCGATACAACATGCATCAGCACAGATTTTTTTAAATATTCTAAAAACCATGTTTTTAAATAACCAACGAAATAGCGATTGGTATATTCCTGCAGCAGATTTATCTGCAATTTTACCGATGCATATAGAAAATTATTTACTACAATCTGGGCATCAAATAGTTTATGGTCAACCAATCAAACAACTAATTTTAGATAAAAATAAATGCTTAGCTGTAAAAAGTCTCAGGCATAGTTGGCAAGCAGATCATTTTGTGCTTGCAACCTCACCTTGGCAAGCATCTTTACTGTTACAACCGCATCTGATAACAAATGAGCTGCATAAAAATCTGAATAATTTTACCTATGAACCAATATCTACTATCTATTTTGAATTCCCAAATCCAGTAAATTTAAAATATCCAATGCGTGGCTTATTGGATACTACTTGCCATTGGGTATTCGACCGCACATTTGCTGGACAACCCAATATCTTAAGTGCAGTTATTTCTGCCTCTGGCCGCCATACAGATCTCACACCAGCTGATCTAGCGGCACAAGTTCTCAAAGAGTTACAAGCAACTTTCCCACATCTAGGGACGCCAATTAAACATCGCGTAATCAAAGAAAAACGCGCAGCTTTTACCTGCAGCGTAAATTTGCAAAAATACCGTCCCACACCTCAGACTAATATATCTAATCTTTGGTTGAGTGGTGATTACTTGCAAACAAACCTACCCGCTACTTTGGAAGGAGCTCTGCTAAGTGGGAAGAAGACGGCTGTATGTATCTTAGAAGGTGGAAGTGACAATCGTGGCATCTAAATATATCGCCTCGCTCAAACCAAAATTGCTGACGATTCAAATCTGGTGCGGAAAAAAAATCAAGCAAGGCGATATGTTTTTAATCCTAGCGACTTCTTGGCATTTAGTCAAGTCAACTTTGTTACGCACCATTTTTCTTAGTGGTCAAAAACTTGACATATTTATCCGCTGTGCTGCAGTCTATTTACGCAACCCTAGTTTAGCGACCGAAACAACTTTCGACACTTGCTCTAGGCTTACTACATTATTCTCCTGATGCCGCAGACGTGATTGTAATCGATTTATATATTCAGCAACTAATGCTAATTCAGCCTGCGCAACATACCCGGCTTTCTTAAAGCACCTAATTGCTTCAGCAAAACTTTGCTTAGTTCCAATTCCATAGAGATTAGCTAATCCTAAATTTTTAAATGCTTGCGGATAGCCAGAAACTGTTGCTTGCTTGAAAAAATTCACCGCGGTCTCTGGGGCAGATTTGAAATAACTGACCCCTAAATAATTTAACGCTAGCTCACAATTACGTGCTACCCCTGCGACTTGAATTAACGCTTTACCAGTTTCTGCATCTTGCTTGCAGCCAAAACCTTCTCGCCTAGCCAAGCCTTCAAAAAACATACCTCGCGGATAACCAGTTTGAGCTGCTTGCTCAAAACGGTCAAAAATCTCATGCCTTTTTGCAAGGCGATTTATATCGGTTTCTTTATTTAGGGTTCTAGTATACAAATCACATAATTCATCTAAAGCGACATGGATGTACAAGGCCGCCTTATTGCGTGGATCTTTTTTTATAGTTCTACTACTTGCCTCTAGCCATTCTTCAATGCATTTTTGATTAGCAAATATAGATGAAATAGACATTGTTATTTTTGACCTCAATTAAAGTGAATAGTTATACGAGGCATGTTACCATAAATTTTATATTTTCTACTACTCAATTTATTTAATCGGTATTATTAAACATGTTAGAAAACAAAGTAATCATGCTCACCGGAGCGTCACGCGGCATAGGTCGCAATGTTGCAAAAGCTTTAGCGGCCAATGGTGCGACGCTAATTTTATTAAGCCGCACAATTAAAGATCTAGAATCATTACACGACGAGATAGTGCAAGCAGGTCATCCGCAACCTAGTATCTGCCCATTTAATTTATGTAGCGCAACTTTAGAAGATTACGATGATCTACGCCGTAATATACAGCAGACCTACGGACGCTTGGATGGGCTAATTCATAATGCCGGCATCTTAGGTGCCCTATCACCAATAGAACATTATGATATTCAAAAATGGTACCAAGTATTACAGGTAAATTTAAATAGCGTATTCATTCTGACGCAAGCTACTTTGCCACTATTAAAAAAATCAGCTGCTGCCTCGATAGTTTTTACTACTACTGAGTTAAGCACCACGCCTAAAGCAAACTGGGGAGCCTACGCAGTAGCTAGTGCTGGTTGCCAAGCAATGATGGAAATGCTCGCCAAAGAATGTGAAAACCTAACTAACATTAGAGTAAATGCGATTAAGCCGCATAAAGTACAAACCATTCTGCGTGCCCAAGCTTATCCAGCAGAAGAGCAAACAAAATTAAATAAACCAGCAACCATAGTAAATAACTACTTATACTTAATGAGTAATCAAAGCCAAAATATTAACGGCAGCGTATTAGATGCTG
>JACCDN010776448.1_pt1 | contig 13155 bp, 12 predicted proteins | sample 7441691 | NCBI WGS metagenome assembly JACCDN01 (sample SAMN15323439, study PRJNA562643) | freshwater metagenome | isolation source: river surface water | place: USA:Blue River Watershed | collected 2017-08-16 | reverse complement strand
TATTTATTAAAATTTCATATAAAAATTTTAGGTTTTATTGATAAAAATAAAGAAGGAGAGAATATATCTACAATTGAGAGATTATCTTTCAATTTTGATTATATTTTCATTTTAAGTCCAAATCATTTTAATACAATTTATGATAATTATTTAAAATTTGTTTTAAAAGAAAATCAAGAAGAAGCCTAATCCATTAATACCATTTTTTCTTTTTGAAATAATAGCCCATACCTGCTAACAAAAGCAGCATAAAGCCCCAAATTACAAAATACCCATACTTCCAATGCAGTTCAGGCATGTTGTCAAAATTCATCCCATACACACCTACTATAAAGGTTAAAGGCATAAAAAAGACCGAAACAACCGTCAATGTTTTCATGACTGCATTCATTTTGTGGTTTTGCGTAGAAAAATAAAAATTTGACACACTCTCTATCGTGGTTAAATCGTATTCAATTTGCTCAAGCAACTCCAATGACTTTTGATGCAAACGATCAAAAAAGGTATAATTTTTATCGTCAATTTCTTGAAAAACCTCATCTTCACGAATACTTTTGATTGCATATAAAGAATCTCTTAAAGGTATGATGGATCGTTTCAAAAAATTGTAATTATCTCTGTGTCGTTCTACTTGTTCCAAAATTTGCGGATCGGTACTTGTTTTTGAAACGTTGATGAGCGCTTCCACTTTGTCTTCTTCACTCTCGATGGAAATATAAAAATTCTCCATGACTGAATCCAACATCAAATACAAAAGATAATCGGCTTTTTTCTCTCTTACAATTCCAGAATGCGCTCTCAATCGCTCTCTAATGTGCGTAAAAAAATGACTCTTTTTTTCTTGAAAAGAAATCAATACATCTTTTTTTAATAAAAAACTAATTTGCTCTGCATCAATAGTATTTGAGGACTCCACAGGAAGTAATGATTTAATACTAAAAAACAAAACATCGTGGTATTCATCGAGTTTGGTTCGTTTAGTTGTGTTCAAAATATCACCCATCATAAAGTGATCGACATCAAACAATTTTCCGATTTCTTTTACCGTATGAATATCATTCAATCCGTGTACATTGAGCCAATTCGTTTTGTTTGCCTGCACACTTCTTTCCAAGTCCAAGGGCGTTTCAATTTTTATTTCTTCTAAAAATTCAACGTCGTAAACAAACATTTGCATTTCAGTCACAACGTTCTTATGAATTCCCGTATATTCTAAAACGGTAGGCTGTTCTTTTCTACCTTTTTTATATTTTATTTTTCGCACAAGCTTTATTTTTTTATAAATTTAATGATTATTATTTTTTTCAAACTAATTTTACAAAAAAACTAACGCATGAAATCCATTTTTATCAACATCAAGGAACTTCTTCAAGTACGCGAGCCTTCAGTAAGAAAAGTTGCGGGTTCAGAAATGGCGTTGTTACCTACTATCAAGAATGCATTCCTGGTGGTTGAAGAAGGTCAAATTGTGGATTTTGGAGCCATGGCAAATTGTCCCGATACCAAGGACTTAAACGTATTGGATGTAACTGGGAAATTTATTTTACCTACTTGGTGCGATAGTCATACGCATATTGTATATGCCGGAACGAGAGAACAAGAATTTGTTGATCGGATCAACGGGTTGAGTTATGAAGAAATCGCTAACAAAGGAGGCGGCATTTTGAACTCGGCTAAATTGCTGAATGAAACTTCCGAAGACGAACTATACAAGCAATCCAAAAATCGTTTGGAAGAAGTCATGCGATTGGGCACCGGTTCAGTCGAAATCAAATCGGGTTACGGATTGACCGTGGACGGCGAATTGAAAATGTTGCGAGTAATCAAACGATTGGCTTCAGAATACAATTTACCCATCAAAACGACATTCCTTGGTGCTCATGCTTTCCCTACTCAATACAAAGAAAATCACCAAGCCTATATTGATTTAATCATCGAGGAAATGCTTCCAAAAATCAGCCAAGAAAAGTTAGCCGATTTTATCGACGTGTTTTGTGAAACGGGCTACTTTTCTGTATCGGAAACCGAACAAATCATGCGTGCAGGTATTGCCCATGGATTGACTCCGAAAATTCATGTAAACCAATTCACAGCGATTGGCGGCATTCAGTCTTGCGTAGATTTGGGAGCACTGACAGTAGATCATTTAGAAATTGTAACACCTAAAGATATCGAAGCATTAAAAGGGTCTGAAACGATGCCTGTGGCGTTGCCGAGTTGCTCTTATTTTTTAAGCATTCCTTACACACCCGCTCGAAAATTAATCGATGCCGGTCTACCGATAGCACTAGCCTCCGATTTCAACCCGGGCTCTACTCCTTCTGGAAACATGAACTTTGTGGTAGCGACAGCATGCATCAAGATGAAAATGACTCCCGAAGAAGCCATCAATGCAGCCACGCTGAATGGTGCCTACGCTATGGGAATTGCCAATTCACACGGAAGCATAACAAAAGGCAAAAACGCAAGTTTTATCCTCACCAAAGAACTGCCTTCTTATTATCAAATTCCGTATTTGTTTGGAAGTAACTGCATTGAAAGCGTCTACATCAATGGTGAGCTGATATCATAAAAAAAGCCTCTTGTTTGCAATAAACAAGAGGCTTTAACCTATTTTAGATCAGCTTATCTTAACGTAAAACTTGTTTTAGATACCAATTCATTTTTATCAAATACATTTACGTAATAAGTTCCTTTTTCGAAATTTTTACCCGATAAATCTTGTTGTACTTGAACTGTTTTGTTTTCAAATTTAACCGTAGAAACAAAACTGTACGAAAGGGTTTGGTTGGCAAAAACTACCGTAGCTTTCTCTCCCAATACATTATTTTTACTGTCAATTATTTGAACATAATAATTTTTGTCTCCCGATTTAGCCACTGAATTTTCAGCAATCGTGAATGAAACACGCAATGTGTTGGCTCTACTTGCTTTATCTGTTTCAACTTCTTTACCTGAATTACGTTTTTTGTAAGCCATTGTTTTCAAATTCAAAACCGATAACTTAGCCGCTTTTTCAACCGTTTTAGACAATTCTTCGTTTTGACCCACCAACGTTTTGTTGTAGTTTTTTGCTTCTTCTAACACCACTTCGGTACTATCGATGTGCGTAGTCAATTTTTTATTTTGAACTTTCAATCCTTCTACTTCTTGCATCAATGTGTTCATTTTAGCTTGCAACGCAACAAATTGCGTTTTGTATTTAGCTAAAGAGGCTACATCCCCTTTTGATTTTTTTAACTGCTCCATCAAGTTGACAATTTTGTCTCTTTCAGCAATTAACTCATCGCTCATGGTAGTATTTTCAGCAATTGCAGCATCATATGTAGCTTTCAAATCACCCAATTCTTTCAGGATGTTTTCTTTTTCAGATTTTACTGTTGTAACCTGCGTTGTCAACTCTGTGGTTTGAGAAGTCAATTGGTAAATATAAAATAAACTCGCTACCAGTAATAAAGCTAAAACTAAAATAATAGCTTTTAAAGAAGAATTGCTTTTTTGATTTTCCATTTTAGATATTTTTATTTAAATTTTCTGTAAAATTAACTAATTATATTACTTTTGAAACTAATTCAGTATTAAATTATGGACAAATTAATTCGATTTACCAATTCTGACCTTTCAAAAGTCACCAACTACAGAAGTGGTGAAGTTAAATTTGGCGAAAAACTAATATTAATTCCGTCCGACATTGAAATATTGGACTTCTTGAACACTTGTGACCAACAATTTGTTCTGTTTGGCATTCCGGAAGACATTGGTATTCGCGCCAATTATGGACGACCTGGCGCCGACTCTGCGTGGGAAAGTGCCCTTAAAAGCATTGCCAACATCCAACACAATCGTTTTAATAAGGGTTCACAACTGGTTGTACTTGGCAAATTGGATGTCTCTCAAGAAATGGAAGAGGTAAAAAATTTGGATTTCAACATCACAGAAGACCGAAAAAAAATGAGTGCCCTTGTCCAAAAAATTGACAAAGAAGTGGTGCACGTGGTTTCTCAAATCATCAAAGCAGGCAAAACACCTATCATCATTGGAGGAGGTCATAACAATGCCTACGGAAACATCAAAGGAACCGCTTTGGCAAAAGGAAAACCGATCAATGCAATTAATTTTGATGCGCATTCCGACTTTAGAATTTTGGAAGGAAGACATAGTGGAAATGGCTTTAAATATGCCTTTGAAGAAGGATTCTTGAAAAAATACTTCATCTTCGGATTGCATGAAAGTTACACTTCAAAAAGCGTGCTTACCGAACTAAAATCATTACAAGACCGCATCCAATTCAATACCTATGATGAAGTCAACATCAGACGTGAAAAATCCTTTGAAGGCGAATTGGAAATTGCTAAAAACTTCATTGAAAGCGATTGTTACGGAATTGAAATTGATCTCGATGCAATTCCTAATATTCCGAGTAGTGCCATGACCATCAGTGGCTTTTCAGTAGAAGAATTACGTCGTTTTATTTACTTTTTTGGACAACATGAAAACGCGGCTTATCTTCATATTTGCGAAGGTGCTCCTTCATTAGATAATGAAAAAAACAACCATCTCGTTGGAAAACTAATTGGCTATTTAATCACCGATTTCATCAAAGCCAAAAACCGTTTGGACGACTAATCACCTTCGTTTAGGTAATAAACACTATCTTTACAGCCTCTAACCTTTTAAGTAGAGTAATATTTTATGACATTTAGTGATTTACACCTAATAAAAAACATTCAACAAGCCCTTCAAGAAGAAGGCTACGAAAACCCAACTCCTATACAAGAACAAGCCATTCCCATTATTTTAGAAGGAACAGATTTGGTAGGATGTGCCCAAACAGGAACCGGAAAAACCGCTGCGTTTGCTATTCCTATTTTAAATTATTTACACAGAATCTGCGGTTCTGGATCCAAACGAAAACTAATCAGAACCTTAGTTGTAACCCCTACGCGCGAATTAGCCATCCAAATAGATGAAAGCTTCAATACGTATGGTAAATATACCAATATCCGATCGATGGTTGTATTTGGAGGAGTGAACCAAACCCCACAAGTTGACCAACTAAAAAAAGGTATCGATATTCTGATTGCAACTCCAGGTAGATTATTGGATTTACACAAACAAGGTTTTGTAGATTTAGACAACCTTCATTTTTTGGTTCTTGACGAAGCCGATCAAATGCTTGACATGGGATTCATCAACGACGTTAAAAAAATTGTGAAGTTAGTTCCAGACAATCGTCAGACGCTTTTGTTTTCGGCAACCATGCCAATGGCCATTCGAGAACTTGCCGATACTTTTTTGAAAACACCTAAATATGTTTCGGTGACACCTGTTTCAAGTACAGCCGAAAATGTGAACCAAAAAGTATATTTTGTTGGGAAAGAAGACAAACGAAAATTATTGTACCACATCATTCGCAATGATAAATTAGAAAACGTACTTGTTTTTGTAAGAACTAAACATGGCGCCGATAATGTGGTGAAAGCGTTGAAGAAAAACAATGTTTCTGCTGAGGCCATTCACGGCGATAAATCGCAAAATGCACGTCAGCGTGTGTTGGAAGGTTTTAAGAATAAAGAAATCTCTGTTTTGGTTGCCACTGATATTGCAGCTCGAGGTATTGATATCGAAAGTTTGCCTTATGTGATCAACTTGGATTTACCGAATATTCCAGAAACCTATGTGCACCGTATCGGAAGAACAGGTCGTGCTGGAAACAGCGGATTGGCCATTTCTTTTTGCGCACAAGACGAACAACCGTATTTAAAAGACATCGAGAAATTGATTAAAATGTCGGTTAAAGTTGAGAAAGAACATCCGTATCCCTACTCGAATATTCCGCCCAATCCCGATGCAAAACCCGATTTAAGAAATAAAAACAAAGAAACCAATTCGAGAAAATCGGAAGCTTCCAAGAAAAACAAAAAACGCTGGTATTAATATAGTTTTGGAAATTTTCAATTATATATAAAAAAAAACGCACCTCATTGGGTGCGTTTTGTGTGCCTATATAAAACCCATATTAAAACTCAAAACTCAAACTAGTTGTTGTAAATAATGAGGAAACCATCAAATTGGGCTCCATTCCAAATACTTTGTTTTTATTATTCAAATAACGTATCTCGTTTCGTAATTTAACCTTAGCATTAGGCAAATAATCTACATTAATAGAAAAACCTATAGTTTCAAATGGAACGCTTGTTGCAATAATTACATTCTTAGCATCCTTATAGTATTCGGCCCTAAAGGCAGTTTGCCATTTTGGAGACAAACTATATTGAGCAATAAAAACGGGACTCAACCAGGTAGCAGATTGCGAATCATTTAATTTTTGAATCCCCATGTCAAAACCAGCAATGGTTCGCCATTTGGCATTCCATTTATAGTCGTAATAAAAATTACTAAAATAGCGCATTTCAAAACCCACTCCATTAAATTCTTTACCCACAAAAGTACTCCAATTAAAAGTTGCGTCTTCCTTTGGTTTATAAACTATTTGCGAACCAAAAGAAGGTGCTGCATCCTTGTTTGGTTTTGCAATACGTTGCCAACCGTTGGTAAGCAATGCTGCAAAAGCCCATTTGTCGGAGGGTTTGAAGTTGTATTTCATTCCGGTCATAAAATATGGCGAATTTTCGGCCAAAACAGAACGTGTCAAAGTCAAATTAGTTGCCGTTGTTGCCGATTCAAAACCGATGTAGCTTGGCAATACACCTGCTTCAAGTACATGTTTTTTCATTGTATCAAAATAGATTCCAATAAAAGCTTCATTTATGTTCTGTATTTTTTCTGAGGCATAATTATCTACAACATATGCCCCCGATTGAATGGCAATATTTGCGTACATAGTACCATATTCAAACTTTGTTCTAAGTAAACCAATATTAACATTGAACTCATTATGCCGATTATGATTGTACATAAATGGCAATTTAGTTTCGATGCCATTTGGATTAAAGTCGTAGGAATAATACGTTTCTAAATATCCCGAAAAAGTTGTTTTTAGTTCACTTTTATCTTGTGAAAAAGAAAGTAAGTGAACAAATAAGATGAGTATAGATACTAATTTTTTCATTTCAGAAAATATAAAAGTTTTAATTTCCATTTTAAAAATAAAATGGGAATAGTAAGAAACACATCTACTATTTCAAAACAAATAGCCCTTATGGTAACGGCATCCTTTCTATTTTTTGGATTTAAAACCAAAAAATAGAAAGATACAGCGTACAGAAGGAAATAGCTCCTTTAAAAAACTAATCTCTCGTTAGTTTTTTATATTTGATTCGTTTTGGGGTAAGATCACCGCCCAAACGTTTGCGTTTGTTTTCTTCATATTCAGAGAAACTTCCTTCAAAGCAATACACTTGAGAATCGCCTTCAAAAGCCAATATATGGGTACAAACTCTATCTAAAAACCATCTGTCGTGCGATATAATAACGGCGCATCCAGCAAAATTTTCTAATCCTTCTTCTAAGGCACGAAGCGTATTGATATCCAAATCATTGGTAGGCTCATCCAGCAACAAAACGTTTCCTTCTTCTTTCAAAGTCATTGCAAGGTGCAAACGGTTTCGCTCCCCACCCGAAAGTGCCGCTACTTTTTTGTTTTGCTCACTTCCACCAAAATTAAATCGGGATAAATAAGCTCTAGAATTTACTTGGCGTCCGCCCATCATGATTAATTCTTGACCATCACAAAAGTTTTCCCAAATTGATTTGTTCGGGTCAATGTTGGAATGCGTTTGATCTACATACGCAATCTTCACTGTTTCACCAATAGCAAATTCACCACCATCTGGCTCTTGCTCTTTCATAATCATGCGAAAAATAGTTGATTTTCCGGCACCATTTGGCCCGATGATACCCACAATTCCAGCTTGAGGCAACGTAAAGTTCAAATTGTCGTATAGTAATTTATCTCCGAATGCCTTGGCAACTCCTTTGGCTTCAATTACATTAGTTCCCAAACGTGGACCATTCGGAATGTATATTTCTAATTTTTCATCCAATGCTTTTTGATCCTCGTTCAACAACTTATCATAGTTTTGCAAACGGGCTTTTTGTTTGGTTTGACGACCTTTGGCACCTTGACGAACCCAATCCAGCTCGCGTTCTAAGGTCTTTCTACGTTTGGAAGCTACTTTTTCTTCTTGCTCCATACGTTTTGATTTCTGATCTAACCAAGAGGAATAATTACCTTTCCACGGAATACCTTCTCCTCGGTCTAATTCTAATATCCAACCCGCTACATTATCCAAGAAATAACGGTCGTGCGTTACTGCAATCACCGTTCCTGCATATTGAGATAAATGTTGCTCTAACCAAAGTACACTCTCGGCATCGAGGTGGTTGGTAGGCTCATCCAATAACAATACATCGGGTTGTTGCAACAATAATCGGCAAAGAGCCACACGTCTTTTTTCTCCTCCCGAAAGCACATTGATTGGCATGTCTCCGTCGGGTGTGCGTAAAGCATCCATGGCGATTTCTAATTTTGTATCGAGTTCCCAAGCATTACAAGCATCAATTTTATCTTGTAATTCCGCTTGACGATCCATCAGTTTTTGCATTTTATCGGCATCTTCATATACTTCTGGAAGACCGAACATGTCGTTGATTTTATTGAATTCGTCTAGAATCGCAACGGTCTCTGCTACCCCTTCTCGAACTACTTCAATAACAGTTTTGGTTTCATCTAATTGGGGTTCTTGTTCCAAATAACCAACTGAATAACCTGGCTGAAAAACCACATCCCCTTGGTAATTTTTATCTACCCCTGCAATGATTTTTAACAAAGAAGATTTTCCGGAACCATTCAAACCTAAAATACCAATTTTAGCCCCATAGAAGAAACTTAAATAAATATTTTTCAAAACTTGTTTATCACTTCCTTGGTAGGATTTACTCAATTTTTGCATTGAGAAAATTACTTTCTTATCGTCTGACATGTTTTATGTAGTATTAATTTGAAGCACAAAGATAGTTTTTAATCAAAAGAATTCAAAAAATTGCTCGCCAATTAATTTGTATCGAACATTACTTAACGATCCTTGAACTGTGTTCATTTTGATCAAAAACTTATTTATCATCAAATTTTCAATCTTAGTAGGTAAATACATCATCAAAAACATTGTTTTGATTACTGAAATTTTGGTTGATTTGAGCAAATTCAATAGTGTAAAGAACCGTTCCTAGAACTTTTTAAGCAACAAAAAACCTTACTTAAGTAGCTATTTTCTAATCAAGTAAGGTTTTTATTTAAAATAAATAATACACCAGTGTTTGTATAGCGTGTGCTGGAATAGTAAGCTGCGTAGCTTGATCACCTACATACAATAAATAGTTGATGGTGCTTTCACTTTGGTTCATTACAACCGTTGCAACAGTTCCGTCCGGATTGATAAACGATGTGGTCAACAACTGACTTCTACTTGCAACACTACTGATTCTTTTTGCATTTGGTTTGATGAATTTTGAAAAATGGCCGATGAAATAATACGCCGGAGTATAAATCAATTCGTTGGTTGCTGTGATGGCGTGTACTGGAGCAAAACAGAAATTCCCAACATGATTGGGTCCTCCTTTTTCATCCAACAAGATATTCCAATCGGTCCAAGCTACGGTTCCGTTATTAAAATCATGAATCATAGATCGTCCATATTTTTCGCCATTAGACCAAACTTGGTAACGTTCCGGATTAAATGATTCGGAACAACCTTCAGTGAAAATTAAATTCTTATCTGGGTAAGCTTCTTGTACTTTTCTTACATTTTCAAACATTGGCTGTCCTCCTGCCCATGTTTCATACCAATGGAATCCCATTCCCCATGCGTATTTAGACGCGGCAGGATCATCAAATATTACATTGGCGCGGTAATTCATTAAATCGCGGTTATGATCCCAAACGATGATTTTTTTATTTCCTAAACCTTCTTTCTCCATTGTAGGTCCTAGAAAATTTTTAAGAAAATCACGCTCTTCCTCAGCCGTATAAATACATGATTCCCATGTTTGTGTGGCCATTGGCTCATTTTGAATAGAAATACCCCAAATTGGAACACCTTCTTTTTCGTAGGCTTTGATGAATTTTGCAAAATAATTGGCCCATGATTGGTTGTACTGAGGCAACAATTTACCGCCATGTAATATATCATTGGTCGTTTTCATAAATGCCGGTGGACTCCATGGTGAAGCATACAATGTCATTTTATCAGCAATGGCCGTAGCTCTTTTGATTAAGGGAATACGGTATTTCAAATCATGCGCAATAGAGAATGAGGTAAGTGCTCCATCGCCCTCATTTACATAGGTATAACTTCCGCTAGAGAAATCACAACTATGGATGTTGGTACGAGCCAAAGTATATCCAATCCCTTTATCGGAACTGTAATACGACTGTAACAATTGCTCTTGTCTGTCTTTTGATAAAAGCGCGAAGACTTCAGCGCTGGCATCTGTGATCGCTCCACCTATTCCTAAAAATGTTTGGAATTTTTTATTGGGATCCACAAAAATACACACCTGATTTTCAAAAGGTTGTCCGGCTTTAATAAATGCAACCGATTCTTTCTGAGCCAATCTATCCGTTGTTTTTTCATCCGAAACAAAGACTGTGACTGTTTTATTTTGAGTTGAAAATGAAACTTCTTTTTTTTGAGCAAAACTACCCAAGGATAGGAATATCAATGACCATACTACTTTTTTCATCGTACCTATTTTAAATTACACCCTTCCTTTCAATGCATTAAAAACCCATGCGTTGGCTAAAAATCCAATACCAACTGCAGCAAATCCCCAACCGGCAATATCATCATAACGAAATGCGCCCAAACCTATTAAAAGTAGCCCCATGATAATCATGATGAAAGTAGCCCAACCAAGAACTGTATTCTTATTCATTCCCATATTATTTAATTTGATAAATCAATTGATATGGACAAATATCGTAAAAAAAAGAATAGTATCCGTATATTTGCACTTTGTTACCAATTGAAAAAAACTTTTGTTTTTAAAAATACTTGGTAATGAAATACATACTTGGGGTCGACTGGTTTTGACAGCAGGTGGAATTGACTAGTAAGCACGTCGAGCATTGAATTTTGGCTCGTAAATATCAATTTTCAAAACATATAAACGGCGAAGGAAACTACGCTCTTGCTGCTTAATCTGAATCATAGTAAGATAAAGCCTCGTCCTACCAGGTAGGAAAGCAGGATTTACCTCGATAGCTTTGGTTTGTGGCGGTCGACACAGGTAAATCGTAAAAATAAACCTAAGAATAGTTATGTCTTTACGCTATTACGAAAATTAAAAAGACTAAGGGCGATGTGGCTGTTTCTGGTCGAGCATTGCTACGAAAAATCAAACAGAAAATAAACGTGTAGAAAGCTACTTGATTGCTTGTTTGGACCCGAGTTCGATTCTCGGCGACTCCACGAGTGAAACAAAAGCCTCTAAATTAATTTAGAGGCTATTTTTTTTATTTAAAAGTTCCAAATCCGACATGAAATAGTTCGAGAGAACTCCTCTCTGCTCCACGAGTTGAACCAATAGCCTCTAAAATTTTAGAGGCTATTTTTTTATTTAAAAGTTCCAAATCTGACATGAAATAGTTCGAGACAACTCCTCTCTGTTCCACATTTTCAACCATAATTACTTTTCAAGTAGTTGTGTTTTTTTTGTGATTTTTCGATAATAATTATAAATCGGTTTTTCAAAACCGTAATAAAGTATAATGGATACGATCCAAAGTAAAATGAAATTTCGATCAGGAAAAAACACCAGCGATTTAAGCTTCAAATTGGCATAACTGATGTGCACCAAATAAAAAGCAAATGAGGCATTACCCAATACCATCATCCCTTTTGAAGACAAGAACCTCTGTAAATAAGTACGCTGCGTCATTAATCCTTGAAACAATATCACAATAAATACGGGCACAATACAAAAGAAAAGTAGTTTACCTTGCCAATGGTTGGTTCCATGGTCTACTCTACTCTCTTGAAACAAGCCAATGCAATACAACGTGATCAAAAAACCAACGGCGCCAATGGTTGTTGCATGTTTTTTGAAGGGCATCTTCTGAAAAGAAACGGCATAATACGACAACAAAATACCTGCTGCAAAAAACACCGATTGCCCTGCAAAAGTACCCATCAAGACAAAATCAAAGGGATATAAATAACTGTCTTGGTTTCCGTTGATTCCTATCCACAATTCACCGATACTTACCGTAATTAAAAATACCGCAACTAACAGCCCCAACAAATAGACAAAATGCTTTTTTAAAGCCAGTAGCAACAACGGAGCAAAAGTATAAAAAGTCATTTCGACGGTCAACGACCACGATTGAGCAATAGCATCAAGAGAATGTTTGAATGAAAATCCTTGTAACAGCCCATAATGAGGTAAAGAAAAATGGCCATTCCCAAAACCGGGATCCAAATAATAACAGGTCAACAACAACCAATATACCGGCATGATTCGAACCATTCGTTGCAGTAGGTACCTTCGATAATTTGAGAAAGAAGCAGCAGGTTGTAGACCGTAATTATTGGCAATGAGAAAACCACTTAGCACAAAAAACAAGGGAACTCCGAGGTTCAATTCATTACAAAACCGAAAAAGTTCTGGGTGCAATTCATCCTTCCAATATTTGCGGTTATGATAAACGAATATCATCATAGCTGCTATGGCTCTGATTCCGGTGAGTGCTTTAAAATGAGATGGTTTTGAGATAGTAGCCATTGTGACAAGTGCCAATATTAAAAGGCTAAAGGTACACTATTTTCCAAATAAAGTCAAAGGATGTTTAAGTTGGTTCAATTCTAATTTTAAGGCAGGAGATTACAAACGCATTCCCAATTGAAAAGAAGCGTTCATCCAACTAAAACCTCCCCGGGTGATGTACTCAAAATGATCGTTGAAATGAAGATTTTGTTTTCGAAAAGATTTTCGATTGTTAATAATTCAAAATGTAAGAAATAACTTTTTTATATTAATTTTGGAGAATACTTTTAGATTTATTAAAAACAATACGCATGAATTTCAATCTAAAAGGAATCCTGAATTTCATTTCTCTAATTTCAATATCAATGGCAACAAGTCAAGTATCAAAATCAATTGACAATCAAAAGTGGTGGAAAGAAACCGCTGTAT
>JACCDN010496527.1_pt1 | contig 13155 bp, 9 predicted proteins | sample 7441691 | NCBI WGS metagenome assembly JACCDN01 (sample SAMN15323439, study PRJNA562643) | freshwater metagenome | isolation source: river surface water | place: USA:Blue River Watershed | collected 2017-08-16 | reverse complement strand
CTGCTGCCTTGACTATAGCTTGTGCGAGAGGATGTTCTGATTGTTTTTCGAGACTTGCAAGTATTTGCAAATCTTTGACTCTATTATCACCAATGTAATCTACTAGTTCTGGTTGTCATTTGGTGATCGTCCCTGTTTTATCGAAGATAACAGTTGTTACTTTATGAAGTTTTTGCAAACTCTCCGCATTCTTGATCAAGATACCCATCTCGGCTCATTTCCCAACCCCCACAATAATGGCAGTCGGTGTCGCCAATCATAACGCACATGGACAAGCAATAATCAACACACTGACAAATGCAACGATACCGATCATTACATTGCCAGTTATGATCCATACAATAAGACTGACGAATGCAATCACAAGCACGATAGGCACGAAAACTGCAGAAATCTGATCGGCAAGTTTTTGGATAGGAGCTTTGGATCATTGAGCATCTTGGACCATCGTGATAATATGAGCCAGCATGCTGTCTGATCCGAGTGAGGTGGCTTTGATTTTCATAAATCATTGCTTATTCATCGTTCATCCTATTACTTTGTCTCATTCTTTTTTGTCGACAGGCATAGATTCACCAGTAATCATCGACTCATCGATACTACTCATACCACTCATAATTATCCCATCAACAGGTATTTTCGATCATGGTTTGATAATGACAATATCATCATGTCTGACTTGATCGATAGAGATTTCTTGTTCATGACCATCACGCTCCACGATGGCTGTCTTTGCTTGAAGATTTAATAACTTCTCTATCGCTTCGCCAGTTTGAAGCTTCGATCTCGTCTCGAGATACTTCCCATAATAGATGAATCCAATGACCACAATCACGACATCATAATAGTGGATACTCGTATCAAGATAGGGTGCAAGCGGTCACTCAAATGCTGTCACGATGAAACTATAAACAAATCCTACGACTGTACCTAATCCAATAAGCGTTTCCATAGTAGCGACACCTGTCTTGATGAATCTTCGCAGAGCGATAATATACTGCTTCCCTATGACAAATAAAACATAAGTAGCCAGAAGAGGGAAAAGATGATGAAATAGTTCATATAACCACTCAGACATCATAGGTAATAGTTTTCGCTGTCAGCCTATATCGAGTATCATGTAGATGAAACTCAAGACCACAAAAGGCATGACAATAAAAATCTTCTGTTTCATAGACTGTAATTCTTTCAGTTTTTCTTCTTTGGACTGATTGAGTCCCGTATGCATACTATGATCTTCTCCGCTCATCATGGTTCAGTCTGACATGATATGATTTTCATGCTGCATTTTTCATTCTGAACTTTGAACTTTAGAATTTGAATTCTGCACGAGCTGATATCCGAGAGGATCGACAACTTTCTTCATTGCATCAAAATCAGTCTTCGTTTCATCGAAAACCACTTTCGCAGTCTCAGTAGCGAAGTTCACCTCACATGACTCGACACCAGGCATCTTGCCGAGTGACTTTTCTATATGATGAGCACAACTTGCACAGCTCATTCATTTGATCTTGTATGTATCTTGCATTATGAAAAAGAAATATAAAATATTCTGACTCTCATCGTCGTCAATCTCCCTTATGGTGTTCCACCCTCTCACTGTGTCCGGATACTTATACCATTTGGTTTTTTTCCTACAGTAATAGTATCGATAAGCTTTTGCACCGATGTATCGATTACAGAGACAGTATCCGAGAGTAAGTTGGTAATATATGCATACTTTCCATCAGGACTCACGACGACTCCATGAGGAGCTTGTCATCCAGTATAGTTCTTCATTATCTGTTTGGTATCTATATCGATGACATAGATCTGATCACTCGTCGCTTGATCGAAGTAGAATCACTGATCGGCAACATAAAGAAACTTACTATCGGGAGTCGGATATATCTGCACTGGTCATTGTGCTCCATCAGGCAGAGGGATACTAGCAAGTTGCTTGTTCGTCAGATCATAACGAGCAATACTGCGTGTCATATACAGCGATGCGAAGACATATCTTCCATCAGGAGTAACGGCCACTTGTACTGCCTTGTCTCCGACGGGGATATACTCTATGGTAAATGTGCTTGTATCCATGATACCGATCGCTTTCTCACCAATCAGAGCGATGAAGAGATTCTTCCCATCAGGAGAGAGACGCATACCATGAGGCTGAGACCCGTCGAGTAATGTTACTTCTTGTTGAATAGTTTGTGTCTTTAGATCAACAATGAAAATAATTCACTTCTCTTGCGAAGCAATATATGCGAAAGTGTCAGTAGGATCGATCACCACATGTGCGAGATGCGATCACACTCAGAGATCGATACGTCATACAATACTATCAGTCTGTGGATCGATCAAAATCAGTTCATCGCTATTGACCATCTCTCCACCATGCACATCAGCAGCATCTTCCTGGATATTTGCCGTAACGGCAATGATTGTGCCTTGCGGACTGACTTGCACATTATGAGCAGAATACTTCAATAATTTGCCATAATATTGTTGTGTTAGACTGATACTTTTGGTAAGTTTTTTGCTTTCTGTATCTATCACACCAACGGAACTCTCTCATTCGTGAGCGATATAGAGTTTTTGACGACTATCGCTGACGATGACAGTATCTTGTCCGAATGAGAAATATCTGTTTCATCATTGCCATGTGATCACAACTCGTAAGAGTCATGCAAAAAGAATTGCACCTATAACTGTAAAGAGAATAGTATTTTTCATAAGAAAAAAGAAGATAAACAAAGAGGGAGCAAGCTCCCTCTCTCAGTGTGTGTGAATTAACAACAACCGCCACCATTACATTTGCATGTGCCACATGAGCCACCACCGTTACATTTAGGTTTAGAGTTACCACCACATCAGCAGTCACCACAATTACAATTTGCACAATTACAAGTATTCATAATAATAATGGGTATGAAATAAAGATACCATAACCTATGGTAGAGGTAGTATAGTCAGAAAATATCGAAATGCAAGAGATTCTTAGTCTTTTTACTTCGACGCAATCGTCGTAATTCTCAGCAACTCATCCACAAACTTCTCTGCCTGTTTACCTGATCATGAAAGTTCTTTCGTCCCACAACAGAGGATATGATCACGGATAATCAGCTCATTGACTTTCTTCAAAAGACCAATCGTGGCATTCGTCTGCTGGACAACATCAGGACAATACGAATCTTCATCGATCATTTTCTGTAGTTTTGCTATCATCCCCGTTACTTTTTTAAGGTTGAGATGCAATGGTGCTTTGATATGGGAGATCATAAAATAGCTAAGAATTAAGAGTTAAAAATTCAGAATTAATAATAACTCATAATGAGTAATAAACAATAGCAGAGACTGTATAACTTTATGAACTTTACAAACTTTATAAACCTTATGAACTTTACAAACCATTTCCTGACCATAACTCCGCTTTATGCTCTCTATAATACTCTAATCTCTGCTCGAGAAGCATATCCTGCGGAGAGATGATTTGACCAGTCACTCATAATGTCATCTCGATCGCTCATGAGAAAGAAGATATATCTCCTGACAGGGTGGAAGATGGACGCTGGAGGTCATAGACGACCTGCTGTCCCCATGGTGTCTGCAGAAATCCATACCATAATCATCCAGCGATCATGACGATGATCAGATATTGGATAGTCTTCTTCCTGCGACTACGATGATACATAGTAAATATAAAAGATAAATATAATTTTTACTTTTACAACAGCATATATTTTTCTCATTCAATTACAAGACAGAGAAGAAAAAACTATTTTGAATTGCATATGCTATACTTATTTCTTATATTGTATATAATAATCATACAGAAGTGAAAGAAATTTACTTTGCTTATGTGATCATATGCGTGAGATAGATAGCATTATACCATGACCATCTAATGCATCAAGAAGAACAGATAATTCTGTCATGGCGAGAGCGATCACAGAACTAGTATACACTCTTGAAGAGAAAAAAAGTGCAGCGAAAACAATACAAGAACTAAAAATAGAATATGATCAGTTATTGGCAGATCTCAGAAGAATGGGCTACAATGGAGAGATTATAGAATATGAAAGAAATCAAGATAGCACACAAACAGGAGTATGTCAACAGACAGATGAAGAACCTATATCATATTGAATGAGTCCTGATTACGAACCAAAGATCAAAAAATTAGAAAGACTATGTATGCAAATCTTTGTAATCAGAGAAATGATCATAAATGATAGTGATGAAATATGACCAGCCGAAGACGAGATATAAGCACTAACAAACAATCTCCATCGTATCCATATCGACACTCACATACTTCACTCTCTCCCTCGGAGCAGATACCGCATCCTTCGCATACCTACGAAACCACGTCCTCTGCCTCTTCGCATACTGCACACTCGCCAAGATAATACTGTCTTGTAATTCAGACAATTCCCCTTTTTCTTCTTTTTCCTCTTTTCCTCCTTTTGCCTTTTGTTCTAACCACTGTATCGTCTGCTTATACCCAATACCCTGCATCGATGCAAGCGAAGTCGCATATCCCTGATCCAGTAATCCCTGTACTTCAGCGATCAGACCACGATCGAACATCTCTCATACTCTCTGAGCGATCAGAGCATTCGCTGTCTCGACCGACCTCGTCAGTGAGATCATCACCAGAGGATAATCGACAGGATTCTCATGGACAAGCTGTGACTTGGGGATGCCAGTCTGCTCATAGATCTCGAGAGCACGGATGATAAATCTCGTCGCATGCGGATGGAGCTGTACCGCCGTCTCAGGATCCACCGAGGAGAGGAGTGCTCGACAGTATCAGGGAGTTTCTTTTTCCAATGCTTCGAGCTCATATCTACGCTCTCGTTGGGGCGGCACCGATGGTGGCATCGTCATATTGCGATAGATGGTGTCGATATAGAGCCCTGTCCCACCGACGATCATCGCTGTATGCTCACGAGACTGGATCTCCTCGATCCACTGCTTCGTATCCATCTGCCACTGCCAGGCAGTATAGAGCTGGTCAGGTGGGACGATATCGATAGCAAAATGCGGTACTTTCTGACGAAGTGAAAGATCTATCTTGTCTGTCCCGATATCCATCCCGGTGTAGATCTGCCTGCTATCCGCACTGATGATCTCCCCATCGAGATACTGAGCGAGAGCGATACTCAGACTCGTCTTACCTGTCGCTGTCGGACCATACATGACGAAGACCGTGTCAGGATCTGCTTTTTTGTATGTCTCTACCAGAGGAAAGAGCTTCTGATGAAAAAAGTCTTCAGAAATTTGCATTATTGACATATTTCATTAAAATATATTTATATTATATCTAGTATAGAGTTTTACTCGCTTGTTACAAGATCAAATGTCGCAGCCTCTCAGCATCTTCGCACAAGTAGTCTGACCTGTTATCCTCATCGGATCGCTAGGCCTCCTTGCCAACAAGCACAAGATAGACCATATCCTGAGAGAGTATACGACTAGCGAAGCACTCCGATATATGGTAAATATCATCAGGATGATCATAGGATTACTCATCATCACCATTATACCTCTCTCAAGTCGAATCCATGTCGTGATACATGTGATCGGCTGGACTGCTCTAGTGTTTGCTACAGGAGGGATACTTTTCCCCGAGGTCAATACACATAGCATGAGACTATCTCTCAGACAGAATAAAGCAATGCACAGTATGATCAGTATTGGTGTTGTAATAGGTGTAGGACTCTGCTATATAGGATATATGATGTAGAATTGTGAATTCTAAAACCCATCTTCCCTATTCTCCCTATTACTCCTATTTACCCTATTCTCCCTCTCTAGCCTATGTCTCGAACCATTATAGAACGCCTTATGACACTCTTTGGAGGTCTCGGTATGATGCTCTATGCGATGAGTCTCATCGAATTTGCCACAGAGAAACTTGCCTGACCAACTATGACAAGACTTCTCGAAAAATTCACGAAAAATCCTCGAGCATGAGCGACTATGGGGACCATCACGACAGCAGTCGTCCAAAGTAGTGGCACGATCACCCTCCTCCTGATAGCCTTCGTCGGTGCAGGAGTCATGCAACTCCCAAACGCTATCTCTGTCCTCCTCGGAGCAAATATAGGGACGACTATCACCGGAGTCCGAGTGGCTGCGTTTGGGTTTGGATGATTTGATATCGCCAAGCTCAGTATGCTCTTCATCGGTATTGGAGGTATTGGAACGCTTGCCACGAGAGGCAGACATCCATGGAAAGAGCTTTTCCTTTTCCTCTTCGGATTTGGTCTCGTCTTCCTTGGGATCGATATGATGAAAGAGAGTATGATGTTCATCACCGAAGGTCTCAATCTCGCTCAGTATACCGACTATGGCGTATGGACATTCTTTATCGTCGGAGCGATAGTCACGACACTCGTCCAGTCAAGCACGACGATCACCGTCCTCACACTCGCTGCACTCACTGCTGGTGCGATCTCATTCCCTGCATCAGTGGCGATCGTCATCGGAGCGAATCTCGGGACGACCTCGACTGCCATCCTAGCATCATTCGGTGGTCAGGCAGTGAAGAGACAGCTAGCATTTAGTCATGTGACCTACAATCTCCTGAGCTGTCTACTCGGCATGATCTTCATCCATCAGTTTATCTGGATCTCCAATGTCGGTCTCGGTCTCGCATCACAGCCCGCTCTCAGCAATGCCGTCCTCAATCTCATCTTCAATGCGGTCACGAGCATACCTTTCATTATAGGATTACCACTCTTTGTAAGATTTCTCAAAAAGTTAATCCCTGACAAAAAATCTGAGTCTGCTCACATCAGCGAGGAAGTTATCGTCGAGAAGACGATCAAGAAGACGATCAAGATTACTGAACAAACAGTACTGTAATACAAAATACATAGCGAAATAAACTTGACTTCATGACCATAAAACACTATAGAAAGAGTAATAAAGAATATCTTTACTCTTTTTTATCATAACTCATGAATCATCATGCCCCATTAGATCTTAACAGCATAGACGCAAATCCACAAGAAGTATTAGAAGTATTAAAAAAACATCTTAGTACAAAACCTGAACTGCTGACGATATTAAATTCTATAAATCTAGAACAGGAAGATGGCCATTCACAGCTCGTCTCTTTTTGTAAACAATATGAAAGCGATATAACTATTCTATTTAACGTAGACTTACAGCAGCAATCTAGTCATCACAATCCTGAAAGACTAGCAACACTGCAGCAAGAGATAAATACTCCAGGTACACTAACAGATATTACAAAAGCGGTTATTCTTGCAATAAGAAAATTTAATGAAGATGAAAATCGAAATATATCGAAACTTGCAAGCGAACATTATACACATAATGCTACGATATATATACTCAGAGATGATAATATAAACAATAAACTGATGCAGTTTATTCAAAGCATTACTCTTGAGAACAATGTCAAAGAATTTGTGAATACATTCTTAAAAGAAAATCTTGAAGCAGTAATATTTTTGACCTATCCAGATATGTTAGAAGAATGATGAGCAGAGAGAATGCAACTTATGGAAACATGTACTAACACATTCTTTGATTTGATTACTGATAAAGATAGTCTAGATTTTTATAGACGTTGACGCACTCCCAAAAAGAAGAAGAAAAAAAAGCCCACACTTGAAACTACATTTCGTCCAATGTTTAAAAAAGAGCAAAGTTCTAAGATATCCGAATATATAATAGCTGGTGGCGATATTCCTCAAGACCTCCCTCTTTCTAGATAATACGCAATATTATAAATTAAATCCCTCCACATCACTGCGGAGGGATTTTGATCATATCATGCAAGAAATATTCAGACAATAAAGAGGGATTATTATTTACCAAACAGTAATCATTATAAATAATCATTGAGATTCACCTCTACAAAAAAGGTAGGGGGACTGCGTCGTGGCATTTCCTCATCCTTATATCTATAAGCAACAAAAACAAGAATGCCATTTTCAAAAAGACTAAAATAGGAAGGACCTCATCCATATCCTAGATCATTAATTCAACCAAATGGATGAGATACTTTTTTACCATTGAAAAAGACATATTCTAGATCATCTTCTTGTGCTATAAATCCTATCTTGTTCTTATACTCAAAGGGCATTCTCACTCCATCAAGATGATACTTCTCTGCCAGCCATGTATCATGATAGAAGATATCTTCCTTCGATACTGTTGCATTTCGTATATCTTCATCAAATTCATCACGAACAAATCATGAATACCAAAAGATGCTAAAAGCAATATCATCAATAAGTACATGAGGTTGGAAACCATCTTCATAAAATACTCTTCCAGAAAATATATTTTTATTATCTTTCCATAATGATTTCTGCTGTGTCTGAGGAAATGAATCATCAGGTGCCCATACAGTAATTTTATAATGATCATCACGATGACTAAAGGAAACTACACCATCTTCTTCGGAAACCATAAGCATATTTCGCTGTTCCTCATCTAAGGGGGACGATAGAGACGATATCTCTTTACCTGTATGCCAAAAATCGAAGCCATTTGCGAGAAGTCCACTTCTCGCTTCATCACTAAGAAAACCTGGAGCTGAACCAGCTATCATATCAAAATCAAGAGACATTTCTTGATATAATTTTTCCTGAACATAGACACGTGAAGGAGATGATTTCTGCTCACCTGTGGCAAGGGCAGTACTGATAGCAATACTAGTATTGCCAGATAGACGATCACCCGATATGTGTATATATCCAGTAGTCATCAGATCATGAGAATCTTCATCAGAAGACCTTTCACTGCATCATGGCATCATCAATAAAAGTACAACACAAGAAAATGTAATGTGTAGATACTTCATGATATAAATGTCACACGACTAAAGACAAAAATACGAGAAGAATAATGAACATTTACACATCCAACTCCTTCACACCCTTGGCATGCGTGAGGATGAAATGCTTACGGAGTGAGACATCTTCGCCCATCAGCACACGGAACAATCTGTCAGCCTCTTCTGCTTCATCGACCGTGATCTGATAGAGTCTACGACCAGCAGGATCCATCGTCGTCTCCCAGAGCTGTTCTGCGTTCATCTCTCCCAGACCCTTATATCTCTGGATCTCGTAGTTCTTACTTTTGTCAAACTTTCATAGCTTGAGTGCTTCATCGATCTCGATCGGTGGGTAGAAGTATTGCTCTTTCTTGCCTTGGGTGATCTTGTAGATCGGTGGACAAGCAATATACAGATGTCCATGCTCCACCAGCGGTCTCATATAACGGAAGAAGAAGGTGAGTAGTAGTGTCTTGATATGAGCTCCATCCACGTCGGCATCCGTCATGATGATGATACGCTCGTATCTGAGTGCATTTTCATCGAAGCTATCTCTCATCCCACAACCTATCGCCGTGAGAAGTGATTTGATTTCTTTATTGGCTAGGATCTTCTGGATATGAGCTTGTTCGGTATTCATGACCTTACCTCTGAGTGGCAAGATAGCTTGGAATTCACTATCACGACCTTGCTTCGCAGTACCTCACGCTGAGTCTCACTCTACGAGGTACAACTCTGTCCCATTGGCACCTTTACGACGACAGTCAGAGAGCTTACCAGGCAAGACTCCTCATCCGAGGACTGTCTTACGCATGACGGTCTCCTTAGCGATCACAGCAGCCAGTCTTCCTCTCGCAGAGAGATCGACTTTTTCGTAGATTCTCTCAAATTCTTCGGGATGATCTTTGAAGTACTGACTGATATAGTCATAGACGATCCTTTCGACTTCTTCTTTGACATAGCTATTACCGAGTTTACCTTTTGTCTGTCATTGAAACTGCGGTTCTGGGATCTTGACGGTGACGATAGCATAGAGTCCATCCGACATATCTTGGAGCGTAAATTCTCCTATCTTCTTGTTAAATTTCTCTGTCTCTTTGGTCATCTCATTGATACGTCTGAGGAGGGCATTTTTGAATCCAACGACATGCGTACCACCATCTTTGGTCGGGATATTATTCACGAATGAGATAAGGTTATCATTCGTATTATTCACAAACTGGAAAACGATCTCTGTCTGACAGTCTTTCCCTTCCTGATCGATACGATGGAGTGAGGAGACAATCTCTTGGTCATCGACGAGCTTCGTGAGCCATGTCGTGATACCTCATTCGAAGCAGAAACGCTCCCTATAATCTGTCCTCTCATCAACTAAGGTAAACACTACCCCAGGAGTCAGATAGGCTGCATTTTTCATCCTCGAGATCTCTGTCCCGAGAAAGAAATCCACGGTCTCAAAGACAGTCGCATCAGGCTTGAAATGAACAGTCGTCCCTGTGACTTCGGTATCAGCGATAGCTTCCAGATCACCGATAGGGATACCACGCTCGAAGCGTTGAAACCATTGTTTACCTCACTTATGGACAGTGACTTCGAGCCACTCAGAGAGAGCATTCACGACCGATGCACCTACTCCATGGAGTCATCATGATATCTTATAGGCTGATTTTTCAAATTTACCTCAGGCATGGAGGACAGTAAAGACCGTCTCGAGAGCAGATCTTCCGGTCTTCTCGTGTTTATCGACTGGGATACCACGACCGTTATCATAGACAGTCACTGAGTGGTCACGATGGATGATCGTCGTGATAGCACTACAGTGACCAGCAAGTGCTTCATCGACACCATTGTCGACGATCTCTTGGATCATATGGTGGAGTCACTTGATATCAGTGGATCCGATATACATACCTGGTCTCTGGCGGACAGGCTCGAGTCATTCGAGGACTTTGATAGAGGAGGCATCGTATGCAGCGGTAGTGTGGAGAGATGTGGCGTCAGACATAGGGAATAGGAGATAATACAAAAATGCAAGCAAAAAAGACACAATAAGGAGTGTATACACATCTCCCTATACTATTGCAAGAGAGGAAAGAAATATCTCATTTAAGTTATTTTTTTAAGAGCAAGAAAGATTCTATTAAATATTGTTACAATTATTATCTATTGACTTTTGATAATAAATGTTTAATATATATCTATTAAAGTTTTATTCTATAGTATTTTTAATAATGTTAGAAAAAAAAGAAAAATGAATATTAGGGAAAGCTAGGTCGCTTAAGTTAGCATGATGATTAATATTATCATTACTTTTAGCAACACCTCTTCCTTTATGCAAGTGAAGCAACGATAAATGAAAAAAACCTCAAACAGAAAAATCAGATTCAAGAATACCGACCAAAAGTATTGAAGTGACGAAAAGGGACACAATTGGTAAGACTGTATTTGTTTGACCAGAACGGCAAATCGAAGAAGTAAAAGATTCATTAGCGAGCATATTAGAATTATATGATCAAAGATTTGATTTACAATATCCTTATATTTTATTGGCCCAAAGCGATACATTAGAACCAGAGGTAGAGGCCAATACTAGTGGGAATCATATATACTTCAATAAGAGCAAATCAAATAACTCTACTATACTATACGATATATTTAGACATGAACTTACGCATACTCGTCATACAGATTACAAAAACATATCATCAGTCGATTATCTTAAATTATCCAAAGATAAGATATCGAGATTCGGTGGGTTAAATATTTTCTACGAGACACCATATTGAGAACAAACAGTCATCGGTCGAGAAGAATGATTGGCAGAATACATCGCCACTCTGCAAAACCCTAATTATAACGCCAGTAATGATGAAAGATATAGAGCTTGGTATGCCATGGTCAAATATATTATTGAAGAAGACCTTGTTTCTATTGAGGATGTACTTGGTTTTCAACAAGAATCTGATATTGAGGCCTTATCTCAGAAGTTATTTTGATTTTCAGATTGCGGGCCTTTATGGTTAGAATTTATGACTGATTTTGCCAATCAAATGAGAACATATGCCACGAAATATCCTGATGCTTCTAATGAAGAACTATATATATGTGCACAAAAGATATATGAAAATATTTGCCTATCTATAGATGAATACTGGGAAACAAATAAAATACTTCTCTCAACATACTATCCAAAAATTAAGAAAAGATAATCAAATCATCCTCAAACTTACATCTTACACCTCATTTTTACATCTAAGCTGAGGTTTTTTTATCCTTGCAATCTCCCACGCACAACACTATAGTCATCCTCGTAATTCACCATTCATCATTTACCATTCACCATTAGAATAATGCACTACTTCACCAAACACCTCAATGGTATCACAACGGTCTTCGCACCGATGAACGATAGCTATTCGACCACTGTCCAAGTCTTCGTCAAAGCATGATCGATCTATGAAGATAAGAGAACCAATGGTATCAGCCACTTCCTCGAACATATGTTCTTCAAAGGAGGGAAAAAATACCAGACACCATCCGATGTCGCTATCGCGGTGGAGTCATTTGGTGGCGAATTCAATGCCTACACGGGCGATGAAATCGCATCCTACTATGTGAAATGTCCTCCGACACATGCCATCAAAGCTCTCGATGTCCTCGCAGATATGATGATCCATGCACAGTTTCCTGTCGATGAGATGGAGAGAGAGAAGCTCGTCGTCGTCCAAGAGATCAAGATGTACGACGACAATCCGCAAGCTCTCGTCTCCCAACAATGGAATCAACGATACCATGGCGACAATCCCTATGGTCGAACAATACTCTGACCAGCAGAGAATGTCATGGCTTTCACCAGAGATGATCTCTATGCTCATCAGCAATCTCTCTATACCAAAGATAACCTCATCCTCGTCGTCGCTGGCAAGATAGACGATCAGATGGCTATCGAAGATGCAATCAGCGAACTTTTTGACAAACTCCCTGCCGTGAAGACAGGCGGAGCGACTCCGTATACGAGGACTCTCCCATCGAGTCAGACAAGTTTCTTTGATAAGAAGACTGAACAAAATCACCTCATCATCTGTGCACCGACCTTCGCTTATCGTGATGATCGTAAATACGCTGCGAAAATACTCGCTACCATCCTCGGTGGAAATATGTCATCCAGATTGTTTCAGCAGATCAGAGAAAAACTGGGACTCTGCTACTATATCGGTGCGAGACACAGTGTCGCTGATTACGATGGGATGTTCTTCATCAAGGCAGGTATCGACAAAGAACGCTTCGACTTCGGCGTAGAGCATATCTATGCAGAGATTGCAAAGTTTGTCTCTGACGGTATCACGGAT
>JACCDN010421195.1_pt1 | contig 13156 bp, 14 predicted proteins | sample 7441691 | NCBI WGS metagenome assembly JACCDN01 (sample SAMN15323439, study PRJNA562643) | freshwater metagenome | isolation source: river surface water | place: USA:Blue River Watershed | collected 2017-08-16 | reverse complement strand
TGGCCGGAACCCTGGAGCCCCGCAAGAACATTGTGGGGGCGATTGAGGCTTACAGCTTGTTGCCGCCCGAGGCTCAAAAGCGCTGTCCTTTGGCGATCGCCGGAAAGAAAGGCTGGTACTACCAAAGCATCTTCGAGCGGGTGGAGGCTTTGGGGCTGAAGGACCAGGTCCTTTTCCTGGGTTATGTTCCGGATGAGGATCTGGCGGCCCTGATGCAAGGGGCGAAGCTCTTCCTGTTTCCCTCCTTCTACGAAGGATTCGGGCTGCCTGTGGCCGAGGCCATGGCCAATGGCGTGCCCGTGCTCACTTCGCCCAACAGCTCCTTGCCCGAAGTGGGGGGCGATGCCGTTTGCTACGCCGATCCCCATGATCCGGCCGACATGGCCAAGGGAATGCTGCGCCTGCTGGAGGATGAGGATTACCGCCAGCAGCTGCGGGAGAAAGGCTTGGAGCAGGCCAAAAAATTCAGCTGGGAGCTTACGGCTCAGCGCATTCTGGGGGCGATAAGGGGTCTGGAGGCAGAGATCGAAGCCTCTTGGCTGGAGTACAAAGCGGGAAAGTTCGTTGACGGAAAGGTTCTCGCCGAAAGGTATCGTTCATAAGCCCCCTTAGTTAGTCATTTATTGACAAAAAATAAAATAAATGCTATTAATTTAGCATGCGCAAGCTCGTTGTCCTCCTTTCCATCGCGGGCCTGTTGGCCTGCCAATCTCAATCCTCTCAACCCGAGCCCGCAGCCGCGGATGTGGCCAAGGCCGCCCAAGGTCCGGCTGTTTTCGGTCCCGTCGACCGGCAGGCCTCCACGCTGGCCAGCACGTATTTTGCCATCACGCTGGAGTGCCACAGGGCCGTTGGCGGGGAAACCCGGCAATTCCTCGAAATTGGCCCAACAGGGGGCACGCTCCCTCCAGATGCCGAAACCTATGACTGCCTCATGTCCGACGGGCAAAAAATGGCCATTGCCATCAAGGACGGCATGGTCATTGCCGGACGGGCAGAAGAGAGGCGCAAGCCTGGGTCGGAAACTGCCCCGTGAAGCCAACACGCCAAATGGCCCCATCCGCCCTTCGTCCCGAGAACTCGGGATCAGGGCGGGTTTTTTTCCGGAAATCCTCCTATTTAATTTGATAAAATTATGAATTATGTTAAATTATAACTGTGCTTGACCGACTCCCATGCAGTGGGTGAGCTTGAGCCATGATCCTAACAATCATCGGGGCGAAGCCCAAAGGAGCTTGCATGAGCAAACGGATGTCTTTTTTTGCGGCCCTGGTCCTTACATTTTGCCTTGTCCTCTGGCTAGAGAGCGAATTCATGGCCGAGGATTGCCTGGGCACGTGGCAGGCGGACGATGGCACCATCATCCGTATCCAAGAGGAAATGGATGAGAAGAGGCGATCGCGAGTGAGGAGCGAGATCAGCTGGGGAAAGAACAGGATGACCCTTGTTCTTCCTTTGAAGCTCAGCTCCGAGAAAGGAGAAAGCCTTGCCCATGTGGATCGGGAGGGGCTCTACCAGTCGCAGGACAGCGAAATGTTCATCGTCTATCATTGTCCTCACGACGACGTTCTGGTCGTCCATCGGGTCGACAAGACTTTCTTTGGAGGCCTGAAGGTTGCACTCCGAGAAGGCGACAGCAGCCTCACCGATGCGGCCATTGGCCGCTACCATGATCAGAAGGATCGGAACACGGAAGCGGATTTTCATTGGGCGATCTACGCTCCTGTGGAGCCTGCTCCCGAAAAGCCAGAGATCCAGCCCTGATGCCTAGACCCCCAAAACTTAACAGTTCGGGGGTTTTCCAATTGGCCCCTTCTTCATAGGTGGGTTTTTTCTTGAAAAAGAATGAGCGCAAAGTCCTGAGTAGGTCCGATTAGATAGAGGCTCCTACGTCCTCCGATGGAGATCGGAGCCCTCTGAGCGACTGCCCTAAAGGCGAAGCCACAAAAGACACCGACTTCCAGGCCGGACTCTGATACAATGCGGTCTGCAAACCCCACAAAAATGACTGACTTCCATCAGCTCCTCGGCCGCGGCGTGCACGACGTGGTTCCCCGCAAAGCCCTGGAGGAAAAGCTCAAGGCCGGCAAGCCTCTCCGTGTCTACATGGGGATTGACGCCACCTCCACCCGCATCCACTTGGGCAACGCCGTACCCCTGCGCAAGCTGCGCGATTTTCAGAACGCCGGGCACGAGGTCATCTTTCTGATCGGCAGCTTCACGGCGCTGATCGGCGACACTTCGGACAAGGACGCCATGAGGCAGCCTTTGACCACCGCCGAAATCGAGCAGAACTTCCACACCTACAAGCAGCAGGCCAGCAAGATCCTGGATCTGGACCGGGCGCAGGTCGTCTACAACGGCGATTGGCTCTCCCAGCTCAGCTTCCAGAACATTGTGGAGCTGGCGCAGCACTTCACGGTGCAGCAGATGATCGAGCGCGACATGTACCAGAAGCGCCTGCAGGCAGGCAAGCCTATCGGCCTGCATGAATTCTTCTACCCCCTCATGCAGGGCTACGATTCGGTGCACATGGAGGTGGATCTGGAGATCGGCGGGAACGACCAGCTGTTCAACATGCTGGCGGGCCGCACCTTGCTGCAGGCCTACAAGGGCAAGGAAAAATGCGTGCTCACCACGCCGCTGATCGAAGGCACAGACGGGCGCAAGATGAGCAAGAGCTACGGCAACGTCATCAACATCGCCGATGAGCCTGCGGACATGTTCGGCAAGGTGATGAGCATGAGCGACGCCCTGATCATCAAGTATTTCCTGCTGTGCACGGATGTGCCCCTGAAGGAAATCGATGAGGTCGACCAAAGCCTGAAAGGCGGCAGCAATCCCCGCGACGCCAAGGTGAAGCTGGCAGGGGATATCGTAAAGCTCTACCATGGCCCAGAGGCGGCGTCCCAGGCGGAAAAGAATTTTTTCGCAGTCTTCCAGAAGGGCGGCCTGCCCGACGAAATGCCGGAATTCAAGCTGAGCGGGGACAGGAACATTATCGACCTTTTGGAGCTGTGCGGGCTGATCGAGACAAAGTCGGACGGCCGCCGGGCCATGGAGCAGGGCGGAGTGAAGATCGACGGCGAAAAGATCAGCGATCCCAATGCGACGGTGCGCCTGAAGGCCGGCATGGTGGTGCAGGTGGGAAAGCGGCGCTTCGCTAAGATCGTTTAAGCAACGTCAGACAATTGTCCGGCGCTACGAAATTTTTCGCAAATCAAATTCCTACGTCAGCACAATCGAATCCATCATTCCTTTGCTGTGCCTTTCCTTGATCCGGTCGTGCAGCTCGGTGCCCTTGCTTTCGATCCATTCAATGGCCATGGCATAATAGTCGATGGGATTTAGGCCCGGCATTTCCTTTTTGAATTGGGCAAAAAACTTTTCTGTTTCCAGAGCGTAGGACCGTATGGAGCCCCGAATCGGCTTATCGGGAGAGTAATCGTTCACGTCCACATCCGGGCTCACTCCCCACTGGGGCACAATCCATTTTCGATCTCTTGGATTTTTCTTGTACTCGGCTGCGGAACCGGAATAGTAGGCCACACCGGCTGCCCCGGGGTCGCCTTCGTATTTTTTCCAAATGGGATTGACAATGGCCTTGAACAAATCGATTTGGGTGTCGATGGAGCCGAAGAAATCGTAAAGGTTCCTTGCGTCTTTTTCCGGATCCTCCCCGGTGATCGGCCAGCCTTTTTTTTCCGAATGAATCCCTAGAACGATCTGGTAGGATCCTCCGGCCGCATAGGAGGCCAGAATGGCTTTTTGCCTGGCTCTTTCCCTTGGATCGGTGATGCTGGGATGCACCAGCACATCCAACCGCTGCTTGAATTCTTCGAAGGTTCCCAGTCCGTCTTTAAAAAGAGGCTCCCCCGCAATAAGGAAGTCCGAAGGATAGCAGCCTTTTTCAACCGCATACTTGGCCAATCCGCTTTTGATGCTGCTTCGGTCTCTCAGCTCTCCGTTTTTCTTGTGGAAGCGCAGGGAGAAGAAATTGGTGGCCAATTGGCTGACTTTCTTTCCCTTATTTGATTCAGGCGCATTTTCTCCTTTTTCCGTCGGTCCTTTTCTTTGGCTTGGCAGGGCGGCATCGGATCTTTTTTGGCCATGGGTTGGAATCGCCGCATGGGTGGGCGATGTCGGCGTTCCCTTCTCCGGTTCTTCGCCTTCGTCAGAACCCTCCACGATGGTCAGCAGCAGAAGCGCTTGGGCCATCAGGTTTTCCAGCAATTTCTTCAGCTCCGGGTGGACGCTTTCGGCCAATCCCAAAAGCTCTTTCTTCACGCCCCCCTCATCGCTCATGGCTTTTTTCAGCACGTCCAACATCCCCGACCCTTCCTGCGGAGCGGCCGATGGATCCTGGTTTGGAGCCTTTTCGTGGGACATGCTTTATTTTTAGGCGGCAGGAGCGTCTTGCCCGCTTGGAGCCGGAGCCTCGCCAGAAGCTGGCTCTCCGGCGGGGGCCGGAGCGGGCCGGGTCAGTTCTCTTAAAACCGCTTCCACGCTAGCCATGTCCATGCTCTGCAGGGGGAAGCCTCCTTCTGCGGTGATCGGGAATTCCTCCTGTCCGTTGCTTTGGCTCAATTCCAAGATCCAATTTCCAGCGGAATCCTGGCTGAAGTTTGCTTTGTAATTTCTTCCCCCTTTCTCGAAAGCCATCACGGTTCCACCTGATTCATCTGCCACCAGGCTGTCCACATTAATCTTTAGCCCCTCTTCGATTCCATTTCGTATTCCTGGGCCCATCAGCCCAGGATATTCAGGTGTTTTAAGGAAAGGATTCTTGTCCCCCTCCCTTTCCGGCTTCCAATTCTCGCTGGCTTCCCGGAATAGTTTGGCCATCCCCTCTCCCGTGGTATCTCCCTTGAGCTGGAACAATCTGTCTAAGGGCTTTCCTCTTAAGGCATCTTTGATGCCTTCAGTGTCTTCTTTAACGCCCTCCATGGTGGCTTCCACCCCCTTTTTTGTTACGCCTTCAACAATTTCCCCTGCAGTTTCCAACGCTTCCATGTCGCCTTTCATCACCGCCTCCCACAGCGGACCCAAAATATCTTTGAACAGCTTGGCAAACTCTCCGAATTTTTTGACCATTTCTTTCATGCCTGAGCTTCCCTCTTTTTCTTTGGCATCTTCTACTTTTTTCTCGTCTTCGGCTTTCTCGCCACCCTCTTCTGATTTGGCTTCTTCGGATGTTTCGGATGCTGCAGGAGTTGGGCTTTCTTCTGCTTTTGGCGGAGTGTAGTCGTAAGGAGATTGCGAAGATTCTTCTGCGACTGCGGCCTGCGCCCAGGGCGTTCTTTCTGTCGCGGCGGACGGAGCAGCTTCCGGCTGGGCGTAGATATTTTCATGCGCCCCTTGGCTGCTGGCCATTCCCGCCAGCTGGCTTTCCAGTTGGGCGCTCGCCCCTTCTCCGTCAACGGCTTCCGTTGGAGGATCCAACTTCACCCCCTCGCTGTTCGCCAGGCTCCACAGTTGCCACTCCAAAGCCATTCCGGTTTTATCCAGCTCCGCAAAGCTATCGTTCTCGTTTTCGTCCATGGCGCCTTTCTCATCCAAGGGTGCGGCCGCTTCTGTGCCTGCATCTGTTTCAGCTGCAGCTTCGGCTCCTTCAGTCGCCGCAGCAGTTGCGCTGTCCGGGCCGTCGTTGAAGAACAGCCTTCGGCGGTTTTTTTCTTTCCAGGTGCTTTGGCGGCAGCTCGTTCGGATCATGGGTGAATTTTGATTTTTCTATTGCGGGGCTTGGCTGGGCACCTCCAGCTCCTGAATCTTTGGGCCGAGGCCTTCCACGTTTCCGTCCCAGGGAAGGCTTGGGCCGCCCTCCTTGGCGAGCATGAGCTGGCCCTGCTCGTTCGTGGATACGGCGAAGCGCTGGTCGACGGCGCCTTCTTTCTGCAGAGCGAAGCCGTTCGGGAGAAGGCTGATCTTTCCGGGAATCGCTTGCCCCTGCAGCCTTTTGTCCAAATGGGCCTGCGCGGCCCGCCTCTTGTCCGCCAGCTCCTGCGAGCCTTCCAGCAGGCTTTCGGTCGCTGCGCTGCTTTCCATCAGCTCCGCAAAGGTGGGCGGAGGCGCTTTCTCGTCCAGGAGCCTCAACTGCTCGGCGGCGGCGGGGCTGAGGGCGCCAGCCTCGCTTTCCGCTCCGGCCGCAGGGGCGGGAGCAGGGGTTTCTGCCGAAGGGGCTTGAGGCTCGGCAGCCTCCTCTTTTTTGAGGAACCGTCCTCTTAGCCACAGGGTGAGCCTGTCCATCCAATCCATCTCCTCCGGAGCCTTGGTTTCGATGAATCCGGCGTAAATCTCCAGGGCTTCCTGGAACAGTTCGGAATCCCTGATCTGCTGGATCAGGCCGCTTCCCCCTTCTATTCCGGTGGCCGCCCCCACTTTCCCCAGGAAAGCCTCTATGGCGCCTGCTTCAGGGCTCGCCATGGCTGCCTCCCTGCAGAACTCGTCGATCAGCGTTTCGCATTTCGCAGCGGCCTCCTGGGCCTGGGTTCCGCTGAGCCCCTTTTCGCTAATGTCCTGCTGCAGGGCGCCTCTCATTTTCTCGAAGAGCGCCCCGGCATTCGACACGCCTTGCCTCAGCTGATCGAGGCCTTCTTGGGTGGCCCCCCTCAGCTTGTCCAAGGCATTTTTTTGGGGGGAAGCCAAATCGCCTAGGATGTCTGCAGCTTGGTCGAGCATTTTTGCTAATGGGATGAATGGATCTTGCGCAGAATGTCCTCCTTCACTTCCTGCACGCTCTTCATCAGCTTCTGCTCCTGGTCGGCCTGAAGCACGAACATGCCCCGCTCCACGGCATTGCAGCGGTAGTCGAAAGCCCGCATCACCTGAAGGTATTCCTCCTGGTCTTTGCGGTCCATCAGGAACAGCGCCAGAATGTAGCGCTTTTTAAGCTCTCCGGAAAGGTAGGGATTCTTTTCGATGAGGGCGATGATTTTGGCTTCGGGCTCGGTCATGCTTGCTTTTTGATTTGGGTTTTCGCTTCGCTCAGAGTGGAGCCGCCTTCCATTTGCTTCCAGGCTTGCTCCAGGCCTTCCTCCGCGGCTGGGACATCTATCGCTTCGTGGTGGAGTTCGGCTTCTTTGCGGATCACATCGGCTTGGGCGGCGCCTTGGGCGATTTTCCTGGCTTTGGCCGGATCGGCCTTTCTGTGTCGCGCTCCTGCGGGGAAATGGTCGCCTTCGCCCATGGGGATTGGATCAGATGATGTAGACATTTCCGTGCTTCTCCTCGAAGGCCGATTTCTTCTGAAAGACCGCCTCCACCAGATTCTGGATCTGGAAGGTGGCACGCTCGCCGGCCTTCCACAAGGCTTCGATCTGGCGGATCAGGCTCATCAGGTTCACGGCAGCCAGATCGGCCGCTTCCTGCTCCCTTTCGCTCAGCGCCTGGTAAACGGGGGCGTTGTACAGGGTTTGCGGCATCAGGGGATTGAGCGTTCCGGCCGATAGGAGGGCCATCAGCTTTCTCAGGAACTCCTCGTGCCCGGGGTTGAACCCCGTCCCGTCCTGCACGGGCTGATTGAGCCTCTGCTGGGTTGCGGGATCCACCGTATGGTCCTTGTACAGGTCAAAGTAATTCTGCATTGCGTTCAGGGCGCTTAAAATCTTTTCATTATAGCAAAAAAACGGCCCAAGATCAAGGTGGGTGATTGGCTGGAAATGTAGCGGCCAGGCATGCCTGGCCGCTACATTTCCTAAACCCTGCCTCAGTAAAGCTGCTTCAGGTCCGCCTGGTAGATGGCCGAAGGCGCCAAAAGGAAAAGCGAATCCTCTTCCTTCTGCACAAAGATGCTCTTGACCCCCTCCAGATCCTCGAAGGAGATTTGGCCAATGTACTTGGCTCCCGCATCGGTGTCCTTTTGAAGAACCAGAACCCGCTTGCCCCCTGGATCCAGCACATACAGGTGCTTGAGCTCGGGCGAGGTGAAGATCTGGGTGGCCCCCTCTAGGCTGGTCGGAAGGTTCTCGATGCGGAAATCCTCCTGCTGGGATTTGAAGAGCTTGATGATTTCCCCCCCTTGGCGGAGCACATACACGCTGCCGTCGATAGCCATGGACAAGGCTCCCTCCAGCTGGGCGCCCTTGCTGTACTCGGTTGCGCCGGAATAGCCCGAGCGGAGCCGTCCGTATTTGTAGATCTGGTTGTTCTGGGGGCTGAGCAAATAAAGGTATTTGCCGTAGGCCGCCAAATCGACGGCGGATTTCCAGCTCTCGTCCTCGGTGCTCATGAAAGTGAAGTTCCCTTCGCCGTATTCCAGGATTCGCCCCGATGCCGTCAGCAGGACGACGGCCTCCTGGTCTTCCATGGGGGCAGCCTTCACAGCAGCTTCGCCCCCATCGATCGCCTTGGGCTCCATGCTTTGGCCCAGAACCACTTCATGCAGGCGATTGGGGCTGAAGGCGAAAAGCGTTTTTCCCAATCCGGTCAATCCTATGGCTTGGGCGGGCTGCCCATTGGAGGAAAGCTCCGAATAGGGCTTCGCATCGGCCAGGCGCAGAGTGTTGTTGATGTCGTCGCGGATCTTTTGGACCTTGCCCAGCAGGACCAGGATCTCTTCCCGGAAAAAATCCTCTTTCAGGATCTTGTTCGCCTCCGCTTCCACCTCCCCCAGAATGGCGTTGGCCGTTTCCTTTTCGCCGGCGTAGCCCTTGTTGTTGGCATTGTCCAGCTCCTTGTTCATGGCTTCGATGCGCAGGCTGTACTCTTCGCGCACGGCTCGCTTGTGGCTGCTTTCCATCAGCGCAGAGACGCTGAGAATGAGGACCAGGATGAGGGCGAGGATGGCGGCCAGAAGGCTTTTTCGGTTCAAAGGCAGTTTCCTTTCGGCCAAGATCGATTCGGCTTTGCCCAGCAGCCTCTCCCAGCTGCCCTTCAGCTTTCCCCAGAGCTCGCTGGGGGGGGATTCGGCGCTTCCGGCTGCGGACCGATGGCCCAGCTTCAGATGAAGGCAGGCCATTCCCAGGCTGGCTCCAGGGCCCTCCATCACCAGCTCCCGAATCGCATCCGTCGCTTCGGCCACGCCGTCCTTGCAGCTGGAGACGATCTGGTTGTGGCTCATCAAGCGAAGCAAGCGAGACGTGGAAAGCAGCACCTTGTCTTCCGGAAGGAGCTCCCCGCTGGCGATATTCATGAAGAGATCCTCCGATCGGGTGGAAAGGCCCTCGCTGATGGAGGAAAGCCTGTCCTTGCGAATCAGGTAGGCCTCGGCCTCCTTGCTTTGGGTCAAATGAAGCTGGTTTCCGGAAAAGGCGGCCACCAGGCCGCTGATGCTTCCCAGCTCCTGCCCTCCCCGCTTTTCCTTGAGGCTCTTGTAAATGAGGTTGGCTTCCCGCAGGGCGTTCTCGAAACGCTCGTAGGCATTGGCCTGGGTCCGGTCGAAGAAAACGGTTTCCAGAGTATCGATAAGGCTTTGCGCTGTGGACTTGGCGAAGCGGGAATCCCCCTCCACGCATAAGGCGACCCAAAGCTCGTCGCTGCTCTGGGGATGCCTGAGTGTTTTGATCTGGATGAAGTGGGCCGAATCCCGGCTGACCGAAAACTGGTCGGAGACGATCTTGAATGCCATTTTTGTTTTTGCGTTAGGTCTGCCTTGCGCTTAGGAATCTAGCATCTTTGCTGCCGCCCTGTCCAATCCTGAGTTTTGTTTTTTGCCGCCCTTTTCCGCTTCATCTCCTTGCCTCCGTTGCAGGAAGGAGGCAGGCGCATGGAGCCGGATTGAATTTGAGCCGGAAATGATCCATAATGCCGGAGTCGAACTAAACTAGAAAACGCATGCCGATCAAAATCCACGCTCAGCATTTTGAGCTGGCCGAACCCCAGCGTTCCCTGATCCATGCCAAAGCCGAAAAAATGGTGCATTTGGCCGACCGCCTTTCCGATCCTTCCAGCCAGATCCGGGTGGACCTGATCCATGAGCACCCCAAAAGCCCCGAAGAGGCTTTCGTTTGCCATTTGACCTTGATCGTTCCGCACGACACCCTTCGGGCGGAATCCAGGGGGCCCTCCCCGGAAGCAGCGATGGATCTGGCTGTCGGCAAAATGAGAGGGCAGATCGAGCGCTACAAAGCCAAGGAGCACCATCTTAATGAGCGACATAATTGAACTCACAAACCCAGCTTTCAATTTACAGTTTGCAGTTTTCAAACTTGAAGGTTTTCAAATTTTCAAAATGTTTGGTTTGAAAACTAAGGATTGAAAACTGGGTTTGTTTGAGTAAAAAATCAACCTTTATGCAGAGATCCCCTTTGGCGCTCCGACGGCTTCTGCTTAACCTGCTCTATCTTTCCCCCTTCGCCTTTCCTCTTTACCTGATTCGCTTTCAGGTAGCGGGCATTCCCTTCAGCCTCTTGGAGGTCTTTGCATACCTGCTTTTTGCCCTATGGATGACTGAGATCCTGCTTGGGAAAGAAAGATTCTCCGCCCCCCCCTTAGACTTTGCTCAGGGCAGGGCCTGGCTGCGCGACTATTGGCTGGCCGCCTTGCTGCTGCTTGCGGGGGTTTCGGTCGGAGCCCTGCTGGCCCCCGATTCGCTTGCCTTGCCGAGCGGAGAGCTGCTGAATCCCCAGCGCGCGGCATGGGGCGTGTGGAAGGGGTGGGTGCTGGCCCCCCTGCTTTATTTTGCCGTGCTGACCCAGACCCTGAGGACTCCTGCGCAGGCCGATCGCCTGCTCCGCCTCTTCGTCTTTTCAGGGGCGCTGGTGGGATTGGCGGCCTACGCCTTCGGCCTTTTCGGGGAAGGATTTGCCTACGACTTCCGCCTGAAGGGCTTTTACGATTCGCCCAACCACCTTTCTCTTTCCTTGGGCCCGCCGCTTCTGCTGGGCGTCTACTTCGCCTTCCGCCGTTCAAGCCGCTCCGCCTGGAACCTGCTGAATGCGGCCGCCTTGGCGATCATGGCGCACGCCCTGGCCCTCACCCAATCCTACGGGGCTATCCTAGGGGTCTTCGGGGCCTTGGGGCTTTACGTGCTTGCGCTCGGCTTTCGACATGCCAAATTCCGCAAGCCTGCCCTGCTGGCGCTGTTGGGTCTGGCGGCCTTTTTCGCCCTGGCGCTGGCCAGCCAATGGGATTCGCCAAAATTCCGCCAAGCGCTCGATCTGGAGGGGCAATCCAGCAGCTCGGTCCGGGTGGAGATCTACCAGGTGGCGCTTAGCCTGGCCCAGGAGTCGCCCTTTTCCGGAATCGGCCCCGGACTCTTCCAGGCTCGCTACCAAAGCTCCGCCCCCGATATCCTTAGCCATGCGCCCATGGAATGGGCCGTTCCCCATCCGCACAATCTTTACTTGGCTTTCTGGCTCAATGCAGGGATTTTGGGTCTGCTCGGATTCCTGGTCCTGCTGGTTCTGGCGCATGCGCGCTTCACTTATCCGCTCATTGCCTTGTGGGGCATTCTGATCCACGGGCTTTTCGACACGCCGTTCTGGAAAGGCGACCTGGCGATGGCTTTTTGGCTCGTGCTGGCCGCAATCTTTGTCCTCCAGGCCGCCGGGATGGCTGAGGGTGGAGCAAAAAAGCCAGCTGCTCTAAGGCAGAGAAAAATAGCGAGAAAAACTCCATTGAAAAAAAGCCCCAGGCAATGACGGGGATTATTGTGGGGGCGGCCCGATTGCTCGGACCGCCGCTCGTGATGAAGGCTTCGATGACTCGAAGCCAAGCCCTGTTCACTTTGTGCTCAAGTTCTCTTGCGCCTTGCCGTGCCTGATCTTGGCAAGATTGATTTCTCGTAGTGACGCCGCACGTCGGACTTGGGCAAACCTTTCGGCTACTTCCCAAGGCTCCATGCCGAACACCCTGCTGAACAGACTCTCGTTATGCCCGGCATCGCTCCACATGGCTCGGTTGACCAGACTTTGCTCTCCTTCGTCGCCCTCCATGGCGCCCAAAAGGCAGGCCAACAGCTGGTGGTCTAACCGAGGAGAGCTCGTGTACCCGGCAAGGTATACTTCCCCTCCGAATTGGAACTCTGCCAAATTTTCTGTGTACCAGAGCTCTTCGCTATGAGAAGGTAATTTCTCCAGTGCTTCCAGAACCTTGGCGGGGTCTAGATTTTTCGCGCCCTTGGCATCGAGCTCCATGAGAGCGACCAGAACAGTGCAGGCAACCGCTGCATCGCGACTTTCCTTGAGCAGGTTTAGCGCCTGATGGATAGACTTTTCGCTATCTTCAACTTCGATACGGGACTTCATTGCTTCCAATCCTTCTTCTGCCTCTTGTTTTGCGGACAGGGCTTTTGCCCTGGTGTTGGCGTTGGCTGCCGCAGCTCGGGGAAATCCCGATCGCGAGCCAAACTTACCCTTCCTCAGGGCAGAAAAATGTCCGCAATGTGATTTTAAGGAACAGGGGGTTATTTTAGGCCCTTGATGGAAATTGTCAATCCCGCAGAGCCTTTCGCCGGCTTTTTCAGCGCCCATTTTCATGCTATCCTCCACCCCCGAGCCGGCCCGAAGGCCGCTCTTGATCCTTTGGCCGAATCAGGCCTGCTTTGGACTGCGGCCGCGCGCGGGTCAGCCTTTGGCCCTTGCCCTGCCGCAGTTCCGATCCTTCGCATGGGGCGAAGGGGCTGGGTTGCTGCGCAAAAAGGTCAGGATGCTTCGCAAGCTCCTTGCTCCAGCTCGTGCCATCGCGATATCCGCATGTCTCATGTACTCTGTAGCCTTCTACGGCTTGGTGTTCTACCTGGCTTGGCTCTACTGAGACGTTTCGGTCCTTCCGCAGCCGACAGGATCCCCTGTCGGCTGCGCCCTCCTTCATCGGGCCTGGCGCCTTTTTGGGCTGCATGCGAAAAAGAACGGATGGCGAATCGAGTCATGGGGAGGTTTATCGGATCTCAATCTCCACTTCTTTGTCCAGCCCTCCTCCTGCCGCGGTCACCCGGAAGCGCCCTTTTTGCGGAGCCCAAACGCAGGGGAAGCGAGGCGGGGCGATGCTCTGGCAGACGGTTTGGCCATTCACGCTCCATTGGATCGAACGGATGTCCGCGCTCGCCGTGGCCCGGAAAACGATCTGCTCGCTGGCATCGGGCACCAGCGGATCCAGCTGGTAGCTTTCGCCCACGGCAGGGGATTCGATGAGCATCCAAGAGCCTTCCTGGCTTTCCTGCGCTAAGGGCAGCTCCCCCTCCCCCGGCTGAAAACTCGGATCCCGGTCGGGGGGGCAC
>JACCDN010381508.1_pt1 | contig 13156 bp, 14 predicted proteins | sample 7441691 | NCBI WGS metagenome assembly JACCDN01 (sample SAMN15323439, study PRJNA562643) | freshwater metagenome | isolation source: river surface water | place: USA:Blue River Watershed | collected 2017-08-16 | reverse complement strand
CTAGCAACCTTTTTCGCTTAATTTTGGCCTCGGTTAGCCACGGAGGTAGAGTCTGCACTTGCATTCCCTGATAGCTCAACGGCAGAGCAGTCGACTGTTAATCGATAGGTTCTTGGTTCGAATCCAAGTCAGGGAGCCAGTACCCTTTAGCGCATGTCCTTTATAGGCAGTTTAGATCAAGGCACAAGCAGCACTCGCTTCATGATCTTTGATCATGCTGGCAAGGTAGTGGGGCAACATCAATTAGAACATCGACAAATTCTCCCGCAAGCAGGATGGGTAGAGCATGATGCGTCTGAAATTTGGGACAAAACCAAGGAAGTTATCTCTGGGGCGCTAAGGCAAGCAAACCTCCTCGGATCAGATTTAAAAGCTATCGGAATTACCAACCAACGAGAAACTACCGTGGCTTGGGATGTAAAAACTGGATTGCCTCTACACAATGCAATTGTTTGGCAAGATACAAGAACAGCTGATTACCTCAATAGCTTTGAAGGCAAGCTAAAGAATTCCATAACTAAGAAAACAGGGCTTGCGATTGCTCCATATTTTTCTGCGAGCAAAATGCATTGGTTACTGTCCAACTCGCCTGAAGTCGCTAGCGCTGTAGCACGTGGTACTGCGCGTTTTGGAACAATTGATTCTTGGCTCTTATGGAATCTCTCTGGTGGAGTTGAAAGTGGAGTTCACGCTACAGATGTGACGAATGCCAGCCGAACTCTGCTTATGAATTTGGAGAAGTTACAGTGGGATGAAGAACTTCTGGAAATCTTCCAAATTCCTCGCGCATTACTTCCTGACATCAGATCTTCATCAGAAGTTTATGCTCAGACCAGCGCCCACGGACCTTTCGGATCAGCGATTCCAATTGCTGGAATTCTTGGCGATCAACATGCGGCGATGGTGGGCCAAGCTTGTTTTAATCGCGGAGATTCAAAGACTACCTATGGCACTGGAAATTTTGCTCTACTTAATACTGGAACAGAGATTGTTCACTCTCAAAATGGGCTTCTAACAACGGTTTGCTACAAATTTGGGAATCAACCCGCAATGTATGCACTCGAAGGATCGGTCGCAGTAACTGGTTCGGCTATTCAGTGGTTACGTGATCAATTGGGAATTATTAAGAGTGCATCTGAAACAGAAGAATTAGCATCAACTGTTGCAGATACTGCTGGGGTCTATTTTGTTCCGGCATTCTCCGGGTTATTCGCACCGTATTGGAGATCTGATGCGAGGGGAGTGATCGTCGGACTTACACGAGCGGCAACTAAAGCTCACTTGGCTCGAGCAGCCCTTGAGGCAATTTGCTATCAAACTCGTGATGTTATGGATGCGATGTCTGCAGATAGTGGCGTCCCTCTTAAGCAAATGCGTGTTGATGGTGGAATCACTTCAAACGCGCTGTGCATGCAGATGCAAGCCGACATCATGGGAGTTGAAATCATCCGTCCGTTAATTACGGAAACAACTGCACTTGGAGCCGCTTACGCTGCTGGTCTTGCAGTTGGCTTTTGGCGTGACACCGATGAACTGGCCGTGCAGTGGAAAGAATCTCGTCGCTGGAAGCCGGCATCAACGCAAGAAGAACGTAACGCAGGTTACGCTGGCTGGAAGCGCGCGATCGAGTGCACCTAAAAGGGGCGCTTTAATCTCGATGAGGATATTCTCTTTCTGTGAACGCCCTTCGGAGCATCCCTCGAACCGCTGGTAATTCCTGGCGAGGACAAAGTCGCGCCGAGAAATTACTGCGCACCTTTCTCTCTCTGACATGGATCTATGCAGGTTGGCACAAGGCAAGTGATGCTGGTTTTCTCACTGCAGGTGAGCCAACATTTATCGGTGACACTCTGGCTGGTTACGCACAAAACTCTCCTATATCTGGAGTACTAGAAAGAATTAACGAATACCCAACACAAGTTGGAGTATTTATCATTCTCTCTGAGTTTGCCATCGGAATCGCGACTCTTCTCTATGTTGCTCCAGCAACTGCAGCGTTTAGTGGATTCTTAATGTCCGTTGGCCTCTGGTTTGCAGGAACATTCAACGTATCCCCATACTTTCTTGCTAGCGATACCGCCTATGCAATCTTATGGTTAACCTACCTGCTCCTAATGATTGGAAATAAAAGAATGCCAGCAACCAATTTTCAACGCCGTAATGTAATTCGTACCTCAATCGTCGCAGGGCTTGCAGTCGTCGCGTCCCTTGCTGGTCGCAGTGTCGCATCATCGACTTCGCTAAAAAGTGCAAGTACTCCGGGGAAGAAGATTGTAAAGCTTACGAAACTTCCTGTCGGCAAGAGCTATAACTTTATTCACTCATCGCAAGGATTGCCATCGGTACTCTTTAGAACAAAGACGGGCGTCTTTGCATACTCTGCAATCTGTACCCATCAGGGCTGCACCGTCACCTATAAATCAACAAGTAAGAAGCTGGTATGTCCTTGTCACGGAGCACAATTTGATCCATTCGCTAATGGGGCAGTGACGACAGGCCCCGCTGATGCTCCTCTTGCCAAGGTTTCAGTCAAGGTCAGTGGCGGATGGGTAGTCGAATCCTAAAAATCCTCTGAAGTTATATACAGAGAAAACTCAGGAAAGTAAGTGAAGATGGTGGTTATGAAGAATAAAAGAGTTTTGGGCGCATTCATTGTTGGGGCAGTAGCTGCAGGCTCAATTGCATCAGTTGCAAATACCCAACCTGCAAGTGTCGTAAAGGCTTGCGCCGACAACAAGACCCAGGCCCTCTTTATCTCGCCTAACGGAACATGTTCTTCCACCAGAACTCTTGTTGAAATTGGCGGAAACGCAATGAACACCAAGGCGATTGCATCTCTTGTAACACCTTCTGTTGTTTCTATTTCAGTCAACGCTCCTGCTGGAAGCGGAACTGGTTCTGGATCTATCTACCGATCTTCAGGTTCTTCAAGTTTTATCATCACAAATAATCACGTAATTGAGAACGCGGCATCATCTGGAACAATCAAAGTAGAACTGACAAATGGTCTGCAATATGTTGCGCGAATAGTTGGGCGCGATCCTGGATATGACTTAGCAGTCCTTCGAATTCCGGTTGGTAATTTACCAAGCATTACTTTGGGCGATTCTTCTAAGGTAAGTGTTGGAGATCCTGTTCTAGCAATTGGTTCTCCTCTCGGCCTTGCAAGTACCGTCACCAGTGGAATTGTTTCAGCGCTCAATAGACCAGTATCGACCGGAACAGTAGATGCTCAGTCTTATGTCAACGCGGTTCAAACCGATGCAGCTATTAATCCAGGAAATTCTGGTGGTGCGCTCGTTGATTCAGCAGGACGCTTGATCGGCGTTAATTCAGCAATTGCGACGCTCTCTTCAGGGGGAGCTTCCGGAAATATCGGACTCGGTTTTTCAATTCCTATTAATGAGGCAAAGCGCGTCATTGAAGAGATTATCTCAACCGGTAAATCAACGCGTCCTGTTCTGGGTGTAATTTTTGATAATTCTTACACCGGCATCGGCGCAAAGATTATTCAACTCAGCCCCAATGAGGGTGCAAGTAAAGCGGGCATCCCAGTTAATTCAATTATCCGCAGTATCGATGGTGTAAATACCGTGAATACGGAAGCTGCAATCGTAAGAATTCGTTCTTATGCACCTGGCACAGTTGTCAGTGTTCTAGTAGATCTGCCTACCGGCGGCACAAAGACTTTTAAAGTCACTCTCGGTTCGGCACCTTCGCTCTAACCCAGTACATTTGGGTCATGGCACTCTACAAATTACAGGTCTCACTACCAGACCGCCCAGGTTCTCTCGGCATGCTCGCGTCAGCGATTGGTTCAGCAGGCGCAGATATCCGGGAACTTCAGGTCATTAAGAGTGAAGATGGAACTGGATTTGATGAGATTACTGTTGCAGTGCCTGGAACAAATACCGATGACCTTGTTGAGATTCTCAATTCAATTGGCGGAGTAAGCGTTCTCTCTATTGAAGCTTTGTAGTAACTAAAGCGCTTGCACCTGCACTTGGTAGCGATGTAAAGAAGCGTGGCTTCTTAAATCCTTGATTCGAAAAAGCTTCAGAAATTTCTGTACGAGCCTTATCAACATCTTCGACCCGTAGCAGTGCAATTGCGCTTCCACCGAACCCGCCACCGACCATCCGTGCACCCAGCGCACCTGCGCTGCGCGCTGCCTCAACTGCGACATCGAGCTCGGGGCAGGAGACTGCATAATCATCACGCAGCGAGTTATGTGACTGGTTGATCAGCGCTCCAACTTCTTTAAATTCAGTGCGCTTGAGAGCATCAACCGTAGACAGGACTCGAGAGATTTCAGAGACTGCATGTCGGGCGCGAATAAATTCAACTTCACTTAACTTATCTCTATTTGCAATTAGTTGTTCCATAGTTAAATCGCGCATTGAATTAACTCCGAGCTTCTTCGCTGCAGATTCACAGGCTGCACGACGCTCGGCGTAACCGCCATCAACGAGTGCATGGTGGGCCTGAGTATCAATAATCAAGAGTTCTAGTCCGGCATCTGCAACGTTAAATGGAATTGACTCTGTAGAGAGATCACGACAATCGAGCAGAAGCGCAGAACCTGCCTTGCCCATAATTGAAACAGATTGATCCATGATTCCGCAGGGCATTCCTACATAATCATTCTCGGCACGCTGTGTTGCACGTGCTAGCTCTTTATCACTAAGACCAAGATTGAGAAGCGTGTTAAGTCCAACTGCAACTGCGCATTCGAGTGCTGCAGATGAAGACAACCCGGCACCGGCTGGAACATTTCCATCTACAAGAATATTGAGACCTTCGGTCACACCGAGGGACCAGATGACTCCGAGTACGTACTTCTCCCAATCCCCTTTGCTACCAGGCTTAATATCAGAGATAGAGATTGAAAAGATGTTATTTCTACGCTGATGAGATGCAATACGGACCAGACCATCTGAACTTCTAGAGATCGCAGCATGTGTGCGATTAGCTATTGCAAAAGGAAGAACAAAGCCTTCGCTGTAATCGATATGTTCACCGATTAAATTAACGCGACCAGGTGCCTCAGAAGTAACGTCTGGAAGGTGACCAAAGAGAGTTTGGAATTCGTGGGAAATGGCGGACATGAAATTAAAGCTTCACATCTTTCAACTGCTGCGCCGATTGCTCTGGCTTCATATCCATAATGAAGGCTCCCATCGCAGATTCTGAACCTGCCAGATACTTCAGCTTTCCAGGTGCGCGGCGGATACTGGTGATTTGCCAGTGAAGTCTTAATACATCGCGACCTACTCGGACAGGTGCCTGGTGCCATGCTGCGATGTACGCCATATCGATTCCGAAGACTCCATCTAAACGTTGCATAACTTCAATAGCGATCGATGGGAATAAATCGCACGCTGCAGGTGAAAGCTCGGCAAGATCTGCCACAGGTTGCAGTGGAACTACATGAATTTCAAATGGGTAACGTGATGCATAAGGGGTGTATGCAACCCAATGTTCATTTCGCGCAATGATGCGAACACCATCGCGGAGTTCACGAGCAAGCACATCATCAAAGAGAACTCGGCCAGTCTTCTGATGGTGAGCTTTAGCGACTTCAAGCATCTTTGTTACACGGGGTGGGAGGTATGAATACGCATAAATCTGCCCGTGAGGATGGGCAAGAGTTACGCCAATTTCTTCGCCACGATTTTCAAAGGGAGCAATATGTTCAATGTATGGCTCTTGCGAGAGTTCTCGGGTGCGATCTCTCCAGGCCTCAAGAAGTGTGCGCACTCGTTGTGGTGAAAGTGATTTGAATGCACCTCCGTGATCTGCAGTAAAGCAGATTACTTCACACTTTCCTGCTGCAACTCCTTCATCGGTATCTGATCCCACTAGATCAGGTAAGGCGAAATCACCACTTGGTGGTCGAAGAGATGGGGAGCGGTTATCAAATACAACAACTTCAAAATCATTTTCAGGAATCTCGGTTAGTAAATCACCAGTAGTCGGGCACAGTGGGCAGAGCTCTTTTGGTGGCAAGAAGATGCGACCTTGACGGTGCGCAGCCATTGCAACCCACTCATTGACCAGAGGATCGAGACGTAGTTCGCCAATACCTGGTTGTTCTTCTTCTGGGCGCTGATCCTTCACTGCTCGTGTCTGGCCAGCTGTGTCGTAGTAACGAATTGTGCGGCCATCATTCATGGTGCGGCTTGTGCGAGTTACACCAGCAGAAAGTTCCAGTATTTCATCCATGATGGTCATACCCTACCGTGTGGAGATTAATTTTTAATCTGATTGCGACAGCTATCAAAGACTGGCTTCGGGGCCGGCTTCTTCGTTGGCTTAGGTGTGGGTGTTGGGCCTTGCTCTACCGTGAAGGTTACAGGAGCGAGGATATCGCTATGAGTGCCTGATGCATCCTTAAATTCAATATTGCCAAGCCACGAACCAGCAGGAATTCCCGATACAGATATCTTCCAACGGCCACTAGTTTCACGACTAACAACTTGAGTAATTGTTGGTGCATCTAGATTCGATGGTGCAAATTTAAATTGAACTGATCCTGTAACAACAGCAGAGCTATCCGGACGTGTCACATCAACGGCGATGATTACTTTCTTATTGGTTGTACTTGCAGAGATAGATGAAATAGAAATTGTCGTTGTCTCACCTACCGGCATTTCATCATGTGGATCAGGTACCCATGTGCCGGTCAGCAAGCTCTGGAATTTATCAAGACCTCCGCTAAAGACATTGAGATCAAGTCGTGATCCCGGTACTCCGTACTTTGGTGCGATTCCACATGATGTGTATTGCCAGACAGTCCAATTGGCAGAACATTGAGCGGTTGTCCATGAGTGAACAAAGCAACCGGCTGGTTTCACGTTTGGCTTCGCACCCGGTTTAGCTGGATCAATTGTGTATTGAGCAATCCAAAGTGGGTACTTCGACAACTCTTTATCGCGTTTCAGTGCGTTCTCCAGAAAATGAGGAGAGGAATAGATAAGTGGGGTGCGCCCTGTCTTCTCCTTGAAGAAACTTAGGAAAGTTTTCGCCCAGAGCGTTGCATGAGCTCTCTTTGCTGTCTTGATGCAATTATTGGATGACGACCACTGAATGCAGTTGTTCTCTAAATCCAGAGCATAAGGGAGATCAAGTTCATTAAATCCACCAAGGGATCCGACTCTCCAGATTGCCTTCTGTGCCTGTGCTTGCGCATCACGTTGAATAGCGGCTTTACTTGTTACGTTCGGCAGAAGTGCATAGTGATAGAAGCCAGTGTGGATGCCTGCCTCTTGTGCACCGGTGCGATCTTGCTTTAGATACTTGACCGCCATGCGGTCGGATTCATCGCGGGTATCGGATGCCTTAATCATCACAAAATCGATTCCTGCCTTATGCATCTTCTTAAAATTGATTGGTTTATCGTTTGGATGTTGCCATCTGCTGATGTCGGCGCCATGAATTTTGCCTGCCGGTCCTGCCAACTTCAGATCTACTGCAACCGAAGGAGTCGCCTGAAAAGAACTAAGAAAAAAAGTGATGACAATCAGGTTTGCAAACTTTAGAAGCGAGAATCGAGTGCTCATTTTTCTACAATAACTACTGATTCTTGAAAAATGTCATAGAAGGCGCTTTGCAGAAGAGATCTATGTCGGATACGCGCCTCTTGATAGTCATGGCCAGTTGCCAGCTTATTGCTATCGCTGAAATCAAGTGTAAGTCTGCCATTCTCAAATGATTCAAGGCGGGCATCAAAATAAGCGATCCAAACAACTCGATCGCGCTGTTCCACGAGGTCTAACAACTCATTCCAGCGAGCTCTGATCTTTGCAAGCGTAAGCGTTGAAGACATGAGCCGACTTTACAGCAATTGCTTCAGTGGCGAGGCGCACCCAGCCACTTGAAATACTCGCCTGCAAGTGCGACTCTCAAGTTTCTGCGTCTGTCAGGGATGATTGAAAGGTGTTGTGCAATTCTCGCCACAATTTGTTCCACAGATTTCTCGGATACAAAGCGCACCTTGGCAATTTCGGAGTTACTAAGCCCTTGGGCGACAAGGCGAAGTGTTTCAATCTGAATATCGGTCAGCCCGGTAAGTATGGTGATGAAAGATTCCTCAGGAATCAATTTATGGAAATTAATCCATTTCATTGAAGAGCCATCACTTGCCGAACCAAGAGATTCATTCAGAGCGTAGGTAATCACCGATAGATCAGAAATGCTGCGCTTTAGGATAATTTTGCTGCCAATAGGAATATTCTTTTCAAGGAGCCCAAAGAGGCGTAGGTCCGGGCAGGAAGTTGTAATAACAATCCCGAGCGCTGGATCAACCTTACGTAATCTCTGCAAAAGTCCAATCGCTTCTTCACCAGAGAATTGCAGATCAATAAGTACTGCTTCTGGTTGAAGTGAACGAAAAAGATTTTCGGCAATCAGCATATTGGAAGCTTCACCAACAACATTGATGCTGTGAAGGCGTAGGGATGCTGCCATTGTGGCTAATTCGAATGAGTCATCATTGATAAGCAGTACTCGGGAAGTTTGCGCTGCCTTTGAAAGCATACGAAAGGGTAGGTCTAGCAATGTGTTTTACAAATGGGGGAATCCCTAGCGAGCTATTTTATTAATTTGCGAATCACGTCTTGGATATGAAGTGTTATGTGTGATGCAGATATTGGTGCACCATTCGATGCAAGGAGCGCTGCTTGATTGTGAATGAGCGCACCTGTTGCAGCAACATGAGCTAAACGTTCCTTCGAATTGAGAATCTCAATGTAATTGGTTGCAACAAGAGCACCGATTATTCCAGCAAGCACATCGCCTGTTCCGGCTGTTGCAAGATACGGAGTTGCAGTCGGTAGAGAAATCATAAGATCCCCCTGAGCAACCACAGTTTTCGAGCCTTTCAGCAAAACTGTGACATTGAATTGTTCAGAGCACTTCTTCGCCCATGTTGCAGGATCAGATTCGATGACTTCAGCGCTGACAGTGATGCCGTTCTGTGCAAATAAACGCGAAAGTTCTCCTGCGTGCGGAGTAATCAAAGTTGGCTGCTCCAACTTACCTGCTAGATAAAGCGCGCCGGCATCGAGAACCGTTGGTACCGACTGTTGCTTAAGTAGCGTGAACCAACGGTGGCGTAGAAATGTAGTGAAATCACTGTACTTCTTATGGTGGATTCCAGATCCTGCAAGCCATGCAGCAACTGGGCCCGGTTGGACAACAGCCTCGGGGGATTGGTGCAGCACTAAATGTGCCAAGCCTGAAGAGCTATGAAAGCGTGCCATGCCTAGACCGGTTGCGAGTGCTGCCGATGTTGTAAGTACTGATGCTCCTGGAAATTGTGCGGAGCCGGTAATTAGACCGAGTACTCCACGAGAATATTTATGATCGAGATCGCTAGGTACGACGATGCAGCGTGCTGCATCTTTTGAGCTCCATACTTTTTGCGACTTCATGTAAGCAGTCTACGCCTCGAATTTATAACCCAAACCACGAATAGTCTGAATCAACCTTGGATTTGCTGGGTCTGCTTCAAGTTTTGAGCGTAGGCGTTTGATGTGGACGTCGAGAGTTTTCGTATCACCGTAGTAATCACCACCCCATACTCGATCAATCAGCTGTCCACGAGTAAGGACTCTGCCTGCATTACGCATCAAGAACTCAAGAAGTTCAAATTCTTTGAGAGGTAGAGAGACCTGCATGCCCATATTTGTTACCTGATGTCGTTCAATGTCTATTTCTATGCCGGCTGCAGAAATTAATCCTGAATATGCTGAACCTTTACTTTCTTCACTTGCCCCACGACGTAAAACCGCTTTGATGCGGGCTACGAGCTCGCGAGAAGAGTAGGGTTTTGTTACATAGTCATCTGCGCCGAGTTCAAGACCAACGACTTTATCGATTTCTGAATCTTTAGCAGTGAGCATGATGATAGGAACAGATGAAGTAGCACGTATTGCGCGACAGACTTCAGTTCCAGAGACTTCAGGAATCATGAGGTCGAGCAGAACAAGATCAAAAGGCTCAGATTTAAATATTTCTAAAGCTGCACGACCATTTTCTGCAACACTTACAGTAAATCCTTCTTTGGTAAGCAAGAATGAAAGGGCTTCGGAGAAAGATTGTTCATCTTCAACAATAAGAATTTTGGTCATGATTGATTCGCGACTTCACTCTGGTATATAGGTAATCTCATTGCAAATGTTGAGCCAACGTTTGGAGAGCTCCAGACATTGACTTCGCCACCATGTTTTGTCGCCACATGCTTAACAATAGAGAGTCCGAGGCCTGTTCCGCCCGTTTCTCGTGAGCGAGCAGGATCGACTCGATAGAAGCGTTCAAAGATTCGCTCAAGTTCACCGTCTGGAATTCCGATTCCCTGATCGGTAACTGCAATCTCAACAATTTCCTTATCAACCTTAAGGGTTACAGAAACCTTCGTATTTTCTGGAGAGTAATTTATAGCGTTCTCGATTAAGTTATGGACCGCCATAATGAGTTGCTCACGATCACCGAGGACTACAGCTTCATCTTCAGATGCAATGGTAATCACAATATTCTTTGCTTCTGCGATTGTTTGGCATTGATCGACAGCTTCACGGATCAGATCCGTAACTTCTAATTCTTGGGCAATCTGCAATGGATCTGAATCTTGAAGGCGGGATAGGTTGATAATCTCTTGAACTAAATCCGTTAAGCGCTTTGCTTCATGCTGCATACGGGTTGCAAATTTTGTGACCGAGTCTGGATCATCTTTTGCAGATAGAACTGCCTCACTGAGAAGCGAGAGAGCGCCAATCGGAGTCTTTAATTCGTGAGAAATATTTGCTACGAAGTCTCTACGGACTTCATGCACGCGAGCCGCCTCACTCTCATCGCTAATAAGAATAAGAATTAAGTCATCCTGGCCAAGAGGTAGAACTTTGACTGTCAGATCACGAACACCTTCTCCGATGGGACCACGTGGAAGTTCAATCTTTCCTGTCTGGGTATGGCCTTCGCGACGAACAACACGAATCAGAGCGATAAGTTCAGGGCTTTGTAAACGGCCGTCTCGATATAGACCTAACTTGTCGATGCCATCGGTGACATAGACTGTGACTTCGCCAGGTGCCAGGATGATCGCATCCTGGTCGAGTTGAGTCAGAGTCTGCAGCAGAATCTGAGGAATCTCTCTGCCGTGCTCCGATTCTGAGCGCCGAAACCTCATGCCGTAAGAGTATCTCTACTTGAGGGTTGTTTACCTTCCGTTCACCCTCACGCAGGGTTCCATTCACCTGCCCGACCTACCTTCGCGGACATGGCTCTCATACGTTCAGTATTCCAAGATGAATTAGATGGCGTTTCACAATCACTTGTCGACCTCACCGAGATGGTCGCCGAGTCAATTGCAAAAGCGACCACAGCGATTTTGACAGTTGATTTGAAGTTGGCTGAAGAAGTAATTGCAACTGATGATCACATCGATACTTTTCAGCACGAACTCGATGCGCGAATCATCGACATCATTGCCCGCCAGCAACCTGTTGCATCAGATCTTCGCGCACTTGTAACTGCGCTTCGTATGTCTGCAGATCTCGAGCGCATGGGGGATATGTCTCACCACGTTGCAAAGATTGCTCGCCTTCGCCATCCAAGTGCGGCAGTTCCACCTGAACTTACAACTATCTTTAAAGAGATGGGTGAAGCCGCACAAAAGATTTCAAAGAAGACCGGTGTTGTTATCGCAACGCGAAATACTGATATGGCACTTGAAGTGGAACGCGATGATGACGAGATGGACAAGTTGCACCGCAACTTGATTAAGACTCTCGTTGATACATCTTGGCCACACGGGGTAGAAGCAGCGATTGATTTAACTCTCTTAGGTCGTTACTACGAGCGCTTTGCTGATCACGCAGTTTCAGTTTCACGTCGTGTCTACTTCCTCGTAACCGGAAAGTTCGCATAGCAAATATGGCTCTTGTTGAGGGGGTAATCCCTGCTCCGCGCGAGCTAACTACCGAACCGCGCAAGTCAGATAAAGTCTTTCGTCGCGTCGTAACCGCCGGCGGACTTTCATCCCTTGTCATTCTTGGGTTGATCGCAATATTCCTTGGCTACCGAGGTTTTGAAGTATTTATGGAAGAAGGACTTGGTTTTATCACCAACTCTGACTGGAGCATCTCAACCGATGAGGCTGGAAATGTTGTAGAAAGCAATTTCGGGCTAGCCGCGATGCTCGTGGGAACGATTCTCTGTTCGTTGGTAGCGGTGGTTATTGCGGTTCCAATCTCTGTGCTTACAGCGATATTCCTCAACTTCTACTGCCCACAGTGGTTAAAGAAGTTCCTAGTAACAATCATCGATATGATGGCTGCATTCCCTTCGATTCTCTTTGGTATTTGGGGCTTCTTCGTCCTGATGCCAAGTGTTGAATACTGGGCGAAGTTGCTTCATCGTTACCTTGGCTTTATTCCGATCTTTGAACTTAAGCCATATATCGTCACGCGTTCTCCATTTGTTGCAGGCGTTGTCTTGGCAATCATGATCATTCCAATCATCACATCTGTCTCTCGCGAAATTTTCGCGCAGACACCTCTTGATCGTGTTCAAGCAGCTTATGCACTTGGTGCAACTCGTTGGGCGATGATTAAAGCTGTCGTAATTCCATACGGTCGTTCTGGTGTAATCGGTGGCGCGATGCTTGGCCTCGGTCGTGCAATGGGCGAGACAGTGGCAGTCTTTACAGTTCTCAATATTGTCTTCCAGGTTAATTGGCACATTCTTTTGGGTGCGGGTGGCAACGTCGCATCGCTGATCATCTTGAAATTTGGAGATGCAAGCCCTTATGAAATTAAGGCGCTTATGGCTGCAGGCCTTGTTCTCTTCCTACTTACGCTGATTGTTAATGGTTTGGCAAACTTTATTGTTAAGCGAACAGGAAAATCAGGACGATGAGTACGACACCTACTCCTAAGAAGCCCTGGGCGCTTACCCCAAAAGCTCGCGCAAAAGAAGTTTTCCTATTACTTGGTGCAGTCATTGCATCAATAATCGTTGTGCAAGCAACTGCAATGAAAGGAAAGCTTGCCTACTTCGCAGTTTTCTTTATCGCATATGCCTTCTTTACAGCTGCGGCTCAATATGTCGCGCGAGGTAAGGCGGCGGCAAAAGATGCAGTAGTAAAGACACTCGT
>JACCDN010212301.1_pt1 | contig 13157 bp, 12 predicted proteins | sample 7441691 | NCBI WGS metagenome assembly JACCDN01 (sample SAMN15323439, study PRJNA562643) | freshwater metagenome | isolation source: river surface water | place: USA:Blue River Watershed | collected 2017-08-16 | reverse complement strand
GGTAAACGGAGTGGGGAGTACGGAAAACCATCGACAGGTGGTTTTCTTAGTCCCGTTCAACTAAACCTTCAAGTGGGGAGTACGGGACTTGAACCCGTGACCGACGGATTATGAGTCCGCTGCCCTCCTGAGGGCCGTCCCCTTTGACAGACAGTTTACCCCCGATTTTATGCGGGAACTGGAACGAAGAAGTGGTCGAGCGACTTATAGAAATTCAGATGTGTATGCATTGTGTATGCAAATCGAATTCCTTCAGTCAAGGAACTCAGTAAACGAATTGTTAGTCCGAGGAAAAGTTGGTGCTGCAGCAAGGTGCTGCTAAACAACCAAAGGACTGAAAATGAGCACAAAGACTCAAAGGGCAAAGAACGGCACTGGGCACACTTATGTATTCAGAAATGGATACCGAACAGTGATCCGTCAAGATGGTCGAGTAATCACCGCAACGGGGCGCACGATGACCGAATCCAAGAGAAATGCACAGGCGAAGCTGAAGCGTTTACAACCCTTGAATAAAGGGCTAGATGAAAAAGGTGGCCAGATTACGGTTGCAGAATTCATCATTCCTTGGATGAATGAAAGGCATCAGCAGGAAGTCGCCTACACGACTTTTGAACGATACATGCAACTAATTCGCTGTCACATAAACCCACTCATAGGGCACGTGAAATTAATTGAACTAAATAAGCGACACATAGATCAGATGCTTTCTGCCATGAACCTTGCGGGACAAGGTAAGCGATCTCAACGTCAAGCGAGAGCCGTTCTTAGTGTTGCGATGTCGGGGGCTGTCAAAGAAGAGCTCTTAGCTTTCAATCCTGTGGCTAATGCTCGAAAAATAAAAATAGATCACTTTGAATTCGAACCATTGAAGATTGAAGAAGTAGGAAGAGTTATTAGAGCAGCAGATACAGTCCAACTGAAACTCAGGTGGACAATGGCGCTGTTTTACGGACTACGACAAGGCGAAGCCTTAGGGCTGAGATGGCGAGACATAGATTTCAATACCAAAACCGTTCAGGTCACCAAGCAGATGCAGACCATACGAGGTAAGCGTGAGTTGGTTGGCTTGAAAACCAAGAGTTCAAGACGAGCCCTGAGACTGTCCGACGAAACAATTCTCCTCATGAAGCGCCATAAATCGGACCTAGCAGAACGAAAACTAAGGATGGGCGCAGATTGGCATGAGAACGATTTAGTCTTTCCGAATGCTGAAGGAAAACCCATGCAGTCTCGATGGGACAACACGCTTTGGAAGCGGACCCTAGCGAGTGCCAAAGTAAGTCATCGACGTTTGCACGATGCGAGACATACAGCGGCAACGATGCTTTATAACGATGAAACAGATATCGAAGTTATTCGTAGATTCTTAGGCCACAGTAGCGTTGAGCTCACATCGCGCACCTATGTTCACAACTCAGATCGGCCATTCTTGGGAGTTGCCGACAAAATTGAAGACATGCAAAAGAAGATAAAAGGAAAAGCATCCTAATAATGCGTAAGGAGTAGGCGCTCAATGCGCCTACTCCTTACTTCAACTACTTTGGTGGGCCGTGTCGGACTTGAACCGACGACCGATGGATTATGAGTCCATTGCTCTAACCGACTAAGCTAACGGCCCTACAAGCATCAACAATACCTGATGCCGTTCAGCACTCAGAAATCTAACTGTCGATTCCAAAAAGATTTGTTGGATTCCACGTCAAACCGACCGAATACTCCGCCGTTTGAGTATTTATGTTCAAAATTCTTGCTAAATAGTCGGGATCTAAAAACTCTTTCGACAAATCAAGAAAGTCTTCTTCATGGTTCTCAGATGCTAGTTTGGGGAGACTTCTTTGCCAATCATCAAATTCATGATCTGGTGAAAAGGGAAACCCTAATTCTGACGCAATTTGTTCTTTTGCAACTAGCAAATTCCGAATTCCATCAATCTTCCCCTCAGAGAAATAGTCGTAATCAATCATCCAAACCAGAAGAGATTCAAGCACTGTTAGGAGACAGGAACTTACATAAAGATGAATCAATCGGTTTGTTGGACCGTAGAAGGATCCAATTTCTCTATTGTGTCCATGAAGTTCTCTAACTATCCCAAACGGTGCATGAGCAATTGCTGATAAGAAACCATAGTGACTTTGAAGTTTTGCTTTTTCAGGTCGATTCATGATTCCAATTGCAGTCATCGTCTTCACAGCCGCTTCAAAGCTTGTGTAGTGTCGCCTTGACCATTGGTTATCGGCCACAATTACGTCTTCATCAACAAAACTCCAGAGCAACTGTCGATAGTCATTTGGGAATTCGTGAGCTAAAAGCCCAGAACCTTGCGCGATGTAAAACCTTGCCATTGGAGATCTATTTACCGATTGACCCGAGATTCTTAGTTCTAGGCAAACTTGAGGGCTTTCAGACTTCGTCGTTGCACAGTCATGAATCGTGTAGTTGGAAAAGCGAGCCACGAGTGCGTTGGCATCTTCAGCAGATTTTGCTTTTTGGTAAACCAACTGATCAGAAAAGTTGCTTGCCGCCTTGAAATGGAATGCTCTTTCAAAAAGATTCCTGCACACTGTGAATGCTTCCAAGTATTTGGTTGATTGAGTAAGTTCGATTACGCTCGCACCTAATTTTCCAAGAACTTGGGCTTCAAGCAACATCTCGTAGTAGGAGTAAAGAAGTGGCTCCTTAGCTTTTAGATCATGAGTCAGGTCAGAGAATTCGAGTACTAAATCTTGATTGAATTGTTCAAGCTTTGCAGAGTACGTTGAACTTGCAATCGGTAAGTCATCATTGAACATGCCAAAATTTTAGGTTGTGCCCCTGACATTCTCCTAGGAGGCGCGTTCTAAATTTTCCCTCTCGTAATCCTTTAGAAACTTCACAAAATGAGGGTTACATAGTGCATTTTTTGATCGCTTCTCTCGAATCAGTGCAATTGCATCATTGGCGGTCATGCCATCCTTCATAAGCACTAGCGCCACAATGAGGCTCGAGCGATTCCATCCTTGTTGACATTTCCCCGCAACTCTTTTTCCCAATTTCCATTCTGAATAAAGCCACTCAGATAATTGGATTATTTCTGGGACTGAAAGTGGATCTATTTCAGCATCAACGATTCCAAATCGTTGTTCACGAACGTAATAACCAAATGGTCGTGCATGTCCGTAGAGAGTCACACAAGAATCAAATGGTGCGGGATGCATCAACTCGTGATAACTCATTGCGTTTTCCAGTACATCGTCATCTAGTGTCCCGCTTATGAAAAGGTTCGGAAGAATCTCACTGAATAGGTTTTCGTGATTTACTGACATTTATACCTCCAATAGAAGTCTGTGTCGCCGATTGATTGAAATTGAATGAAGTAATTGCCCTTGTCGATCTTTTGAGGCTTTGGTATCTACTCCATTCGAGCCACCTGCGAATTCATTAGCCCAATCGTCAAGATGAATTGAAACGAGGTTTCCTAAGTTTGCTTCCTCAACAAATTTGCGAACATCGCTGTCGAGAGTTGGCTCGAAATCCAAATGCGCGATGTCGAAAGAGATAGCCCTGACTGTTTCTAGAAGTGTCTTTCGGATGTTTCTTGAATCGGAGAAAACTTCCATAAGTATCGGTTGGCCATCTACGGCGATTAGATAGCCATTTTGATTTTGGAAAGTTCGCAGTGATTCCTGTGAGATCTGCTGAATGTGGCTTTGAATTCCTGATACTTCCGAATCCTCTCGCATGATTTGCTGTAGTGAACTGGTCTCTCTAGATCCGAAACGTGACTCTTGCCTTGATACTTGGTTCCACACTCGGGCTTGACGTGAAGATTTATCTAGGACCCATACCTTTCTTTCGATGTCATAGTCCCAACCTGCACTAATGACGGTAATAGGGGCACGCCCCCCATCAACATCATTTTCACCAGCACTCCATCTGCCCTTTTCCACACAAGAGACGTCTGCAAGAAGGCTTTGACCTGCAGCTACAAATACTGACTGATTGAAAGTGCGGACCTGAAGAAGATTGGCTCCGACAATCCACCCACTCGGAATCATGAAGTCTTCGTCCGTCGGGTTGTGAACCTCGATCACATTGACTCGGGCGCCATCTCCGTCGTCGTATTCGCTAAAGGCCAGCTTGTCGCCGAAAGGAGCAGCTGCGTAGGGGTGACTGGACACACCAGTCACTTTGAGGGGCCAGACATGCAATGGCCCGATTTGCTGGGTTTCATTTATAAATAGGTTTATTGAAGTCATTTGACTTCATTATAGAACATTCCAAAGTTGTTTGCAAGTCATTTGACTTCATTATTTCTTTTTTACCTCATTCAAAGTAGGCTAAGTCGTATGGCTTCAAGATCAGAGGCGATCCGCCAGCTGCAGAAGCTATTTGACGGGGACGTCCTAGATATTCACGGGGTGGCTGAGCTCATCCAAATGCGTCGTTCAAGCGTAAACACCTTGATCGTCAGGGAGAATTCGGATTTTCCCGAGCCGATCTTTGAGCTAAGGGGTAAAAATCGTCACCCCCTGCGTCTATGGTGGCGTGAGGATGTGGAACGTTGGCTTTCTCAGAGGTCGAGTTCAAGACAGTCATCGAGTTCGAGAGGGGGCGCCAAATGACAAATAACGAAGCTCGCGCCCGTATCAAGATCAACAAGCTTCTTGAGACAGCTGGGTGGCGATTTGAGGACAGCCCTGAGGGCAAGGCAAACATCGCACTCGAATCTGGAGTCAAATTTGCTGATCTCGGCGATGACTTAGAGAATGCAATTTCTCGCTCTGGAGCTCGTGGAGCAATTGATTTCCTATTACTTGATACGGACAGACGCCCTTTAGTAGTTGTGGAAGCCAAGAAGGAATCTATTGATCCTTTATCGGCCAAGGAGCAAGCAAGAAACTACGCCCGAAATGTGGGAGCTCGGTTCATCATTTTGAGCAATGGCAACATCCACTACTTCTGGGATACCAAGCATGGAAATCCTGAAACAATCTCTAGATTCCCAACGCAGGAATCAATCACACAGTTTGAGCAGTATTCTCCAAACGCAGCAGAGTTAGTCGCGACCACTGTAGATGAGAACTACATTATTGCGACCCAGTTCCCAACTTACGCAAATGACCCAGACTTCAAGGACGAATCAAAGCGCAGGGATTTCCTAAAAAAGAACAATTTGAAGCAGATGCGCCCTTACCAAGTTCAGGCAATTCACTCGATTCAAAGAGCAGCCAATGAAGGCGCGCAAAGATTTCTTTTCGAAATGGCCACAGGTACTGGTAAAACTCTAATTTCAGCAGCCGTCATCAAGCTATTTCTAAAATCAGGGAATGCAAAACGAGTTCTTTTTCTAGTTGACCGCTTAGAGCTTGAAGATCAAGCTCAGAAAGCTTTCGTTCAGTATTTAGGTAAAGATTTTAGAAGCGTAATTTACAAGTCGAGCAAGGACTCTTGGGCTAACGCTGAGATTGTTGTATCTACAGTACAAACTTTCCTTGCAGGCGATAGGTACAAAAAAGAATTTTCTCCAACCGACTTCGAACTCGTCATTTCAGACGAGGCACATAGATCTATAGGCGGAAACTCTCGAGCTGTTTTCGAATACTTTGTTGGCTTCAAGCTGGGCCTCACTGCGACACCCAAGAACTATCTAAAGGGTCTAGACGAGGCAGATCTGAATAACCAACGTGAATACGAACGAAGACTTCTGGTAGATACCTACAAGACCTTTGGATGTGAACCCGCACATCCAACATTCTCGTATGATCTCGAAAAGGGTTCCAGCGACGGGTATCTGATAAAGCCAACGCTTGTCGATGCCCGAACTGAAGTGACAACTCAACTTCTATCTGACGAGGGGTATTCGATCAGATTTACTGATGACTCTGGGTCTGTAATTGAGGATACATTCAAACAACGCGACTATGAACGTAAAGTATTCAACGAAGAAACAAATGTGGCAATGTGTAAGACATTGCTTGATAACGGTCTCTACGATCCGATTGCTAAAGAACTGGGAGTGCCTCTTTTTGGGAAGACGATTGTTTTCGCAGTTTCACAAAAACATGCTGCGCGACTGACAAACATCCTCAATCAGTTAGCACTTTCAAAATGGCCCGATCTATACGGTCAATCAGATTTTGCTATGCAAGTTTCATCTGATGTTTCAGGTGCGCAACAAATGACTATCAATTTCGCTAATAATCGACTTGGAGGTCAAACTCCAGTTCCTACGGGCTACGACTCATCAAAGACGCGTGTCACTGTGACCGTTGGAATGATGACTACGGGTTATGACTGCCAAGACTTGCTAAACATTGCTCTCATGCGACCAGTTTTTAGCCCTTCGGATTTCGTTCAGATGAAAGGCCGCGGAACAAGAAAATGGACCTTTGCCTATAACAATTACTCCGACATTGATGCGGAGATCGAAAAAGACAAATTCAAGTTCTTCGACTTCTTTGCTACTTGTGAATACTTTGAAAATGATTTCGATTACGACGAGAAAATCAAGCTGCCGTCAGGAACTTCAACAGGGGTCGTAGATGGACCTGAAACTCCTACGGTGAATTTAGGCGTTGTTGATCTGGCTACATCAGACCAAATCGCTTCGTTGACCGAGTCGTCTGAAGGCGTAATTATGCGAATTGATCGCGAAGGATTCAGAACTGCAGTAGCTGAAGACATTACTGGCAATTCAACTCTGAGTGCTCTTTGGGAAAACGGAGATTACGAAGGGGCGGAAGAATTTGTAAAAACCCAAATTCTTGATAAGCCAAAGAACTTCCTAAATCTAGATCGAGTGCGTAAAGCCTTTGGCGTTGACCGAAGAATTTCTGTTCGTGAATTTTTACAGGTTGCATTTGGTGAGAAAGACGATTTTGAGTCAAAGGACTCACTACTCGAATCTGAGTGGGAAAAATTCATGGAAATCCATGTTGTAGATCAAGAGCATTATCAACCTGTCAAGAACTTCTTCAAGGCATTTATTACAGACGAAGAGGTTAGAGACATCGTGAAATCGAAACAGCTCGCGAGATTCCACCAGTGCGCTTCTTTTGATTTTTCAGACTATGAACGACTAAATGGCTTCAAATCAATAGTTCCTCAATACATCAACGACTACGCATACCAACTGACTGGAATCTAATAATGCTAAATGCGGATACAAAAAAGCACATCGACGCTGCGAGAGATGTGTTAGTTGGCGTTGCACCAAATCCAATGACGCAGATTGACCAAATAACTTACGCCTTGATTTACAAGTTCATGGACGACATGGACCAGTCAGCAATCAAGGCTGGCGGCGAGCCGAGTTTTTTTATTGGTGAATTAGAACCTTACTCATGGAGCAAGCTAGTTGATGCTCGTATGGGGAATCAAGAAAAGATGAATCTCTATGGAGAGGCACTTCAGAAATTTTCTGAAGCGAAACAGCTGCCTGAACTCTTTAGAACTATTTTTCGAGCGGCTTTTTTACCTTACCGATCCCCAGAAACTCTAGGTTTATTCCTCAAGGAAATAAGCTACTTTGACTATACGCATCCCGAGGAATTGGGAAATGCTTATGAGTATTTACTTTCAATCATGTCTGCACAAGGAGATGCAGGTCAATTCCGCACCCCCCGCCACATCATCGACTTCATGGTTGATGTCATGAATCCAACTAAGGACGACAAAGTATTAGATCCTGCGTGTGGAACTGGTGGATTTCTTGTGGCCTCTTACAATCACATACTTGAACAGCACGATGGTGAAAACGATCCCAACAAAAAAGAGAAGACGCTTACCCCTGAAGAACGCAAGAAACTCATGTCAAACTTTGAAGGGTATGACATAGATCCTTCAATGGTTCGAATTGCACAGGTCAACATGTATCTTCATCAATTCAAGAACCCAAAAATTTATCAGTACGACTCACTCACAAGCGAGGAACGATGGAACGACAAATTTGACGTGGTTTTAGCCAATCCACCTTTTATGTCGCCAAAGGGAGGCATAAAGCCGCATAACAAATTTGCACTGCAATCAAATCGGTCTGAAGTTCTCTTCGTGGACTACATTGCCACTCACTTGAAGCCAAGCGGTAGGGCGGCGATTATCGTTCCTGAGGGAATCATCTTTCAAAGTGGTAGGGCCTACAAAGAGCTTCGAAAGGGCTTGGTGGACCGTGGCCTCTATTCAGTTGTCTCGCTTCCCAGCGGTGTTTTCCAGCCCTACAGCGGTGTAAAAACAAGCATTCTCCTCCTAGATTCAGAGATTGCTAAAAATCAAGACTCAATACTTTTTCTAAAGATTTCCACCGACGGATTCGAATTAGGCGCAAAGAAGAAGGTAATTGAAAGCAATGACCTTCCTGAGGCACTGAAGGTCCTCAATGCACTGAAACATGGCGAGAGAGTTGATAGCTCTATTGGGATTTACGTTTCAAAGGGTGAAATCGCTGAAGATGGCGAATACAACCTTTCTGCAGATCGCTACAAAGTTGGAGTGGATTACTCCAATGGCAAGTGGCCTCTTGTTTCCCTTGCGGAACTAGAGGAACAAAATGAACTGGAATTCGTGCGCGGGCAGAATCTTTCAAAAAGCGAAATAGACCCAGATGGCAAAAATCTATGCATTCACTACGGCGAGCTTTACAGTCTCTACGGTCCCGTGATTGACACTGTCGTTAGCAGGACTAATTCTGCTGGAAAGATTCTCTCGGTTGCTGGAGACGTTCTCGTTCCTGCGACTCAAACCGCAGATGCGTTAGGTATGGCGCGAGGTTCGTGTCTAAATCAAGATGGAGTGATTATTGGCGGTGACATCAACGTGATCCGCACAAGAAATAATAGAATTCTGGGCGACTATCTTGCTTACGCAATCAGCTCTAAGCCCCTAAAGCAGACGCTTGCAAACTACGCTAAAGGTGTAAACATTCTCCACCTTTCCAATAAGGACCTTAGACGACTGGCCCTTCCTATCCCTCCAATTGAGGAGCAAAAGCGTCTCATTGAGGAAATTTCAAAACTTCAGGGTTTGATTGAGGCCGCCAGAAAGCAAATTTCGAATGTTGAATCAGAAATTGAGGAGACGGTTTTCAAGGTTTGGATGTAATTCAGAAGCACTTTTATTTGCTCAAAAATAGCGAAAAATTGAGCTTCTCTTTCATAAACAACAAACTTTCGGAAAATTGAGATTTCGATTCCAAGGTAATCTATGAGCAACCTCAAATCTGCTTACTCGTTAGCAGTGTGCCTTGAACAATAATTATTGATTTTGAACGACTACCCCATCCATAGGGATGGGGGTAGACCGTTCAATTTCTATCGCTGAACGGATTGGACGGATTGAACGGATGGGGATTTCGTTCAACCGTTCAGTCTTCAAAGTTGGCATCGTAGGTAAGTTCGCCTTTCACGAATTTCAGTGCCTCAAAAAGTTCATCACGAGAAATTTTCTTAGCCTTACAAGATTCACCCAATTCTTTCCAAACTTTACCTTGGGCAAGACTATGTTTAGGGTCTCGAGATTTGAGCTGCTCAATCATTTCTACCGCCAAATCATGTTTTTTAGCAGAATCAATAAGTTCAGACCAAATGACTCCAGAACGGATGACGTGCGCTAAAGGTGCATTTAGACGCTCAATGAGATACGAATCCTGACTTACAGGAACGCGAGCCTTCTCGTTCTTGAGTAAAAAAACATTTGATTCCTTAGTTTTAGACATTATCCAAATCAAATCCAAATCATCTGACTTTGCGGACGAGCCACGCGCACCTTTGCTGGCATCCTTACCTACATGGTCAATACGTAAGTACGCAATCCCTCTTCGCTTCAATTCTTTTCCTGTGTATTCATAGAAGGATTGAGCTACTGCGCTTCCATTTTCTTCTCCTTCGACGAATCGACTGAATGTGTCGATGAAGACGAGTTCTGGCTGAAAGTAGTCGAGCAGTTGCGCCAATGATTTGCCTCCAAGTTTTGTGTTCAATGAAGCAATGCTTGGAAAAGAAAGGTAATAAAAATTTTCCAGCTCTTCGTGCTTGAATCCCATTGCCTGTAGACGAGGTTTGATGTCTCCCTTTGGGGTATTTTCATGATCTAAATACAGAACGCGAATAGGTTCTTGGGCAGGATTACCTAAAACAGGCTTTCCTGATGTGAGGCCAGCTGCAATTTCTAGCCAAAAGAGAGACTTTCCAATACCTGATGGTGCAGGGAATCCATGCGCACGTCCCGCACACAATAAATCTGGTACAAACCAACGTTCTTTGGATTCATCGTTCCAAAGATTTTCCCAATTCAAAAGACCAACTCGCTCCGCGAATTCCTCGGAAGTTAGCTTGAGCAGATCTTCGGAACTAGAACCTTCAATTTCAGAGAAAGTGCTCTCAGCAGCCTTTCGAGCCGCCAACTGTCTGAGGTTCCGCTCGTAATCCCTTCGGAAAAGGGGATCCACAGCCAGACGTTCCTCGAGGGGCAGGTTTTCGTGTATCTCGAAATCCCTAATACGTGAGGCACTAGCAATTTCAGCTAGAGGTCCCGACATAAGACTTGCTCCAGAAGTTACAAAATGTTCTAGGAGTGACCAATCTCCACCAGTGTGAAAGTGGTTTATGAGATCAAGCTTCTCCCAACGCATCTTGCTTGAGTCAGTCCCCATTTGAAGCAGAGCTGGCTCATCTTCGTTCCCAACCCAAAAAGAAACTGGGCCAGTAGATGTTTCATAAGTCCAAGTTGTTAGAACGGCACCGCTCGACATTTTCTCGGTTGCGGTTCTCCTAAATCCAATGGATGTAAAAATCCAATCAAAGTCGTATTGGAGTTTTGCTAATTCGATAAGTTCTTGACGGTTCATAGTTGCACCGCGTTGCTATACTTTTTCATGAGTTCACCTAACAGCCGCCCGCTGCAACGGGCGGTTTTTATTTTTCTAAGTGCTGGGCTTTCCAGCTCTCGTAGTCAATTCGCTTCACTCTCCGATGACGACCGAATTTGTAGACGTCTGGAAAATCGCCCCGTTCCAAATAGAAGAGCAGGGTTCGTTCAGGTATTTTTAGTTCTGCTGAAATTTCTTTCAGCAAGACGTATTCGCTTTCTTCTTGCATAAAGTTCCTCGCTTCGGCACGCAATTTACGTACTACGGCAATTGTGAACTGTTACAGCAGTGGCGATTTTTTGCCTTTGGCCTGTGAGAGGGACTTTTTGCCACTAACTAAGCCTCAAAAACGTCACCGATGTATCTCTGAAAGTGCTCTAAATTTCATGTCTAGGCCGACTTAGTTCTGCATCAGTCATTGGAAGAGTGTTAGTGGCGTGTCTTCGAAAGTCGTTCAATTGCTCCTCCAAATCTTTGCATTCGGATTCATCTACCTGAAGTGAACGAAGATTTTGGACTCTCCAAGCTATTTCTTCCTTGAAATCATGATCCAAAAATGAACGGAGTAGGTACCTTTCTATCAATGAAATCTCACCTTTTCGAAATAGCAATTCGGTTTGTCTGTACAGGTAGGCGAAGCATTGATCGCAGCAAGCAAGTTCGATTTCCTTGAACAGCTTGTATTGAGAATCTGAGATTTTCGAATTGTCGTGGTCAAAACGTAAATACTCAGACATTCTGTTAGCCAAAATGTGGTGTTTATACATGTTTTTCCATCTTTCTCTTCGTTGATTCGCGCATTAGGTAGCTTGTGGCTTCTACATGAGTGAGTTCACTGCCAACAGGGCATGGATTGATACGTATCGCCCGTCCAAATCGTTCTATTTCAAGCTTGTTAGCCTGAATTAGCCGACGAACGGTGTTTTCGCTAATTGCTTTCAAAGCGGCGTACTCCTTGACAGTCAATAGCTGTTGCATTGCTTTACCTCCTTTGGGAAAGTTGTACAGGGCTATTTCAGGCCAAAGCAGGTATGAGCGGAGGGAGTTCCTTAGGTGAAGGAAGTCAGTGGTAAAAAGTCAGGAAGGTCTGCTCTTGAAATCGACGATGTCGTATCAATAGATACCGATCTCAATTCAGTCATACGCGAGAACTTCGAATTCCTAAAAGAGCAAATGGTTCTTGATGCCTGCGACGTTAGGTTCATTCAAGAAGATGGGCCTGAATGGGTAAAGAAACGCACAGGCAAAACGATTCAAGAAATCGCACAGGCCGATAGTGAAATTCGATTCAGGCTTGAAAAGTTTTTAGGTGAAGAGCTTGGAGTCGAAGGCTGGCATTTCCAATCTAAAGATTTGGCTTTTCCGAGTCCAACTCGAGAATGGATTGCCGAAAAGACGGGAATCTCAGTAAAGCGCCAAGAAAATCTGGATAAGCCAGCGAAATTTTACCCATCTGGCGGTAAAACTGGAGGGGCCGCTTTTACAGTTGAGGAGCTGATCGCTATCGCCAGAGCAACACACACCAGTATTCAATTTTTACTTACTCCTTCAGCTGTGCGAATCAAGAGTGGTAAACCATCGAGCTACCAATCTGGCGTTGGAAAGGTTTACTCATCCACGTCCTCAAGCAGGTGGATACTTTGGCTCTACAGTTTGCGTCCTTTACGCGAACAAAACCCGTTTCTATTCGAGAGAAATGGTTCTTACATAGCAGGCGAACTTGAACCTAGAACAAAAACAGCAAAACCTTTTAGGGACGATGTCATCAAAGGCTTAGCGCGCAGCCGCTTTGGAGTCTTCAGCATGTTTGAATCTGTGGAAAATTACGATCCACTAGATAAAAAATTGGCTGAGGTAAAAATTACGACACCTTTCAAATCAAAGCCAACAAAACGAGATCAAGAGCTTTGGGAGGTCAGAAATACCCTCGGCATCTTTGTGGAGCTAAGAAAGTTATTCAGGGATGAGACGCTCAAGTCCAATGAGAAGGTAGCGGCTGCTAGGTGGCGCTCTGGCGCCTCCAAGGCGATAAACCATGCAGTCAGACTTGGTCGATTGATAAAGGCTTCCTGAGGGCTTGTGTATCCAAATGTGTATCTAAATTCTGGGTACTCAGGGACACCCCAGATGGAAACTGTCGTCGGTTTAGTGAATAATTGAGGTCATACAACTTCATAAATTTGGACTACCAAGATTTATGAGTCCGCTGCTCTAACCGGCTGAGCTAACTCCCCCAGCTGCTTCCTGACTAATCTTCGTCGTTTTTGAGACGCTCCGTGGCGTTTTTAACAACTTTCTTAGCTTTAGTTGCAGT
>JACCDN011228886.1_pt1 | contig 13159 bp, 12 predicted proteins | sample 7441691 | NCBI WGS metagenome assembly JACCDN01 (sample SAMN15323439, study PRJNA562643) | freshwater metagenome | isolation source: river surface water | place: USA:Blue River Watershed | collected 2017-08-16 | reverse complement strand
TGGCGGTGCACACCTTCCACGCCTTCTGCGAAAAGCTCCTGCGCCAATACGGCATGGACATTGGGCTGAGCCCAGGCTTTCGCCTGCTGGAGGGCGTGAGCCAGTGGAAATTCATGAAGGACCGCCTTTTCGATTTCGAGCTGGACTACTACCGCCCTTTGGGCAATCCCAACAAGTTCATCGACGCCCTGCTCCAGCATTTCTCCAAGCTGAAGGAGGAAATGGCTTCGCCCCAGGATTACCTGAAAGTCGCCCAGGCCTGGCAGGCCCAGGCCCAAACCGAGGAGGAGAAGCTTGAGGCCAAGCGGCTTTTGGAATTGGCCGGAGCCTACGCCCGCTACGAAGCGCTTCTTCACCAGGAGAATTTCATCGATTTCTCAGGGCTGCAGTACCAGGTCATTCGCCTGCTGCGGGAGCGTCCGAACATCCTGAGGCATCTGCAGGGCAAATACCGCTACCTCCTGGTGGACGAGTACCAGGACACCAACATCGCCCAGAACCACATCGTCGACCAGCTGGCCTCGGGCCACCGCAACCTGATGGTGGTGGGGGACGACGACCAATCCATCTACAAATTCCGGGGGGCCGCCATCTCCAACATCCTCCAGTTCGAGCAGAAGTACCCTGACCTGAAAAAGGCCGTGCTCACCCAGAACTACCGGAGCAGCCAGGCGATCCTCGATTTCGCTTACGCCTCCATCCAGAAGAACAACCCCGACCGCCTGGAGGTGAAGGCAGGCCTCAGCAAAAAGCTCACAGGGCAGATTCCCGGCGAGAAGGATTCGGTGCGCCTGGTGCACTGCTCCACGGCCGACCAGGAGGCGGAATACGTCCTGGAGCAGATCCAGAAGGCCTCCCAGGAGGGAGTGCCCCTTTCCCAAATCGCCATCCTCTGCCGCGCCAATCGCTATGCCCTTCCTTTCGTGGAAGCTTTCCGCGGCCGCAACATCCCTTACCAGTTCCTGTCGGAAAAGGGCCTGTACAGCAAGGAAGAGGTGATGGACCTGATGGCCCTGCTCCGGGTGATGGCCAATCCGACGGACGACATTAGCCTTTTCCGCGTGCTGCGCATGGAGTGCTTCGCCTTGCCCATGGCCACCATCGTGGATCTGATCCAGCAGGCCAAAAAGGCCTACAACAGCCTGTGGAGGCAGCTCCAAAAAAGCCCCTCGAGCGCTTCGGCCTTTCGCCTGCTTCAGGATCTCATCGAGCATTCCAAGCAGCACAGTGCCGGCGAAACCCTGTACCGCTTCACGCAGGAGGTGAAGCTCTACGAGACGCTGCTGGCCAAGGGCACCATCGAGGCGGAGGAGAAGATCGTGAACAGCGCCAGCTTCTTCCGGAAGATCCATCGTTTCGAGCAGGACCACTCGGAAAAGACCGTCGCCGATTTCGTGGCTTATTTGGACCTGGCGCAGGAAGCGGGAGAGAATCCTTCCGCCAAGTTCGAGCTGGAGGGGGTCGACGGCGTGCAGATCAGCACCATCCATGCCGCCAAAGGGCTCGAATTCGACACGGTTTTCGTGCCCAGCCTGGTGGCCCGGCGCTTCCCGGGGGACGACCGGGACAGCGGCATTCCGCTGCCTCCGGAACTGGTTGGGGAGCTGCCCACGGAAGGGGATTTCCACCTTCAGGAAGAGCGGCGGCTCTTTTACGTGGCCATCACCCGGGCCAAGCGCCAGCTGCATTTGCTCCATGCCGATTTCTACGGCGCCAGCGACGCGAAGAACCCTCGGGCCAAGAAACGCTCCATTTTCCTCGCCGAGGTGGCGGACGAGGCGGAGGTCTCTTTTGTGGAACGCAGCGCGGACGGGGTCGAAAAATTCCTCAAGCCTGAACCGAAGCCGGAAGCCAACCCTTTGCCCGGCGCCCATGAGCGGCTCACCCGCTTCAGCCACAGCCAGCTGAGCACGTTCGAGGACTGCCCGCGAAAGTACCAGTACGGATACCTTCTGAAGATCCCCGTTCCCCAAAACGGCGCCGCCAGCTTCGGCTCCACGCTGCACAACACACTGCAGGATTTTTACCAGCGGGTCGATTCGTCTCGGCAGGCCACTCTGTTCCAGGAGCACCAGCCGGACCTTTCCTTGGAGGCGCTGCTGAAGCTCTACGAGGAGAAGTGGATCGATGCCGGCTACGAGAGCCGGGCCCACCGGGATGCGCGAAAAAAGCGGGGCGCGGAGATCCTTACGGCCTTCTACGAGCGCTTCAAGGACGGCGTGGAGCGGGTGGTGTATCTGGAAAAAGGCTTCAAGCTGAAGGTGGGGGATTACGTGCTCAGCGGCCGCCTGGATCGGGCCGATCGCTTGCCCGATGGCACGCTGGAGATCATCGACTACAAAACGGGCAAGTCCAAAAGCCAGAAGGAGGTCGACAACGACCAGCAGCTGATGATCTACGCCTTGGCCGCGGAGCAGAGCCTGGGCCACAAGGCCGGCAGGCTCACCCTGTACTTCCTGGACGACGATGTGAAGGTCTCCACCGTGCCGGAGCCGAAGAAGCTGGAGAAGCTGAAGGAGAAGATTGTCCAAACGGCGGACGCCATCAATGCATCCGACTTTGCTCCCACGCCGAACAAGTTCGTGTGCGGGTACTGCCCCTACAACAAGATCTGCGATGCGGCGGAGATATAAATTAACCTTTTAAAATGACCATAGAAAAATTTTGGGATTCAACTAAACAAATGGCAAAAGAACGTCTGGGAAATGTAATGTATGGCACCTTTATTATTGCTTGGTGTGTATGGAATTGGGATTTTTTGTACATCACTTTTTTTGTTGATCAGGATTTGATTATGGAAAAGTATGGTCTTTTGAAGATAGAGTACCTTGATTGTTTTTATAGCTGGTTTTCATTTTCAACTTGGCGAGATTTTCTTATTCTTCCTCTGTTTTCTGTATGTGCTATTTTGTGGAAACCTCTACCTTGGCTGGACTATTTTTTTGATAATAAGCATGGGGAGCATGTAAAAAGAAAAAAGAAGGATGCCCTAAAAAGACAAATGGAATTGGAAAAGGAAGAAAAAGATCTACTCGGAGCCCAAAAAGAAAAACTTGAAACTAAAAAAGAAGTCGAAGAAATAAAGCAAAATTTGACCGATGAAGATAAATGGAATTCTGAGCTGACTTATTTGATTAATAATAATGAATCCTTGGATATTGCAATGAAACAAATGAAAGAATCAATATATAATCATCAGGGCAGATTGCATCTTTCAAACATGCCAAAAGAGGTACTCACTTATTTGGATTTAAACGCTTTCATAAGATTTAAAGATGGGGATACAAATGTCATTGAAATGACTCCTAAAGGAAGATTTTTCCTTAAAAATTATATTGAATACAAAGAGAGGGGATAAATAATTTTTATGGTTTCACTTTGAAAAATAAACAAATGTTTACTATAGTACTTCTGTCTTAGCATTTTGATGCTTTTTTTGTTTTTCCTCCCGACCGGAACCCCGCCCAGTAGGCAAGGGCGGGAGGCGGGGTGGAGGGATCCGAGGGCTAACGCTGGGCCACCCTTTGTGTCAGTTCTGTCCGTTTAATAAGATCTGTGATGTGGCGGAAGTGTAGTGCTTATGTGAACTTTCATTAAGCAGCAATCTTGCTTTCAAGCATCCTTCTGACAAAATGAATTATAGCTGCCTGAACCCGAGGAGGGGCAAGATTTTCATTGCATTCAAGCGTAAAGGGTTTAAAGCCAAGTTCTGAAGCAAAATTGTGCAATGTTCCTGAGTGGTGGGGTCCCCCAAGAACTGAAGCGGTATCTTTAGAATCAGGTATATCTACCCCTGATGAGAGTATTCGATTTTCACTCTTTGCAAATAAAATCGCTTCTATTTCCTCTAATCCTTTTCCATTAGAGAAACCATGAACATCGACCACACTTACATTAAGTGATCTCCTTTTTAAATCATCTAATACTTGAATAATGCTATCCCTTTTTCTTTGAAGTTCCTTAGGAATCTCTACAATACTACCTGAATATAAATATGATTCTGCACCTCTAATCCAGCTACGATTGGGATCAGGATTATTACTCCCTACTTTACTTAAGCTCGCCTCCCAACAACGAGATCCATTTGCAAGTCCGGGGGTGTTAAATCCTGGAACCATAACTACCTCCAGATTTTGAAGGTTAGCAGCATCTGGAAGGTCGTTATCATTTCTTCCGTGAACAAGAAATCGTTTCAATAGGGTGGCTATTTTATTGCCTACTCCATGACCCATTAGCTCATTCCCATGCTGGCCCCAGACAAAAACTAAAGCACGATCTGGAGTTCCTCTCAGAGGTCTCAAAGTATAAAAAGGTTCATCCTTTTCCTCTATTATTTCGTGAGTGACTTCTCGTGCCATAATTTTAAATAAATTTTTTGTATTATAATTAAAAATATTATTTTGTCAATATATTCGTCTTTTAGGTAAACAAAAGTTTACTATAATGACTTTTTTTTGCATCTTGCCGCTTTTTTGTTTTCCATCCCGACCGAAGTGGAGGGATCCCTCGAGTGCCCATTCGGCTCCGTCCTGCTGCGCTCAGGGCAGGCTCTCGGGATGAAAACAGGGACGCACCCTCCTTTGCTCTGTCAATCCTGGCTGGAAGGATCCGGCGATGGATTGGCAAGCCTTCTGATTTGCGGAAGCGCATGGAAAAAGGCCGCTCGTGAGAACGGCCTTTTCCTCCTTGGTTTGGGCGAGCGAGCTCAGCCCAGGTGTTTGCTTAGCCTCCGATTTCGAGGAGCTTCCCGTCGCCGGGGTCGGGCATGGGCCCGAAATTCATTGGCACCTCGACCTGGCCGTAGATGCATTCACCCACGAGACCGGAGAGGAGCAGCGGACTTTGCATCCCTGGAGCATCGGGGGCCATCAAGGGCATCTCGCAGTCGTAGATCCCCCAATCCGGCACCATGCACTCCACTTGGAACGCCTCGCCCGAATAGAACTTCAGCAGGGCGTAGTAGAGCGCAGCCTGGAAGAATCCTTCGGGCTGGACCTCCATGTGCCACTTCAGCGTGTAGGGCTCGGGATAGCCGGCGAAGCAGCTGCCATCGCTGATGCTGCAATCGAGATGGACGTCGCTGAGCTCCATGTAGAAAGGGCACTCTGGATCTTGGGGCTCATCTTCGAGCTCGCAGCTGATGCTGCACCCGTCACCATTGTTGTCGTTGCCGTCATCGCACTGCTCCATGCCCTGCCACAAGTAGCCATCCCCGCACTCCGCAAGCTCGCAGACTTCGGTGCAGGCTCCGTTGTCGCTGTTGTCCTCCCCCAGATCGCAGGGCTCCCACGGCGCCTTGATTCCATCCCCGCAGAAGGAGTCGTCCCCGTCCCCATCACCGGAGTCCCCATCCCCGTCGCCCGGATCACCGTCCCCATCCCCCAGGTCTCCGTCGCCGTCCCCGGTTTCGGTTGAGTCACCATTCCCACCGGTGTCGCCGGTTTCATTGGCGCATTTTTCCGGGTAGTACTCACAAAATGGAGTCTCGATGCAACCGCTGCTGGTGACCGAGGAAAGAGCAAGGCCGGTCATGCCGACCATGAGAAGGGAAAGGTTTCGCACGTTGTTCATTGTCTCTCGTGTCTTGGGCCTTGGGCCCATGTGGTTCGAATCGCGCAATGGCTGATGTTTCAGCCGCCTGTGTTGATTAAGACCAATTCAATTTAACCCAAGGAGGGCGGGGGAATTTTATATTTATTTAATGACTTGTCAACACAAATGAATTGATAGGTAAACGAATGTTTACTAAAGTTGAGTTATTCTTCTGCCTTTCATTCCGACCGAAGCGCAGCGTAGTGGAGGAATCTCTTTTTCAGGCATCCCTCAAGGCGTCAGAAGGGATTCCCTGTCTGCCGACAGGCAGGCTCGATAGCGCTCAGGTGAAAGGATGAATGACTAGACATTAGTAGCCACCTCAATGAACCGAATTTTTTATATGTATATCATGGCTAGCCATAGCGGCATTCTTTACAACGGATTCACCAATGTATTGAAGCAAAGAGTCTGGCAGCATAAAACGAATTTCAATGAATGCTTCACCAGCAAATACAAGTGTCACAAGCTGGTCTACTATGAGGAGTTTAGGTATGTTAATGATGCCCTTGAAAGAGAGAAGCAGGTGAAGCGATGGAGACGGGAAAAGAAAGTGGCCCTCATCGAATCACTCAATCCTGCGTGGATCGATTTGGCGGCGGAATGGTATTGCTTGAGCCAAATAGAGAAGGCTTAAACAATCATTAGACTCTAAAAGATTCCTCGGCTTCGCTCGGAATGAAAGGCGATTAATCCTCCAACTCACCAGAAAAACTATGCAAAACCTCACCATCTTTCTCCTGCTCGTTGGCTTCGGCGCCATCGGCTTCATCGGCTACCAAGTGATGCATTACCTTAGGCAGCTCAAGGAGGGCAAAGGCGAAGACCAGGCCTTCAAGATGCTCCAGGAGCAGCTTTTCCAGATCCAGAAACGAATCCAGGATCAGGACAAAAGCCTGAATGAGCAGATGAGCAAGAGCCGCGATGTGCTTTCCGAAAGCCTGCAGAAGCAGTTCGACACCAGCCAGCGCATCATCAAGGAAATGGGCGAGAGCAGCCAGAAGATGATCAAGGAATCGGTGGACAGCGTGAAGAGCGTCACCGAAAAGCTCACCAAGCTGGATGAGACCAACAAGCAAGTGGTGGGTTTCGCCGAGCAGATGAAGAGCCTGGAGAACATTCTGAAAAACCCCAAGCAGCGCGGCATTCTGGGCGAGTTCTTTTTGGAGCAGATGCTCTCCCGTCAGCTGCCCCCGGGGCTTTTCCAAATGCAGTACCGCTTCAAGAACGGCGAGGCCGTGGATGCCGCTATTTTCGTGCGCGAAAGCATCATCCCCATCGACGCCAAATTCTCCCTGGAGAAGTACAATTCCATCATGGAGGAGAAGGTCGAATCAGAGCGGCAGCGCCTGGAGAAGGATTTCAAATCGGACCTGAAGAAGCGCATCGACGAGACCAGCAAATACGTGCGGACCGAAGAGGGGACCACTGATTTCGCCTTCATGTTCATTCCGGCCGACGGCGTTTTCTACAACCTGCTGAGCCAGCAGATCGGCGTGCTGGAGATCAACACCATGGACCTGATCGAATACGCCTTCAAGAAACGGGTCATCCTGGTCTCGCCCATGACCTTCTACGCCTACTTGCAGACCGTGATGCAATCCCTCAACGCCTTGGCCATCGAGAGGCAAGCTGTGGAGATCCAGAAGCGGGTGGGGGACCTGGGCCGCCACCTGAATGCCTATTTTGACCACATGAACAAGGTGGGCAATCACCTCAAGACCACCATGAACGCCTACAACAACGCCGGCAAGGAATATGCGAAGATCGACAAGGACGTGATCAAGATCACCGAAGGCGAGGTCAAGCTGGAATCGGAAAGGATAGAGGTTCTGGAGGCGCCGCAAAGCTTTTCTGAGGTGGAATGATTTTGCTAATAAGCTTTTCAGGTTTTCAAATTTTCATAAGTCTGAAAAAGTGAAAATTTGAAAATCAATACAGGGCCAGGACGAAATCATTGCATTTTGGGCCTTTTTTTGCTAGAATATAAGGATTTAACGATTGACCCGATGGCCAAAACGAACCTCTTCGCCGCATGGTTCATTGCCCTTGCCTTCTCCCTGGGGGCGTTCGGCCTGCCTTCCTCTGCCTTGGCAGAGCCTCCTGTTCCCACAGGAGACCTCAGCAGCCCCAACTTCACCTTCGATGTGAACGCCGTGACCCACAAAAGCATCACCGGCGGAGTGAAGCAGGGCTGGATCCGCCAAGGGGTCAATTACTTTCTTTCCCGCATTGTGGGCTTCATGGCAGGGGTCATCGGAACCCTTTCGGTCCTGGTGATGACCTACGGCGGCTTCCTGATCCTTTCTTCGGCCGGCAGCGACCAGTACCAGCGGGGCGTGGACTACATCCGCTATTCGGCGATAGGCCTGGCGGTCACTTTGGGCGCCTACATCCTGGTCAACGCCGTTCAGCTCCTTGTAAAAAGCATCTATGGATAGATTCAGACCTCTTGTCGGGGCTTTCTTTCTCTTTTCAGCCTTTGTGTCCGTTCCTTCGGCATGGGCCCAAGACCTTCCATCGCCTAATGCGGCTCCCCCAGCAGCCAGCCAGCAGGCGCCGGGTGAAGCCGGGAAAGAGAAGGGGGGACTGCCCACTTCCGAGGCCAGCTTCAAGGGGGTCTGCCAGGACGCAAGCGTAAGCGGCACTCCTTACGCGAAATTCCCCAAGTGCGCCAAGAGCCCCAACGAATGCTTCAGCAACCCGGAAGGTTACCACCCGCTCAATTGCCTGTTCCTGACCGAGCCCATTGGCGGGCAGCCCAACTACGACCTGTACAAGAAGACCTGCGGCACCAAGCTGGCCCCCACCGAAGCCCAGACCGGCGGCTCTTCGGAGGGCCCGGCTCCTGCCGGGGGATCAGGAGGAGCTGAGGATGCGGAGAAGGAGATTTGCATCTACGAGCTGTGGGGAGGGGAGTTCCTGGTCCGCCCCCTCCAGGAAGGCCCTTTCCAGGCCCTTTTGTCCTACGAGGAGGGTAAGGAGTACCAAGGCCCTTTCACCCTGCTCTACAGCTATTTGGGCGTGGTCTACAATTACCTTTCCGGCCTCATCCTGGCTCTGGTGATCTTTGTGACCATTTTCGGAGGAGTCGAGATGATCACCTCCAATGGCAACTCCGAGCAGTTCGGCAAGGGGAAGGACCGCATCGTCAAGGCCCTGATCGGCATGGCGGTCTGGTTCCTGGCCTCGGTCATCCTGTACACCATCAACCCCACCTTCTTCACCTTCTGATTCTATGGACGAGATTCTGGACATCAGCAATCTGCCCGGCAGGAACACCCTCATCTCGCCCCCCGTGGGCAGCGAGATCCTGCCTGGAGGCAACAGCCAAGCCACCGACATCCAATCGAGCCTCATCTTCTCCAAGATCATCCCTTTCCTCATCGACTACGCCATCGGCCTGGCCATGGCGCTCTCGGTGGGGGCGATCGTGCTGGGCGGCTACCAGTACCTGACGGCCTACGGAGACACCGACAAGCACGACAAGGCCCGCAGAACCATCATGTATGCCGCCTTGGGGCTTATCCTTTCCCTCACTGCCTACGGCATTGTCCGTATCGTCACCAGCATCCAGCTTAGCTGAAAACCCATGAATATCCTCAAAAGAACCGCCTTCGCTCTCCTCGCTTTTTTGGCCCTTTCTCTTCCGGGAATTACCGTGGCCCAGGATGATTCCGATGCGCTGACCGAAAGCCAGGTGGAACTGACCATTCAGGCGATGCAGTCTTACCAGGACGAAGCTGGCTTCAGCCTGGAGGCCTTGAAGGCCCGGGTGAAGAACATTCCCCGAAACGATTCCCGCCGACTGCAGGCTTTGGACAGGATCGAAGCCTTGGGAAAGCAGCTGGATAAATGGCTCGAGATGAGCCCTGCGGAGCATGTGAGCGTCCAAGAGCCTATAGGCAATACACCCGCCCTGGTCTCCGCCGACGAGGAGTTCCGCCTGCAGCAGAAGAAGGTTCAGGACCTGATGGGCGACGCCAACCGCATCCTGCTGGGGGCCGTGAAGCCGGATGAAAAGCTTCCGGAAGGGGACCTGGTGGAAGATTTCATTCCGCAGCTGATCCGCCAGCTTTTCCGCTTCGCCTGGCTGGCCGTCTTTGTGGCCTTCGTGGTGGCCGGGGTGATGCTGGTGCTGGCTTTCGGCGACGACGAGCGGCTGGAGAAGGCCAAGCGGATCTCCTACTACACCCTGATTGGCTTTGTTTTTGTGACCTTGGCCTTTGCCATCGTCAAGGCCATCACCCAGATCGATTTCTTCCGCTTCGTCTGACCCCTTTGAGGCTCGCTTCCTTATTTTGCCTAAAATGAGAAAACCCATTCTTGCCTTCCTCGGCTTCCTTCTGCTTCTTCCCTTGCGCGCCAGAACGGCCTGGGGATTGGGCCTGGACGATTTCCGCCAGCAGGTCTTCCAGCCGGACAATCTTCCGGCCCCGAGCGCGGGCGATATTTCGGCCGAAGGGCGAGTGATCGAAGTGCTCCAGTTCCTCACCAATCTGCTGCTCTATGCCTCAGGCTCGGTGGCCGTGCTGATCCTGGTGATCGGCGGGGTGATGTATGTCACCTCCCTGGGCAAGGATGACCAGGTGGACCAGGCCAAAAAGCTGATCCAGTATGCCATCATGGGCTTGCTGGCGGTGATTTTGGCCTACGCGGCCGTCACCAACATCATCGATCTGATCTTCAGGGCCACGAACTGAGATCCAATCTAAATTCCAATTGTGGGCCCCATTGTGGATCCAATTGTGGTTTCATCAATGGGGAAAAGCCCTACAATTGGACCACCATTGGAGCCACAAATGGTTTCGCCACTGGAAACAAACAAAAAAGCCCCTCCCAATGAAGGGAGAGGCGTTCTTGTTCGGCTCCGATTGAAGCAGGGCGTGCGGCATTTTTTATGTATGTCGAGCGCTGCTCAGAGCCAAACCCGTTTCGGCGACCAGTCGAAACTAAATCCCAAGCTGTACTTTGGTGGTTGTTTTCGTCCTTCCAAGACGAGCTCTATAGCGCTTTCTATTTGTTTTTGTGTTTGTTTCGAAAGCAGAGCAAAAGGGGGTGGAGCGGTGGCTAGTCAGGCCAAGCTTCATCATAAAGCCTAGGAGGGGGTCCATTCAGGAATGGAGCCTTCTTCATGGCTTTGCGGGCGAAGGTGTTAAGGATCGAAAGCTCTTGCTCCGGGCCATGGGCGCTAGGGCTTGGGCGCTAGGGCTTGGGCCCGGAGGAATGAGCCGCTGTTTGTTTTTGCTTTTTGATTCGATGTGATCAAATCTTGTCATTATATCAAACAATAAAAACTATGCAAGGATTATTAGTTGCATGAATATAAAAAGATGGTGAAGGAATTAGGGGTGCCCCAATCCTCCTAACAATCCTAAGGCTCCTAAAAATTAGACATCCCCAACCAAAAAATGTACTCTGTGGAAGCCAAAAATCACCAAAAATGACTTCGAAAAAACCCTTCTACCTCACCACTGCCATCGCCTACACCAACGCCGGGCCGCACCTGGGCTTCGCGCTGGAATTGATAGAAGCCGATGCGATTGCCCGCTACCGCCGCCTGGCGGGGGACGATGTGTATTTTGTGACGGGGACCGATGAGCACGGGATCAAGAACTACAACACGGCCAAGGCGGCAGGGGTGGATACGTTGGCTTTTGTGCAGGGGAATGCCGACATCTTCAAGCGCCTCAAGGGCATTCTCGATCTTTCCTACGACGACTTCATTCAGACCACCGATCGGGAGCGCCATTGGCCGGCGGCCCAGAAGCTTTGGAGGAAGCTGGAGGAGCGGGGCGACATCACCCTGAAGGAATATGAGGGCCTGTACTGCGAAGGCTGCGAGCTTTTTTTGAAGGAAACGGAGCTGGAGAGCGGCCTTTGCCCCATCCACAAAAAAGCGCCTCAATTGGCTAAAGAAGCCAATTATTTCTTCCGTCTTTCCAAATACAGCCAACGGATCGTGGAGCTGATCGAAGGCGGCACGCTGCGGCTCATTCCTGAATCCCGCCAAGCCGAATTCCTGAACATGGCCAAGGAAGGGCTGCACGATGTGAGCTTTTCCCGCCCTCGTTCCGTTTTGCCCTGGGGCATCGATGTGCCTGGCGACCCAAGCCATGTGATGTACGTGTGGTGCGACGCCCTCACCAACTACATTTCGGCTCTCGATTATGCGAATGACGGTCCTTTGTTCCAAAAATACTGGCCGGCCCAAGTGCATGTCATCGGCAAGGACATTGTGCGCTTCCATGCCGGCGTGTGGATCGGAATGCTCCTTTCCGCCGAGATCGATTTGCCGAAAAGCATCCTCATTCACGGCTTTGTCACGCACAATGGCGAAAAGATGAGCAAGTCCTTGGGCAATGTGGTGGACCCCATCCAAACGGCTGAAAAATATGGCGTGGACGCCTTGCGCTACTACCTATTGCGCGAGATTCCGACGGGAAAAGACGGGGACTACAGCGACAGTCTTTTTGTGGAGCGCTACAATTCGGATCTGGCCAACAACCTGGGCAACCTGGTCAACCGCCTGCACACGCTGGTTTCGCGCAATGCGATCGAGGCTTTCCGTTTCGACCAGCATCAGCAGGCTTGCCAGGCCAAAACAGAGCAGGCTTGGGCCGCGTACCGGCAGGCGATGGACGGCTACGATCTGCACGGGGGAGTGGCGGCCTGCTGGGAGCTCGTGAATTTCGCCAACAAGCGGCTGGAGGAGGAGAAGCCCTGGAGCACGATCAAGACCGATCGGGAAAGGGGGGTGGCCACGCTCTGCAATCTGCTGGAGGCGCTGCGGCACATCACCCTGATGCTGCATCCGCTGCTTCCGGGGGCAGCGCAAAAGATCCGCGCCCAAATCGGCCTTTTGACCGATCCTTTGGAGGAAGCGCAGCAATGGGGAGGGGCGGGAGGGTGGAGCAAGCTGGGTGAGCAGGCGATTCTGTTTCCAAGGCGCGAGATAGGGAAGGATTAATTCATTTTACTAGTATGAATTTTCCTGTGATGGAAAAGGGGGCGTGCTTTAAGCTGCTTGTCCTCGGTTTTTTGTTTGGCGTTCTTTTGCAGATGCTTTTCATTCTGTCTCCTTTGCTAAAAGAAATAGGAGGCTTGCCTGTTCTTTTGTTTGGGCCGGTGGATTTGGCCATGAATGCGGTAGAAAGGTTGGCCTATGGATTATGTGGCCTATTTAAGTCTGACGCTTGCGAAGGGTTCTCTGAGTTCGACGGTCCTTTGGGGTGGATCAACGTAATAACAATGTTCTCAGTTCCAGGCTTATGGTGGAGCCTGATTTTTACGCTCATTGCCAAGGGGTGGACTAAAATCTCTGCAAAAAGATAGTGAATTGAAGCAAGCTGGGCGAACAGGCGATTCCGTTGTCCTCGCGGAAGCCCCGAAGGGGTTGCCTAGTAATGATGGAGAAATTGTTACCCTTAAGGGGGGTAAACTAAAAAGGCACCAGTTTTTCCAGCCGGCCCTTTCGGATATGCCTTGAGATAAGGCCAAAAAGGGTGATTTAATTTTGACGCTACATCAAATCAATAACCCTTCTTAGCCATGTATAAATATATTC
>JACCDN010862042.1_pt1 | contig 13161 bp, 13 predicted proteins | sample 7441691 | NCBI WGS metagenome assembly JACCDN01 (sample SAMN15323439, study PRJNA562643) | freshwater metagenome | isolation source: river surface water | place: USA:Blue River Watershed | collected 2017-08-16 | reverse complement strand
GGTTTCTTGGCAGTACACCGGCTCCGCGAACCATACCGCCATTCTCGCCCTGTCGACCGATGGGGGATCGACCTACGCTCAGATCGCCGCGCCGGCTCAGCAAGATTCGGGCCTCTACTCCTGGACCGTTCCGGACATCAACACCAGCTCCGCGAAACTGCGCGTCGACTTCGTGCAGAACGGCAGCGTCGTCGTCTCGGACGCGTCCGACGCCTCGTTCTCGATTGCCGGCACGGTCGTGACTCCGCCTGGTGACGGCACCAACCCTCCGCCGGCTGTTCCCACCGTCTTCACGCCGAGCGCGACCATTAACGAAGACTTGGGCATTCTCGCTTCTGTCACTCCGACGCCCTGCGTCTCCGGCAGCCTGATCCGCACCGCTTCGCTCAGCTCCGTCTATTACTGCGGAGCCAACGGCAAGCGCTACGTCTTCACGAACGAGAAAGTCTACTTCTCCTGGTACGCCGACTTCTCGAACGTCACGGTCATCAGCAATGAGGCCATGGCGGCGATCCAGCTCGGCGGCAACGTCACCTACAAGCCCGGAACGCGCATGATCAAGATCGAATCCGATCCGAAGGTCTACGTCGTTTCGCGCGGCGGCCTCCTGCGCTGGGTACCTACCGCAGTCATCGCCACGCGCCTCTACGGCACGACGTGGAACAAGATGATCGACGACGTCTCCGTCAGCTTCTTCCCCAACTACCGCCTCGGCACGGAAATCCAAGCTGCGGAAATTCCGTAACGCGAACACAAGAAAAACCGCCTTCGGGCGGTTTTTTGAAAGGATGGGTTGTTCTTTCTCGACTTGGCCTGCAACGGCCTGGGGGCCGTAAGAATTGCCAAGCATAAAGAGTCTTAAGAGTCGCACCTCGCCGAAAAAAATTCAGGATTACCCTTGTCTGCACGATAAATACGGTATACCGTCTTAATAAGACGATCCCACTCTCACGATAAACTCGCTCATATTCAAAATACTCGGAAAACTTTTAAAGAAAACATGAAAATTGGTTTTTCTCAGAACATGCGTATACACTTGCTCGTTTTACTCGTGGCCCTGATGTTTGTCGGGTTCGCCCCGAGCGCCCATGCGGCGATCGGGGATTTGGATGCAGGATATGCTCCTGTCACCAGATTCGGGTATATTGCCCGTTTTCAAGGGTTAGGAAGCATAGACGCTACGTTTCCGACCGGTACGGGTTTTAATGGCAGTGTTGTGGTGACGCTTCCGCAGCCCGATGGCAAAATGGTTGTTGCTGGCCAATTCACCTCCTATGACGGCACGACCCGCAACCATATCGCACGGTTGAACGCTGACGGTAGCTTGGATGACACCTTTGATCCAGGCGCTGGTGTTGATGGAAGCGTGAATGCCATGGTGCTCGATGGCACGGATATTTACATTGGTGGTTTTTTCAGCCATTACAACAACACGGCTCTTGAAAATATCGCCCGCATTAATGAGGACGGAAGCCTCGATGCCGGTTTTAATCCCGGTACCGGTTTTAACAACACGGTCTTCAGCCTGGCTCTCGACGGAACTGATATTTATGCCGGAGGCGGTTTCACTTCTTACAACGGCACGGCTCGTAATCGTATTGCCCGTTTAAATACGAACGGAACGCTCGATAATGGTTTCGCCCCTTCTGGCAGCGGCCTTAATTCCACAGTAAATTCGGTTATTCTCGATGGCACGGATGTGTACGTTGGAGGAAATTTCACTTCCTTTAACGGGACCGACCGAAATTACATCGCTCGTCTTGATACCGACGGCACGCTCGATACCGACTTTGATCCTGGTACGGGATTTGATAGTTTTGTCGGCGATTTACTGCTTACCGGCAGTGACGTGTACGTCTCTGGTGCATTCAATTCTTTTAATGGCACCGATCGCAAGTACATCGCCCGTGTACACAGTGACGGTTCGATTGATGACAGTTTCGAGACGACCGGAACCGGTCTTCAGGACATTCCGACGGCCATGGCATTGGTTAATGGGGCGGACTTGTTTGTTGTCGGTGCCTTCACTTCTTACGATGGTTTTATCCGTCACGGGTTTCTTCGCTTGTTCAGCAGCGGGGCGCTTCGCGGCGGATTCGTGCCTACCGGCTCAGGATTGGATGGAACCGTCTCGACGGTCTCCATCGACGTCGACGGCAACGTAGTTGTCGGCGGAGATTTTCTTGGTCATTTCGGGCAGGGATTTTCTGAAATCGGTACGAGCGAAAAGGTAACCGTCGTTCTTCGGCAACCCGATGGAAAAATGCTTGTAGGAGGCGACTTCACGACGTATAACAATACGTTCGCTACTCGCATTGCCCGTCTGAACGCAGACGGGACTTTGGACGGCGACTTTAATCCGGGAATCGGGTTTAACTTCAAGGTTCGGGCCCTCGCGCTTGCTGGCACCGACATCTACGTTGGCGGCGACTTCACGACGTTTAATGGGGGCACTGAGAATCACATCGTCCGATTGCACTCGGACGGCACTCTCGATGCGGCATTCGATGCGTCTGACGGCTTTGACGGTAGTGTGACGGCCCTGGCCTTTGATGGTACGGACGTGTATGCGGGTGGATCTTTCTCGTCCTATGGCGTTTCTTCCCGGCCTGGCATTGCACGCCTTAATGATGATGGAACGATTGATGATGGATTTAATCCAGGCACGGGCTTCGATGACAATGTCGAGTCACTGATGTTCGATGGTACGAGCCTTCTTGTCGGAGGCAACTTCACTTCGTATAACGGTACCGCTCGCAACAAGCTCGTTCGCCTCAACACAGACGGTACTTTGACTCCCGGCTTCGATATCGGCACGGGTTTTAACGGCGGGGTCAGCAGTATCGCATTGGATGGTACGGACATCTACACGGGAGGCTTCTTCACTTCTTTCAATGGCACGTCTCGCAACCGCATCGCCCGTTTGAACACCGACGGTTCGCTTGATTCCGACTTCGCTCCGAGTTCGGGTGCCAATGGTAATATCTACAGCGTCATTACAGATGGCAATGGCGTCTATGTCGGAGGTACCTTTACCTCTTTCAACGGCACAACCCGAAATAGGATCGCGAGCGTGAATGCTGATGGGTCCCTTGATACCGGGTTTAATCCAGGTACGGCCAGCAACAACAGCGTGTTGGCTTTAGCCTTTGACGTCACTGATCTGGTGGTTGGAGGCGACTTTACGAGGTTTAACGACACGCCTCGTCACAGCATCGCTCGCGTCGCTTTCGCTGTTCCGGGTTTTAGCCCCCTTACGGGCAGTGTCAACGTCTCTGAAAATGGAACCAGTCAAGCTATTGGTGTCGTCCTGAACGCGCGACCTCTGGGAGACGTCGTGATCTCGGCGACCTCTAGTGACCCGACGGAAGCAACCGTGGCTCCGGCATCGCTTACCTTCACGAGCGAGAACTGGTCCATTCCCCAATATTTCGTCGTCACCGGCGTTGACGATGTCATGACCGATGGCAACCAAACCTCCAATATAACGCTCGCCATCGTCGATGGGTCCTCTTCCGACGAGTTCGATGCCGCGGCCGATCAAACTGTTTCCGTCACCACTGCTGATAACGAACCGATTGTCGGAGGCGGTGGCGGAGGCGGCGGCGGAGGTGGCCTGGTCAACACGATCCACTTGATTTCCCCGAACGGCGGCGAAGCATTGCATGCCGGCCAGCAGCTCCAGGTCTCTTGGCAGTACACCGGCTCCGCGAACCATACCGCCATTCTCGCCTTGTCGACCGATGGGGGATCGACCTACGCCCAGATCGCCGCGCCGGCTCAGCAGGATTCGGGCCTCTATACCTGGACCGTTCCGGACATCAACACCAGCTCCGCGAAACTGCGCGTCGACTTCGTGCAGAACGGCAGCGTCGTCGTTTCAGACGTCTCTGACGCCTCGTTCTCGATTGCTGGCACCGTCGTGACTCCGCCTGCGGACGGCACCAACCCTCCGCCGGCTGTTCCCACCGTCTTCACCCCGAGCGCTACTATCAATGAAGACCTCGGCATTGTCGCTGCAACCACCCCGACGCCGTGCGTCTCCGGCAGCCTGATCCGCACTTCTTCCTCGAGCGCGGTCTACTACTGCGGCGCCAACGGCAAGCGCTACGTCTTCCCGAACGAGAAAGTCTACTTCTCCTGGTATGCCGACTTCTCGAGCGTTACGGTCATCAGCAATGAGACCATGGCGACCATCCAGCTCGGCGGCAACGTCACCTACAAGCCCGGCACGCGTATGATCAAGATCGAATCCGACCCGAAGGTCTACGTCGTTTCCAAGGGCGGCCTCCTGCGCTGGGTACCTACCGAAGCCATCGCCACGCGCCTCTACGGCACGACCTGGAACAAAATGATCGACGACGTCTCGGTCAGCTTCTTCCCCAACTACCGCATGGGCACCGAGATCCAAGCTGCGGAAATTCCGTAACGTGAGACAAGAAACCGCCTTCGGGCGGTTTTTTCTCTAACATGATTGCGATTTTCGATGATGCTGTTAGAATGAAGCCATAACTTTCACGTTTCTTATGATGAAGATAAAGGGGTTTCGCATCTCGGCCCTCCTTCTCCTGTGCGCGGCGAGCGTTGCCGGCATGGCGCTGACGGCTCACGCAGCTCCGGCTGCGGGTTCCTTGATCAAGCGGCCCGACGTCTCCGCGGTCTATTACTACGCGTCAAACGGCAAACGCTACGTCTTTCCTAACGAGCGGGTTTTCAAAACTTGGTACGGCGACTTTTTGAGCGTCCGGACCGTGACCGCCGACGAATTGGCCGCGATGCCGATCGGCGGCAATGTGACCTATCGCCCCGGCTTCCGCCTGATCAAGATCACGAGCGACCCCAAGGTGTATGCGGTTTCGCATGGCGGCATCTTGAGGCCCATTGCTTCGGAAGCGGTGGCCGTGGCGCTGTTCGGCGCGAATTGGGCGAAGATCGTGGACGACATTCCGGACGCCTTCTTCGTCAACTACACGATCGGTGTGCAGATCGCTGCCGCTTCCGATTTCAACCGGAATACGGAACTTGCTTCCTCGATGAGTATCAATGGTGACAAAGGCTTTGGTCATATTCAATCAGAAGTCCCGCTTCCTCCGACCCCGGATTCCGTCACGCAAAACCCTCCCCCGGCATGCACGGCCGACACGTGGTACTGCACTGCGTGGAACGCGTGTTCTCCGGACGGCAATCAAACGCGCGTCTGCGTCCTCTCGGTCGATTGCCCGAATGTGATGACTCCGAGTCCGGAGACGACGCAGTCCTGCGCCGTCACGCCCGCTTGCACTGAAGATTCTTGGTACTGCACGCCCTGGAACGCGTGTTCCCCGGATGGCAGCCAGACCCGTTTCTGCGCGTTGTCAGTCGACTGTCCGAACGTTGAAACGCCGATGCCGCCCGTCTCTCAAGCCTGCACGCCTCCGCCCGGCGAGGTAGCCTGCACCGAAGACACATGGTACTGCGTGCCGTGGACTTCCTGCTCTCCTGATCACAACCAAACGCGCGTCTGCCTGTTGTCCACTGATTGCCCGAATGTGGTGACGCCCATGCCGTCGACCTCGCAATCCTGCACGCCGTGAGAGCATACGTTTCGTTCCTGTAGACGAGATACACCACCCACCGAAAGGCGGGTGGTGTATTTTTCTTCCCCTGGCCTCAAAACCCTGCATCTATTGACATTTTCGCTAAAATGTGCTACAAATAGAGGTCACTTTTGGTCCAAAAGAAGGATCAATGTGCCTTCGGGCGGAGAGTTTCCGCTCGAACCATGATTGACCTCGTCGCATCGCGCACCCGCGCGGCAATGGGAAGGAGGAATCGGAATGAGCACATCGATCACTGAATCAGAACTGCGTGCTCGCGCGCATGCGGAAGGCGTCGATCAGACGAAGGTTGATGTCTGGACGCCGGACTGGCGCGAGACATCGCCGCTCCTCGCAGGCGTTAGGTCCGCCTTGGTCCGCTCTGACCTCATCATCCGTAGCGACGGATCCGTCGTCTATCTGGATGAAGAGATGAGCATGGATAGCGTGACCATCGCGAGTCTCCATCTCTGCAGGACAGGCGACATGTACCGTCCGCACCTCCTCGAGCTCTACCCGGAAGTGCGCGACGATCCGAAGCGACCACTGTCCGAGATGCGCGCCCGAGCGATCCAGGTGCTCGGTTGGCACGCCTACACTGCCCGCCTGACGTTCTTTCCGCCGAAGTCGCCGTAGAATCCGGATCCATCCGGCGGGAATGGACGCATGTCACGGCGGTCACGGATATCGAAGAGCAGATCGTTCCTTCTCAGCTGTTCGGAGCGGGGATGCGCCTTGCCTCCCCATTCTTATTCGGATCTTGAGTCCGCGCGTCGTGCGTAGATTTCTCGAGAGACGATAGGAATCCAGGTCCGCATGTTCATGCGAAGGGGGATTACATGAAGTCCGCACGGAAAGACCTGCTCGGTCCTCTTGGACCGAATGGCGAGATGCTCCCGTTCACGGTGACCGTGACGGACGACGCCGAACGGTTCACCGAAGGCGGGAGCCGACCGGTCAGCGAGACGGCTCTTCCGATCACCATCACGTGGCCGATGGTCGTGCTCGAGTTCAACAACCCCGAGCAGGTTCGCCGCGCCTTCATGGCGTTCGGAACGTACGCCCGCATCTATCCTGCGCTTCAAGACGCGATCCACGGCTTGCTCGACGAGGTGGGGATACCTCGCTTCAAGTCGTACTGAACGTTGGTGCTCTCTGATGTTCTGAGCGGCGGCACGTCTCTTGTGCCGCCCTTCTTATTCGGAACCCCGAGCCCGTGCACCCGACGCAAGCAGCAGTAACTCGCGCACCCGCGCGGCATAGAGCATATCGCGCTCTTGCCGTCCGGGTGCGTTTTTTTGTTTTTGAAATGCTCTCTTTGTGGGCAAAAGCGGGCAGAGGCCCATCGTTAGATTCCGGAGTTTTCATCACGATGATCGTCTCATTCCTTGCGAACAATAAACGAAAAACCCGGCGATCTACGCCAGGTTTTTCATGGTGCGGTCGGAGAGACTTGAACTTCGGCCCGTCAACGTTGAACGATGAGCCTATTACGTTGAACGACGACGTCTACGTCGTCTGGCTCCACGACTGATAGCGACGGATGACGTCGGATTGCGTTGAACGATGTAGCGATTGTTCGTCACCGGATGGGCAGAAACTTTGGCAGACCCTGGGGTTGGTGATGGCAAGAGGGGCTCGTCAGTGTACGCCATCCTTTATTGACAATGGCACCTATCACTCTTTTGACGATTGTCGTCGATTCAATCTATGCTAAAGTTTGGATGATTCCATAATCCACAACAGATGAACTTTGAGTCCGCTGTAGAAAGAAAGCCGGATAATATTCCAAGAGCCGACAAGGAACGGGTTTATCATGAACTCCTTACCCTGTTTACGGCTGCGGAGGAACACCTCTCAAATAGCCTTTTGCCCAAGATAGATGCTGGAACTGTGACAGATGGCGACTTTTTTCATGCAAAGTTGGCTCTTGCGACAGAACTTTATCAGCGGATGCACGATATTCTCAATATCGACGCTGAAATGAAAGAAGAGGCTATCAGTCGGGGCATAGGCATGTAGAACGGACGACGTCGGATTGCGTTGAACGATGCAGCGATTGTTCGTTACCGGATGGCAGCTCTTTGGGCAGGCCCTGGGGCCAGCGAGGAATGGACCACCTTCGCAAGAATCAAAATAGGCCTTCAGGGGTCTATTTTGATTCTTTATTTGCCCAAGTGGTCTACCAATTCGGTACTAATGCCAGACTGTTTTTACCAGCAAGGGTAAGGCAATAGAATATCCGATAATTAGAGACAAATGCGCAGCCCACACGTCGGCAGTTCTATAAGGGTTCCTACAATCTGAAAGCCAGGCAAGACCGTTTCTAATCTCTATACAATTACGTATCGTTGCAATCTCGGCCGCTTCTACTTTGTTGAGCAAAGCTTCGACATCTTCGACTTCTTTATCAAGCGCAGCAACTTCTATTGGGAGACCTTCCTGGGCTGCTCTTGCTAGTAAGATTGTCCGCGGCCCTCCTTTTTTCAAAAGCATTCCTTTCAAGTCGTCGATTTCTGTTCTTTGTTGGGTAAGCGCATCAGACGTTCGCTCGAACGTCGCCGTCAGGATGTCATAATCTGTGGCCAACTTTTTAGAGGCTTCAAACAGCTTTTTGAATGGAGGTACATGTTTAGTGACATATCTGCAAACAGCGAAAATGGGCGCCGATATAAGGATGGATAGGAAGATCCAGCGCATAATATCGATTTCAAAAAACAGGCTGCTCTTCCACCTCAATAGGATCAGTGATCCTGGAAAAAAAAGTGCCGATAAGATGAAGACTTCATCCGTCCAGGCGTGTTCTCTCAGGTGCCTTATAAATGTCGCGAGATAATCACTCATATAGGATTCATAAAGGTACTTACGTATACAGCGATCAAAAGTGTCAAGCGGGTCAGCTCTCGCAAGTGTACAACCTGACGAACAGCCATGTGAATATTACGAAGTTCGTGATGTTCACAACAGCCACCTGAAAGGACACGAGAGTATTGCACTCTCCGGCGATCACAATCAGCCTTAATTGTGATCACTTTTTGGGCATTTTTGGGCAGAAAGCGGGCAGAGACCCATCGTTGGGACTCCGGAGTTGGAGCCCTCAAGAGCACTCGAATATGGGCCAACATAAGCAAAAAACCTCGCGGGTGACGCCAGGTTTCTGCATGGTGCGGTCGGAGAGACTTGAACTCTCAAGCCCTTGCGGGCGCTACCACCTCAAGGTAGTGCGTCTGCCAATTTCGCCACGACCGCTCTATCGGGAACAGGCATACGATACGCCATCCCCTTCGGCTTGGCAAGATCCTCTTTGAGTCTTGACGAGATCGTCTTTTTGTGGTACGTTTTTCTGTCCTTGTGACCCCTGCGGTAGGGCAAGCCGAACCTTCATGAAAGGTGCCGTCATGGGTGACTGGGATTGGCGCGGAGAACTGCCTGGTTATCACCGTTCCCACAAAGAACTCAGAATCCGAGGAGGGGGACTTGCCAAGCTCGAGCCGGGCGACACGCTTTTCGTCGATATCAAGGACGGCAGAGTGCGTTTCACTCGCATGGGTCCGAGCTCGGAAATGCAACATCTCGATGTTATCGAGAAGATGCCGGCGCGAGATAGACCCGACGACATTCTCTTTGCGCCCTGGCTGCACGGAAACGTCGATGGTCCGGACATTGTTGCAACGCTGGTCGAACTCTCCACCGGCTACCGATGTCGCGTCATTCGCGAGCGCAAGGAAGAATTCGTCATGTTCGAGATCGTTGCACTCGACTGACTCCTGCATCAGTTCGACTCAAAGCGCACTCGCGCGGCAAAGAGCACGTCTCGCTCCTGCCGTCCGGGTGCGCTCTTTGTTTTTCAAAGTTGAAAGTGCATGAAAACAAACAACCCCTTGCGGGGTTGTTTGCGGGGCGCCATTTACTGGCGTTCCGGGCGGGGCTGGGCTTCGTTCAGAGCGACGGGGCGGCCGACAATTTCCTTGCCGTTCATCTCGTCGATCGCGCGAGCGGCCTCCTCAGCGGAGGACATCTCGACGAAACCGAAACCGCGCTTGCGGCCCGTCATACGGTCGACCGGAATGAACACGGAAACGACCGTACCGAACGGGCTGAAGGCGGCTTTGAGGTCATCCTCGGTGGCCTGAAAAGACAGGCTGCCGACGAAAATCTTTGCGCTTGCCATACTTGCGTTGGGCTTAGCGGTGAGTTACAAAGGCTTTTAGGCCTTTCACTCGTCTTTCGCACTGCGAGCTGGGTATGGCTATCGCCGACCGCGGTTCCTCGTGCTACGTACGCGTGTACCAACAAGTTACACTATTGAGTGGAATTTGTCAAGCTGTACGCGCTTGCTTGCTCAGGGCCTCGGCGGTAGGCTGGAGCGGCACGGGCGCTTAGCTCAGCTGGTTAGAGCGACTCGTTTACACCGAGTAGGTCGTGGGTTCGAATCCTACAGCGCCCACCAAAAAACAGCTCTTCGGAGCCGTTTTTTGTTTTCCCCATCCTTCTTCATCTGCTATACTCTTTCCATATGTTTGGACGCATTGTGGGAGGATTGATCGGTGCGGCGCTCGGGTTCGTCATGGTGTGGAAGTCGAACTTCTTCGCCGAGACATTCGGATCGATTTCGAGCTGGGCCGAGACGCATCTGGGAGGCTCGCGCATGGTCTATAAATTGATCGGCGTGCTCGTCATCTTCATCTCGTTCCTCGTGATTACCAATCTGCACGCCATCTTTTTCCGTTCCGTGTTCGGCCGGCTGTTCGGCATTCCGGATGACATGACGATCTGATATGGAATACCTCCCGACCGGCCGCGCGCTGATCGATCCCTTCCATGTCCTGGAACGGGCCGGTATTCGCGAAGAGATGCGCGTGGCGGATTTCGGCGTCGGCACGGTCGGGCATTTCCTGTTTCCGGCGGCGAAGCTCGTCGGCGCGAAGGGGCACATCTACGGCGTCGATATTTTGAAATCGGTCATACAGGCGAACCAAAGCCGCATGAAGCTCGCGGGTTTCGACAATGTCGAGCTCGTCTGGGGCAACTTCGAGCGCCTGATGGGATCGCGCCTGCCGGACGCCTCGATGGACATGGTCTTGATGATCAGCGTTCTCCATGCCGTCGACAAGGCGGTGGCACTCCAGGAAGCCAAGCGCGTCTTGCATACCGGCGGAATCCTGCTCGTCGTCGAATGGAATCCGGCCGGCGCCGCGATCGGTCCCGCGACCGAAAAACGCCTTTCCAAGGAACAAGTCGGCGAGCTGGCGACGCAAGCCGGTTTCGAGGTCGTCGACCGATTCGAAGCGGGTTCCCATCATTACGGCATGATCCTGAAGGAGATCTGAGCCGCCCTGCCACTTGCGTGATGGACGGCTCTTTGTTTACTCTTTGAACGTTAAACGGCTATCTCCTCTATGCTTCTCCTCTCCTGGTCGTACTGGTTCAGCCTGCAAGCCCGCGAGCTCATGCCCGCGGCGAAACTCGCGATGATCGCCGCTTTCGCTGCGCTCTTCGTGCTGGGCGTCATTGCTTCGATCCTCGCCAAAAAGAAGTCCGGCTCGATGCTCTGGGCGGAAGGCGGCAAGCGTTTCGCCTCTTTCGGCATCAAGATGGGGCTTCTCGGTTTGCTGCTTGTCTTCTTCACCCACGAACTCGTCTATTTCTTCGGGGCACGTTTTTGGTATCTCGTCTGGCTCGTCATCGCGCTCTGGTGGCTCGTCGCAATCGTCCGCTATCTCATCGCTGTCGTGCCAAAACAGTCCGCGGCGTTCGCCGAAAAAGCGCGCATCGAGAAATGGCTGCCGAAAGGAAAGTAATCGGCAATAAAGGGGAAGACCTCGCGGCCGCGTTTCTGCGCTCGCGAGGTTTTCGCATCCTTGAGCGCCAAGCGCGCGTGCCGAGGGTGGGGGAGATCGATCTTGTCGCACTTGATCGCGACGAACTCGTCTTCGTGGAAGTCAAAACGCGGCATGGCATTTCCTTTGGATCACCGGAAGAGGCTGTGACCGCTTCCAAGCTCAGGACGCTCGCGGCCTGCGCCGAGAGTTGGAGGAACGCGAGAGGCTGGACGGCGCGCCCGTACCGCATCGACGTCGTCGCGGTGGATCTGACCGGGCGCGAACCGGTCATCCGGCACCTTGAAAGCGTCGGATTGTAATTCTTGGTCGCGCATCGTATCCTCCAATCGGAGGCCATCATGTGCAAATGTCCGTCGGAACAGCCTGACGACAGCCCGCCGTTCGATGTCGTGACCAACGTTTCGGAACCGCCCGAGCTGACCGAGGACGATATTCGCCAAATCATGGCCGAGGCTCGGCGCATCCAAGCGGTCATGACCAAGCGTATTCGGGCGATGGAACGACTGACGCCGGAAGACCTGGTGGTCCGCGCGCAGTAAATCACAATCCGGCTTGACTGTCCGCCCGCTTCGTGATAGGATCTCATCGTTATCATGCCAGCCTTAAAGAGGCTGGCATTCTTCATATCCAATTTTATGTCCAGCCCCATCGTCCAAGCGATCCAGCAAATTTGCGAAGAAAAAAACATCCCGTACGAGGTCGTGATGGAAACCATCGAGGCCGCGCTTGCGGCCGCGTTCCGCAAGGATTTCGGCAACAAGAACCAAAACCTCAAAGTCGAGTTCGATCCTGAGACGATGAAGATCCGCGTCTTCGACGAGAAATTCGTGGTCGAGGACCAGGAGCTTCCAACCGAAGAGGAGCTTGCCGCGCTCGAAGCGGCGCAAGCCCAGGGTGCCGTCGAAGAGCCGCAGCTCGACGAGGAAGGTAATCCGATCAAGCGCTTCAATCCGAAGCTCGAGATCATGATCTCCGAGGCGAAGAAGATCAAGCCGGACGCCGAGCTGAACGAAACGCTCCGCATGGAACTCGAGGTTCCGGGCGATTTCGGGCGCATGGCCGCGCAGACCGCCAAGCAGGTCATCATCCAGAAGCTCCGTGAAGCCGAGCGCGAAAACGTCTTCGGCGAATTCAAGGGCCGCGAAGGCGAGATCGTGAACGGCATTGTCTCTCGCAAGGAAGGCCGCATGGTGCTGGTCGACCTCGGACGCGTCATGGCTACCATGCCTCCGGAAGAGCAGATCCAGAGCGAAAACTACGCTCCTGGCGCGAGGATCAAGGTCTACGTCAACTCCGTCACCATGACGACCCGCGGCCCGATGGTCATCGTGAGCCGCGCGCATCCCGACATCGTCCGCAAGCTTTTCACGACCGAAATTCCGGAAGTCGCGAGCGGCGCGGTCCTGATCCATTCGGTCGCCCGCGAAGCCGGCTCGCGCTCGAAGGTCGCCGTGTCGTCGGAAGATTCCAACATCGATCCGATTGGCTCCTGCATCGGCCAGCGCGGCACACGCATCCAGACGATTATCAGCGAACTCGGTGGTATGGAAAAAGTCGACGTCATCCTGCATGACGCCGATCCCGCCGTCTTCATCGCCAAGGCGCTCGCCCCCGCGAAGGTCAAAGCGGTCGATCTCGACGAGACGAACCGTATTGCCACCGTCCGCGCCGACGCCGATCAGCTGTCGCTCGCGATCGGCAAGGGCGGGCAGAACGTCCGCCTCGCTTCCCGCCTGACCGGC
>JACCDN011141497.1_pt1 | contig 13165 bp, 13 predicted proteins | sample 7441691 | NCBI WGS metagenome assembly JACCDN01 (sample SAMN15323439, study PRJNA562643) | freshwater metagenome | isolation source: river surface water | place: USA:Blue River Watershed | collected 2017-08-16 | reverse complement strand
GGGCGGCTTGCTCAGGAGCCGCCCGCCCTGCGGCTGGACCTTGCCGAACGTCTGCTGGTCGAGGCGCATGCCGCGCATCACTACATGCGCCGGTTTGGTCGCCCGCATCCCCGGTGGGGCAACGGCAGTCTGATGACGCGGGCCTTGGCCGACGGTGCGCGGGGGCTGCCGTTGTGCTATGCGTCCCTTGCGGTGATGGCCGCCGCTGTCACGCGCTTTCGTGCCGTAAATCTGGCGCGGAGGCATGGTCTGTTTCTTCCGCGCGACCTATGTTAGCATCCAGTGAAACAGATATGCGTGAGACGGCTATGGCGGAAACCAAGGCAAAACTGACATCGGTCGATCCGGTCTGGTCGCGGGTCCGCGATGAGGCCTTTGAAATGGTCACGGCCGAGCCTTTGCTCGGCGGGTTGGTCCATTCCAGCCTCTTGCACCATCCCACCTTGGAACGCGCGCTGGCGTATCGCTTTTCGTTGAAACTTGCCTCGGGCGAGATGAGCGAACAGATCCTGCGCGAGATTGCCGATGAGGCCTATGCTGCGGATGCCGAACTCGGCCAAGCGGCGCGCGCCGACATTATGGCGGTTTATGACCGTGATCCGGCCTGCCACCGCTTCATCCAGCCCTTGTTGTTCTTCAAGGGCTTTCAGGCGGTTCAAGCCTATCGCATCGGCCATTGGCTTTGGCAGCAGGGCCGGCGTGACATGGCCTATTTCGTGCAGATGCGGGTCAGCGAAGTTTTCGGCGCCGATATTCATCCTGCCGCCCGTATCGGGCGTGGCATCATGATCGACCACGCGCATTCCATCGTCATCGGCGAGACGGCGGCGGTCGGTGATAACGTGTCCATGTTGCATTCGGTGACGCTGGGCGGCACCGGCAAAGAGGATGGCGATCGCCATCCGAAGATCGGCAATGGCGTGCTGATCGGCGCGGGGGCCAAGGTTCTGGGCAATATTCACATCGGGGCCAACAGCCGGATCGCGGCGGGCTCTGTGGTGTTGATCGACGTACCCGCCTGCAAGACCGTGGCAGGGGTTCCGGCGCGGATCGTGGGGGATGCGGGTTGCGACCAGCCGGCAGTGACCATGGATCAGCGGCTGAAAGACTGCGACTGCTGAAGCCTAAGATTTTGAATTGAAAAGGCCCCGAGGTTTTCCTCGGGGCCTTTTTTCATATCTGGCCTCAGGCCAACATCGAGATCGGGTTTTCCAGACTGTTGACCACGACCTTCAGGAACTCTGCCCCCAAGGCCCCGTCGATTACTCGGTGATCGACCGAAAGCGTCATCGACATCACGGTTGCCACGCCCAACGACCCATCCGCCAGAACCACCGGCTTTTTCACCCCTGCACCCACGGCCAGAATGGCCCCGTGCGGCGGGTTGATGACAGCGTCGAAATTCTCGATCCCCATCATGCCAAGGTTCGAGATGGCAAAGCTGCCGCCCTGATATTCGTGCGGGGCAAGCTTTTTGGTCTTTGCCCGCGTCGCCAGATCCTTCATCTCAGCCGAAAGCGCCGACATGGTCTTCTTGTCGGCATCACGCAGAACCGGGGTGAAGAGGCCGCCCTCAACCGCCACAGCCACCGCCACATCCGACGGTTTCAGCTTCAAGATCCGGTCGCCAGCCCAGACGGCATTGGCATCCGGCACCGCTTGCAGCGCAATCGCGCAAGCCTTGATGATGAAGTCATTCACCGACAGCTTTACGCCGCGCGCTTCCAGCCCTTTGTTCAGCTGCTCGCGGAAGGCCATCAACGCATCCAAGCGCACCTCGCGGCGCAGATAGAAATGCGGGATGGTCTGCTTGGCCTCTGTCAACCGTGCCGCGATGGTGCGGCGCATGCCGTCCAGCGGCATTTCCACAAATTCGCGGTCGGCATACATCTTCAGCACGGTTTCAGCGGCCATGCCGGTGGGCATCGCGGCCTTGGCCGCAGCCGAGGCGGCTGCTGCCGTTACGGGGGCCGCAGTGGCGACGGCCACCACGGAACCCGCGCCTTCAACATCCGCACGCACGATCCGGCCATGCGGGCCAGACCCTTGCACTTTGGTCAGGTCCAGGCCCTTTTCCTTGGCAAGACGACGCGCCAAGGGCGAGGCAAACACCCGCGCACCGGTGGCAACCGGTGCCGTTACTGGGGCCGCCGCCACGGGGGCCGCTGCAACAGGGGCAGGGGCCACAGCCGGGGCCGCTTTCGGCGCGTCCGACAGGGTTTCCCCCTCCTCGATCAACACCGCAATCGGCGTGTTCACTTTCACGCCCGCCGTGCCCTCGGCGACAAGGATCTTGCCAACGGTGCCTTCATCGACCGCCTCAAACTCCATCGTCGCCTTGTCAGTCTCGATCTCGGCAAGCACTTGACCCGCCTTGACCACATCGCCCTCTTTCACCAGCCATTTGGCCAGCGTGCCTTCCTCCATGGTCGGAGACAGCGCAGGCATCAGGATTTCAACAGCCATGTTCCCCTCCCTCAGCGGTAGCAAACGGATTTGACAGCGGCGACAACCTCAGCCGTCGTCACCAGTGCGAGCTTTTCAAGGTTCGCAGCATAAGGCATCGGCACGTCCTTGCCGGTGCAGGTCACGACCGGCGCGTCGAGGTAATCAAACGCCCGTTGCATGGTGGTCGAGGCCAAGTGATCGCCAATCGAGCCAACCGGGAAGCCTTCTTCCACCGTCACGCAGCGGTTGGTCTTCTGCACGCTTGCCAGTACCGTGTCGTAATCAATCGGGCGCAGGGTGCGCAGGTCGATCACCTCGGCCGAAATGCCATCCTTGGCCAGAAGATCCGCCGCTTCCAACGCATAGCGCATGCCGATCCCGAAGGACACGATGGTCACATCGCTGCCTTCGCGCCAGACCCGGGCCTTGCCAAAGGGAATGGTGAAATCGGGCAGATCGGGAACCTCGAACGACTGGCCGTAAAGGATCTCGTTTTCCAGGAACACAACGGGGTTCGGATCGCGGATTGCCTGTTTCAGCAGCCCCTTCGCATCCGAGGCCGAATAGGGCATCACCACCCGAAGACCCGGAATGGCGGCATACCATGCCGCATAATCCTGGCTGTGCTGGGCCGCAACACGCGCCGCCGCACCGTTTGCGCCACGGAACACGATGGGGCAGGGCACTTGGCCGCCCGACATGTAATTGGTCTTCGCCGCCGAGTTGATGATGTGGTCAATCGCCTGCATGGCGAAGTTGAAGGTCATGAACTCCACAATCGGGTTCAGCCCGCCCCAAGCCGCGCCCACCGCGATGCCGGTAAAGCCAATCTCGGTGATTGGGGTGTCGATCACCCGCTTCGGCCCGAATTCATCCAGCAGACCTTGCGAGATTTTGTAGGCACCCTGATATTCGCCCACTTCCTCGCCCATCAGGAAAACGTTGGGGTTATCCCGCATTTCTTCCGCCATGGCCTCCCGCAGGGCCTCGCGGACGGTCATGGTTTTCATCGGCGTGCCTTCGGCCCAATCCGGGCTGGCCTTCGACACCACCGCAACCGGGGCTGCAGCGGCGGCGGGGGCCGCTGTCGCGACCGGGGCAGGCGTTGCGGCGAGGGGGGCAGCGGCAGGGGTGCTGACAGGCGCATCGCCCACAGTCTCGCCGTCTTCCACCAACACCATGATTGGGGTGTTTACTTTCACATTCGCGCTGCCTTCCGCGACCAGCAATTTGCCGACGGTGCCTTCGTCGACCGCCTCAAACTCCATCGTGGCCTTGTCGGTTTCAATCTCGGCAATCACCTGCCCAGATTTCACCACATCGCCTTCTTTCACCAGCCACTTGGCCAGTGTGCCTTCTTCCATCGTGGGCGAAAGCGCGGCATCAAAACATTGGTTGCCATGGTCTCTCTCCCCTCAGGCGTAAATGTCGGTCCAAAGCTCGGTCAAGGCCGGCTCCGGGCTTTCCTTGGCGAACTCGGCGCTGGCGTTGACGATTTCCTTGATGTCCTTGTCGATCGTCTTCAACTCGTCCTCGGATGCCAGACCACCTTGGGTCAAAAGATCGCGGACATGCTCGATGCAGTCTTTGGCCTGTTTGATCTTTTCCTCCTCTTCGCGGGTCCGGTATTTCGCCGGGTCCGACATCGAGTGGCCGCGATAGCGATAGGTCATCATTTCCAGAATGTACGGGCCTTTGCCCGCCCGGCAATGTGCCACGGCCTTTTCGCCTGCGGCTTTCACGGCCAGCACATCCATGCCGTCTACCTGCTCTCCAGCAATTCCGTAAGCGGCCCCGCGGCCAAAGAAGGTCACCGATTTCGTCGACCGCTTGATCGAGGTGCCCATGGCGTAGCCGTTGTTTTCAATGACGAAAATCACCGGCAGTTTCCACAGTTCGGCCATGTTGTAGGCCTCATAGACTTGGCCTTGGTTCGCCGCGCCATCGCCGAAATAGGTGAAGGTCACATTGTCATTGCCCTTGTACCAGTCGGCCATCGCCAGACCGGCACCCAGCGGCACCTGCGCCGCCACAATACCGTGGCCGCCGTAGAAATGCTTTTCCTTCGAGAACATGTGCATGCTCCCGCCCTTGCCCTTGGAATAGCCGCCCTCGCGCCCGGTCAGTTCGGCCATAACGCCGTTCGCGCTCATCCCGCAGGCGAGCATATGGCCGTGGTCGCGGTAGCTGGTGATGCGCTTGTCACCCTCTTTGGTGCAGGCCTCCAGCCCCACCACGACCGCCTCTTGCCCGATGTAAAGGTGGCAAAACCCGCCGATCAGACCCATGCCGTAAAGCTGGCCTGCCTTTTCCTCGAATCGCCGGATCAGCAGCATTTCGCGGTAGTATTTCAGCAGGTCCGCCTTGGAGACGTTGGACTTTTCCGGTGCTTTCTTGGCAACCACGGCGCATCCTCCCGTTGGTTAAGGAATGGTTTAACATTAAACTATATATACAGCATCGGAGAAATAACGCAAAATGAAAAACGCGAGGCAATGCCCCGCGTTATCGGATAGCGCAAGTCAGTGGATTTAGCGGATCACGATCTCATCGGCGCGCAAATAGCCCAACACATCGCGGGCCTGCTGATCCAATAGATCAATGTCGAGATAGTCATCCGACAGCCGATGCGTCAGGTTGGACAGATCCGCCAACTCGCCAGACAGCCGGTCACGCTCGGCCCGCAGGGCCTCGGCCTCGGCATTGATCTGAACGCGACGGAACACCCCATAATCGCCCTGCACGGCGGCAAAGGTGAAATAGCCCCCCAAAGTGAAGGCCAACACCATGTAAAAAATGCCACCAAGCGTCAGTCTTGGATTTTGGCGGGATGGGGTGTTCGTCATGCTCTGCCTCTCGCGCCGCCCCTCATTTGTCGGGGGAGGTCACGAGACGAATCATGCCACAGCCGATACCCAAAGGGAATCCCCTAAAGCAGGGGATTCCCTATATTTTCAGCCTGCAACCGAGGCCGCATGGATGCTGGAAATCGCCGCTGCCAAGGCCGCATCAAAATCGGCATCCGATTGCTGGGCGGTCAGCCCTTCGGTCAAGGCGCGGCTGAACGAGGCAATGATCCCCCGGTTTTTCGCCAGAATGGCGTTGGCCTCATCGCGGCTATAGCCGCCCGACAGCGCCACCACTTTCAACACATTCGGATGGTCCACCAAAGGCGCGTAGAAATTCGGCACCGTCGGCAGGGTCAGCTTCAGCATCACCTTCTGGCCCGCAGGCAGGGCGTCCAACCCCTTCAACAGGGCATCGCGCAAGATTGCCTCGGCCTCGACCTTGTCGGTGATCGAGATCGTCACTTCCGGCTCGATGATCGGCATCAGCCCCTTGGCCAAAACCTGTGCGCCGACGGCAAATTGCTGATCGACAACGGCCTGAATACCCTTGGCATTGGCCGCCGAAATGACCGAACGTTCCTTGGTGCCATAGATCCCCGCTGCAACCGCCTTGTCGAGCAGCGCATCCAGTGTCGGCATCGGCTTCATCACTTGGCAGCCGTCCACTTCGGCCTCCAGCCCCTTGTCGATCTTCAGGAAAGGCACAACGCCGCGCTTTTCCCACAGATAGGTTGCGGTCGGCATGCCATCGACGCTGCGGTCCATGGTCTGTTCAAACAGAATGGCACCCACCACCTTGTCGCCGGTGAAAGCGGGCGATTTGATGATCCGGCTGCGCATCGCATGGATCATGTCATACATTTCGGCCTCATTCGAATAGGCCGTCTCGGCAACGCCATAAAGCCGCAGCGCCTTGGGGGTCGAACCGCCCGATTGGTCAAGTGCTGCGATAAAGCCGTTGCCCTTTGCCACCCGTTCCGTCTGCTGCGCTTTGGTCATCTCGACATCCTGATTTGCAAGCCTTTCCCGGCCAATAGCGCGGGACTGCGCCAGTGGCAAACGTGATAGCGCCAACAGGCCAAAAACCTAGCGGCGGCGCAAAAACTGCCCGGTGATCCAGGCGGTCAGGCGCCGTGGCAAGAAACGCGGCGCAAAGGTGAAAAGCACATTCCCCAAACCCGTGACCCGGATGCGCCGCCCCTCTTTCATGGCTGCCCACCCTTTGACCGCCATCGACCGCGCCGAGGGCAGGGGAAAGAGTTTGGTCAGAAGCGTCGCCTTTTCCGCATCATCGGCGGCAAAGAAATTGGTTTGGGTGGCACCGGGGCAGAGCGCCGTCACCGTGACGCCGCTTCTCGCCAGCTCCACAGCAACGGCCTCAGACAGGCTCAGAAAATAGGCCTTTGTCGCGTGGTAAACCGCCATATGCGGACCGGGCAGGAACCCTGCCGCCGAGGCGACGTTCAACACCCGGCCCTCGCCCCGTTCCACCATCGCGGCGACTGCCAGCTTCATCAAGGTGGTTGCCGCCATGACATTCACTGCGACCGAGGCCCGCTCCCGCGGCCAGCCGGACAAGTCGTAAAATGCGCCATTCCGCCCCAGCCCTGCATTGTTCACCAGAACATCAATCACCCGGCCCGCGCTGGCCACGGACCACAGCCGTTCAGCCTCGCCCGCCTGAGTGAGATCAGCGGCAATCACCACCGCCTCAACCTTGTGGGTCGCGCGCAAGTCGGCGGCCAAGGCCTCCAACCTGTCCACCTGCCGGGCCGACAGGACCACCGAATGCCCGTCAGCCGCTGCCAGATCGGCAAATTCGCGCCCCAACCCTTCCGAGGCGCCGGTAATCAGGGCCCAACCCTTCATCCGTTCAGCGCCGCGACACCCGGCAGCACCTTCCCCTCCATCCATTCCAGGAACGCCCCCCCTGCGGTGGAGATGAAGGTAAAGGCCTCTGCCGCGCCCGCCTGATTGAGCGCCGCCACCGTGTCGCCGCCGCCCGCCACCGAAATGAGCTTGCCCGTGCGGGTCAGATCCGCCGCCACCCGCGCCGCCGCATTGGTCGCCGCGTTAAAGGGTTCAATCTCAAACGCGCCCAAAGGCCCGTTCCAGATCAGCGTCTTGCAGGTCTCGAACACCTTGGTCAGCTCGGCCACCGTCTGCGGCCCGGCGTCCAGAATCATCGCATCCGCCGGGCAGGCCGCCGCCGCGACCGTCTCATTCGCAGCGCCCGCCTTGAACTCGCGTGCCACCACCACATCCACCGGCAGATGGATGGCACAGCCCGCGGCCTTGGCCTTGGCCAGAATTTCGCGGGCGGTGTCAGCCATGTCGCGCTCGGCCAGTGATTTGCCAACCTCGACCCCTTGGGCCACAAGGAAGGTATTGGCCATGCCGCCGCCAATCACCAGATGGTCAACCTTGCCAACAAGATTGCCCAGCAAGTCCAACTTGGTCGATACCTTTGCCCCGCCAACAACGGCGACCACCGGACGCACCGGGGTGCCAAGTGCTGCCTCCAGCGCCTTCAACTCGGCCTCCATCAGACGGCCTGCGGCCTTGGGCAACAGCTTTGCCAAGCCCTCGGTCGAGGCATGCGCCCGATGGGCCGCCGAAAAGGCGTCATTGACGAACACATCGCCCAAAGCGGCCATCTCGGCCGCAAGGGCATGGTCGTTCTTTTCTTCACCGGGATGGAAACGGGTGTTTTCCAGCAGCACCACATCGCCCTGCGCCGCTGCCGCAATTGCGGCCTTGGCGGCATCCCCGATGCAATCGGCACCGAAAACCACCTTGCGGCCTAGGGAAGCGGCAAGCGCCTCCTTCACATGGCCAAGGCTCATCTCCGGCACGACCTTGCCCTTCGGCCGATCGAAATGGGCGAGCAGAACCACCTTGCCGCCCCGAGCAATAATATCCTCAACCGTCGGGGCGATCTTGTCGATGCGGGTGGTATCGGTCACCCGACCGCCCTCCATCGGCACGTTGATATCCACCCGGCACAGCACCGTTTTGCCTGCCAATGCCATATCGTCCAGCGTTTTCCAGCCCATCATGCTCTCCAAAGCCCTGCCTTGTCTGTCAGTTCCTTCTTTCCGCCCATCTCGCAGCTTCGTCAACCACAACCCCTTTCCCTTTCGGGCCTGCGACATTAGGGTCGCGCCCGACATTAATGGAGACCAGCCCAATGGCCGAGATCAAAGACCCCGAAAACACCATCATCGTGACGCTGAAAGACGGCGAAGTGGTGATCGAGCTTCTGACCGACATCGCCCCGAAACATGCCGAGCGCATGAAGCAACTCGCGCGCGACAAGGCCTATGACAACGTGGCCTTCCACCGCGTGATCGATGGTTTCATGGCGCAGACCGGCGACGTCGAAAACGGCAATATGGAAAAGGATTTCAACCTGCGCCGCGCTGGCACGGGTGGCTCGCAATATCCCGATCTGCCGCAGGAATTTTCGGGCATCCCGCATGATCGTGGCACGCTTGGTGCGGCCCGGTCGCAAAACCCGAACTCGGCCAACAGCCAGTTCTTCATCAACTTCAACGACAACCATTTCCTGAACCGCCAGTACACGGTTTACGGCCGGGTGATTTCGGGCATGCAGCATGTGGACAAGATCGTTCGCGGTGAACCGCCGATGACCCCCGACCGCATGATCACCGTCCGGGTGGCCGCCGATGTTGCGTAAGGCACTGATCCTGATGGCCTTTGCCGCCACTCCCGCCTTGGCGGAAGAGGTGGTCGACGGCCCCGGTCCGAACCTTGTCATCGAAGTGTCCGGCAAGGCCAATGGGACGGTCGTGATCGATATGGCCGATCACGTGGCACCCAACCATGTCGCGCAAATGGTCGCCTTGGCAAAATCCGGCGCTTATGACGGGGTGGTGTTCCACCGCGTCATCGACGGTTTCATGGCGCAAACCGGCGATGTGTCGAACGGCAAGGCGGGCAGCGATCTGTCCATGGCTGGCACCGGCGGCTCCACGATGCCGAACCTCAAGGCAGAGTTTTCCGACCTTGCCTTTGCCCGCGGTGTTGTTGGCATGGCGCGGTCCAATGATCCGGATTCGGCCAACAGCCAGTTCTTCATCATGTTCGATCAGGGCGATTTCCTGAACGGCCAATATACGGTCGTCGGCAAGGTGATTTCGGGCATGGATGTGGTCGACGCCATTCAGCGTGGCGAGCCGCCGGAAACCCCGGATGTGATGACGAAAGTCACCGTGCAGGAATAAGACAAAGGCCGGGGGAAGCCCCGGCCTTTTCGTTTCTCGTCGGGCGTCTTCGACTTCTCCTCGCATCGACCCCGCGACGAGCGACGAAGTCGACGAGGAGTTCACCCCAACACCACCAAAGCATGCCGCTTCTTGCCCGCCGTCAGTTTCATCGGCTGCGCCAGATCGGCGGCAGTATAGCGCAGACCTGCATCGGTGACGGTTTCATCGTTCACCTTGGCCCCGCCTTCCGCCAGCAGCCGCTTGGCCTCCTTGCCCGAAGGCGACAAGCCTGCGCGCACGAAAAGCTGAACGATCCCCAATCCTTCTGCCATCTCATCGGCGGATACGGCTACCGTCGGCAGATCATCGCCCACACCGCCCTTTTCAAACACCTCGCGCGCTGTGGCCTCGGCCGCTGCTGCTGCTTCGGCGCCATGCAGAAGGGTCGTCACCGCATTGGCCAGCACAATCTTGGCGCCGTTGATCTCGGCCCCTTGCAGGCTGCCCAGACGGTCACATTCTTCGACCGGCAATTCGGTGTACAGCTTCAAGAAGCGGCCGACATCGGCATCGGTCGTGTTGCGCCAGAACTGCCAGAACTCATAAGAGCTGAACATATCGCCATTCAGCCAGACCGCGCCCGACTGCGACTTGCCCATCTTCTTGCCATCCGATGTGGTCAGCAACGGCGAGGTCAGCCCGTAGACCTCATGGTCGATCACCCGGCGCGTCAGATCCACGCCGTTGACGATGTTGCCCCATTGATCGCTGCCGCCCATCTGGATCAAACAGCCATAGCGCCGGTTCAGCTCAAGGAAATCATAGGCTTGCAGGATCATGTAGTTGAATTCAAGGAAGGACAGGCTTTGTTCCCGGTCCAACCGCGACTTCACGCTTTCAAACGACAGCATCCGGTTGACCGAGAAATGCCGCCCGATCACCCGGAGGAATTCAAGGTAGTTCAGATCATCCAGCCATTCGGCATTGTTGACCATCACCGCGTCATTCGGGCCGTCGCCAAAGGACACATAGGGCGAAAACGCCCGCTTGATCCCGGCGATATTGTCGTCGATCTGGGCGTTGGTCAGCAACGGGCGCTCATCGGCCCGGAACGACGGATCGCCCACCTTGGTGGTGCCGCCGCCCATCAACACAATTGGCTTGCCGCCACATTTTTGCAGCCAGCGCAGCATCATGATCTGGATCAGGCTGCCGACATGCAACGACTTTGCTGTTGCATCAAAGCCGATATAGCCCGGCACGACGCCTTTGGTGAAAGCCTCGTCAAGCGCCTGATAATCCGTGCAATCGGCCACAAAGCCGCGCTCGAACATCACACGCAGGAAATCGGATTTCGGATGGTAGGTCATGGCCGTCTCATGCTTTAAGGTTGGCAGGGGTATAACGGGGCAGGCAGGGCAGGGGAAGGCATGAAAAAGGGCGACAACAGCGGCCCGATCTGGGCCTTGGGCACGATGTCGGGCACCTCTCTGGATGGGGTTGATGCCGCCATGGTGCTGACCGACGGTGAAACCATCACCGAATTTGGGCCCCATGCCTATCGCCCCTACACCGAGGCTGAACGCGCCACCATCCGCGCCGGGTTTGGCCAATGGCCCGGCGATCCCGATGTGGCGGCGGCCGCTGAACTGGTTGAAACCGCCCATGCTGAACTGCTGTCTCGGTTCACCGGGGCTGCGGTGATCGGCTTTCATGGCCAGACCTTGGCGCATGACCCCGCTGGGCGCGGCACGCATCAATGCGGCGATGGCGCGGTCTTGGCCGAGGTGCTTGGCCTGCCGGTCATCTGGGATTTCCGCACGACCGATGTGGCGATGGGCGGGCAGGGTGCGCCCTTGGCCCCGTTCTTCCACCATGCCTGCGCTCGGATGATCGGCGCGACAGAGCCCGTGGCGTTTCTAAATTTGGGCGGGGTCGGCAACCTGACATGGGTTGATCCGGGGATCGCTGATCCGCAATCCCCCGGCGCGCTTTTGGCCTTTGATACCGGCCCGGCCAATGCCCCGATCAATGATCTGATGCAGCGCCATTTCGGCAAACCGCAAGATGAAAGCGGCAGCTTTGCCGCCTCGGGCCATGTGGATGAGGCCGCGGTGGAGGCATTTCTGGCTCATCCCTATTTCTTCAAAATCCCTCCGAAATCATTGGACCGGAACGACTTTCTGCCGGCGATCTCGCGGCTGGATGCTCTGGCCCCCCAAGATGCCGCCGCGAGCCTGACCGCGATTGCCGCCGCCTGCGTCGCCCGCGGGGCCGAGCATTTCCCGCGCGCGGTCAGTCGCCTTTTGGTCACGGGCGGCGGACGGCACAACACCACGCTGATGCGCGAACTGTCGTCCAGACTGCACTGCCCGGTCGAACCGATCGAGGCGGCGGGCCTGAACGGCGACATGCTGGAGGCGCAGGCCTTTGCCTATCTTGCTTTGCGGGTGATGCGCGGTCTGCCCACCTCTTGCCCAGCAACCACGGGCGTTCCCGCGGCGGTCGGTGGCGGTCAGATCAGCCGCCCCGACATGCCGGGCTGAAACCCCGCTTACAGTCGCCCGATCCGCTCGGTCAGCAGATCAAAGAACCCGTCGGCATCCACGCTGCCTACAAACAGCGCATTGGCCGGACGCCCGGTGACGCCCCACCAATCGGCAACCGTCATGCCCAGCGTCAGCTCTGACCGGGTTTCGATTTCAACATTGATATGGCGGCCTTTGAACAGCCCCGGATTAAGCAAATAGGCAATCACCGTCGGGTCATGCAAAGGCCCGCCGTCGCTGCCGTATTTCTCCATGTCATAGCGTTCAAAGAACTCCAGCCATTCGGCGCAGACCCGGCCCACCTCGGTGCCCATCGCGCGGAATTTCTCCACCCGCGCGCGGGTTGTCAGCACCTTATGGGTGACATCCAAAGGCATCACCACCAAAGGCACGCCGGATTTGAACACGATATCAGCGGCTTCTGGGTCGACATAGATGTTGAATTCGGCGGCGGGGGTGACATTGCCCACTTCGAAATAGGCCCCACCCATCAAGACGATCTGGCTCACCCGTCCCACGATGTCGGGCGCGCGTTCAAAAGCGGTGGCGATGTTGGTCAAAGGCCCCAAAGGGCAAAGCGTGACCGTATGGGCAGACTCGCGCCGCAGGGTGTCGATGATGAAATCGACGGCATGTTCCGGCTGCAAGGCCATGGTCGGATCGGCCAGTTGCGGCCCATTCAGCCCGGTCTGGCCATGCACATATTCGGCGGTGACCAGCTTGCGTTTCATCGGGCGGTCGCAGCCGGCATAGACCCGCGTTTCTGTCTTCCCGGCCAGCTCGCAAATGATCCGGCTGTTCTTTTCGGTGAACTTGAGCGGCACATTGCCCGCCACCGCCGTCACCCCCAGCACGTCCAACTCTGGGCTGGCCAGTGCCAGAAGAATGGCAAAAGCGTCATCCTGCCCGGGGTCAGTGTCGATAATGATCTTGCGGGTCATGGATGGTCTCCCTCAGGTCGTAAAGCTGTTGTCTAACAAGACTTTGCGCAATGCGTCAAAGAAAAAGGGGGCCGCGCCCGACCCCCCTTTGCCTTAAGTTATCCTTGGCCGATCAATTGTCGAAATCAACCGTTTCGATCAGCTTCAGC